>Ga0214544_1001192_pt1 | contig 52857 bp, 15 predicted proteins | sample CNSS3metaG_FD_160074 | JGI IMG/M metagenome (GOLD analysis project Ga0214544, IMG submission 160074) | Root nodule microbial communities from cowpea collected in UCLA plant growth center, Los Angeles, California, USA - CNSS3 | ecosystem: Host-associated > Plants > Roots > Nodule | place: USA...
ACTGAGTTTTTTTTTTTTTGTTGTTTTTTTTTTTATTTTTTGTTGTTTTTTTTGGTTTGTTTTTTTTTTTTTTCTGACTTTTTCCAATTGATATAGCGAAAGAAAAAAAGTATAGTTAATATTGTCCGAAGGTTTTTAATATTAGTATTAGAAAAAAAAAATCCTAATAAACTACGAATAGAAAATAACATTGATACTAACTAAAACTAATTATTATAATTGAAAAAAAAAATATAGTTCACATTCGTTAAAAATAATATCCCAAACTTTTCCTAAGTCTTTACTCATAATCCTAATAAGCAGGAGGGTTCGTATCATTTGCTCATCAGAGTTTCGTTCTAATTTTGTTTTTTTTCTTAAATAGGTTTCAATTTTCGTCAATTTTACTTAATACGGTTCTTTTTTACTAATACCGTTTAAATTATTAACGATCATCAACAGTGAGTGTCACATGTTACTTCGTGATTTTTTTAAATTTTTTTAAATTTTTTTAAAATGTACATGTGTCAATCAAGAAACGTGTCAAAGTCAATGTTTTATATTAATTTGGTTTCTCTATTTGTTATTTTGTTGAATTTAGTTCCAATTTTGTGTAAAATTAACCAATTTTGTTGTCGAAGATGAAACCAAATTTAATTTTTATATAAAAGTTATAATTATGTGAATTTTAATATGATATAAAAACATTAAATAAAAATATGAATTTTAATATAAAAATTAAATTTGGTTTTGAGAGGAACAAAATTGGTTCATGTTAACAAAATTTGGACTAAATTGGGATTAAATTGAACAAAACTAACGAATATAGGGACCAATTTGAATATAAAATATTGACTCTAACACGTGACACGTTGCTGGGTTGATACGTGAACATTTAAAATTTTAAAAAAAAGTTAAAAAAAATAAAAAATAAAATAAAAAAAACTAGGAAGTGACATGTGACAATCAATATTCATGGGCGTTAATAATTTAAACTGTATTAGCAAAAGATGACTAAATTGAAAAAAATTGACGAAAAATATGACCTATTTAATAACAAAAACAAAATTATAATTGATTTGACAAAACTTAACGAAAATTGAGATCAAAAAATATTTTAACCTAATATAAATAATTTTAATTAATACTAATAAAAGTTATTAATAGACATTTACAAATCCTGTAAGGTTTGACAAAAAAAAATTGTAATATTAACTAAAAAGCTTAAAATATGATAAATTTTATTATGAAAGAAACTTTTAACAACATTTATTATTAAAAAATTGTAACGTTATTTGTTGATAAATAATTCTAAAATTATGATCTCAAATCTTAATTAAGCCAACAATATGAATTTTTATCAAGTTAAGACAAAATAAAATGAAGCTAAAAAAAAGTATATTTGCTGACTTGAATCATTTCATTAACCAATCCAATTAATTCCATAAAATTATACAATTTCTTTTTTGTTTAAATTTCTCATCCAACCAACATAATATCTTATATTCTAATCATTTTAGATGCTCTATTGTAATTTCGATATATTTTTTAAATTGTGGCATTTTAATAAGAGTGTATTTTATAATAGGTACCGAAGAATCATGAAATTTTCTTAAAAATTTGTATTGAAAAGTAATATATATGGAACACACCACGCATGAATTTTCTTCAAAGGTCTTGGATATATAACTGGTCAAGACCTCATTTTATCACTTTCGGTGAAAATCGTTGACAATAGACAACAACATATAGCCAATAGCTAATGTAAGAGAACTATTAATTTGTGTATTAAATTAAAAATTGAGAAAAATCGCAGATATCATATAAAAACACTAAAAAAGTTTTACATGGAAGTTATGATATAAAAGCTAGATTCATATATGTTTGAAATGTAAATTATAGTATCCATTGTCAATGGGAATGAAAAAAAAAAATCAAGACATGGACAAACGGAAGTTTAACACCTAAGGAAACCCTTTATGAAAGCCTCCAAAATTTGATTGATTTATTTCTTCCTTTTTTTTTCCACACAGAAGAGGATAACTTTCATTCAGAAACAAATCAAGACAAAGTGACTTTGGCCAATTTTACTTCTCATGATATATTGGTTAAAGCTAAACTAAGGAAAAATAAAAAAAGAAATAGCATTGAAATCTATTTTTATTGACCAATTAGAATTATCTCCTAGGATCTATAATTGTCTCAAAAAATCCAATATTCATACATTATTAAAATTTTTGAATAACAGTCAAGAAGGCCTTCTGAAATTTGAATATTTTCACATAAAAGATGGAAAATCTATATTGGATATTTTAAAAATACAAAAGTATTTTGCATAAAAGTGAAATCTATTGACATAAGATTTTTTCAAATTAATTTTTTTTCTATTCAGAATAAAATGTCCAAAATATGTAATTTAAATATTTAGAACAAATCTTAATGGTCAGAATATATCTAAAAAGGAATAGATGTATATGGGGATTAGTAGGTTTAGAAAGAATTCTTCTTATATATACCGTACATATATCATGATATATTATTAAAAATGAATTAAAAATGAAACCAATCTTCTAATTTTTTTAAAAGGACCTAACGTTAGGAATCTTTCTCAATAAGTAATGTTTCTTGTATACCTAACCAAGAGGGCAACTAGACTACCAATCAAAAATATGATAGTTGCTACTGGACGACAAAATAGATTTTGAAATTTATTAACATTCTCCAAAAAGGTACCAGAACCATTAAAAGAACATTCAAGAACTTATTGGGTACTATACAAACTATTTGAAATACAAGAAAAAAAAATACCATTCAGGTAATATTTCCAAAGATTTGCAAAAGAATCTGCAAATTCTTTAATCATGGATGGTTGTTAAACATACGTTAAAGACAATTATACCTAGAATTACTACTACTAAAATATATAAAAAGATGGTTAGGCCATGCGAGTTCTCTATAATAATTATGACTCATCCCCTTAATCAATTTAGCTCTTATAACCCATCTCTTTGGCCAATTTAGCTCTTAATACAGGATTATTAAGTCAAGTTTTTTTGTTATTAAGATGTCTCTTATATATTGTTTAAGTAGGTTAGTAATGTATGTTAGGGGTGTATTTTGTATAAGGTGACATTTATTATGTTGTTACGGTAACTATTATATTAAAATTATATAGAAAATGTGCCGAAACAATGAGATTATTTGAGAGTTATTTGTGCTGCATCTGGTGGAATTTTGTTTTAACTAGTTATGCCTAAATTACAAAATAACAAATATTATTGTTAAATCAGTTGTACATTCCCCAGGACTAAACTGTTTGTCTACTTGTTTCCTGATTTCGAGTCCTACATTTACACACGTATAGATTAAGTTGTTACTTTGATTAACGCCAATATTCAAAATTTCAAAATTATAGGAAGAGGATATTATGTAGAAATAAACCACACAAAAACAACCTGAGACTCACTACTTAACCTGAAATATGTTTTTTAACATGGTATTTTCATTCATTTAGACCTATCACTGTCTCATATTTTAAACCTGCTGAACCATTTACTGCGTGTTGGATATGACCCAATCTAGACTTAATTTCAAATTCCTTTTGGCATCATTTATTTATAACATAATGTTTATTTGTTAAAAAAAAAATCCTTTTAACAAGATAAAATTAGTTTCAAAATAACTTTGGAAATACGTGCTGTCGGACGCATATGATCTGATTTTGAAACACTTTTAAAAGAACTAAAAAGTGAAAAATAATTTTATTTTTCTTTTACTGTGGTGTCTGGCTCGCCGTTATGTTATGTGACACTCAATCTTAAACAATTCAAAAATAACAAAAAAATATAAACTTTTCAAAATTAAAAATCAACCTGTTTCAAACAATAACAAATTTTCAAATTGATTTATTTAAAGAATCATGTAAATTTGATTTTTCATAATATTTAAAAGAGAGGATTTGTCCCTGTAAGACCAAACAATAAAAAAATACTTTTGTTTTTTTTCAGTATTTTTCTTAATTACTTTTGAATAAAATTAAACATTTAAAAACAACATCAATTTTTTTGGCACATTTAATTAAAGGTTATATTCGAACGAGAGTTGTAAAATGCTAACACATCTCTTACAAAAAAATTTAGTTTTTGTTGACCTTGTCTTATTTTTATGATTTTTATAGTTTTTTTTATAATAAATTATGGTGATGACTTCAAACTATATTTTTAAAACTCTTTTATTGTTTAATTCACCGTTTTGTCATGATTTAGGTTGTGACACTCGTTAATATTGTCCCAAGGTTTTCCCATTAGAATTAGAAAAAAAAAATTAATGAACTATTAATAGAAAATAATTTTGATCTTGCTAATTAAAAATTAATTATTAAAAACATCAACAACAAAAATAATGACAAAACTTGAAAACAATATAGTTTACACACATTCATTAAACATAAGGATTAAATATGTTTTTACTCCCTGAACTTTGACACAAAATTGAAATCCTTCTTATCTAAATCTTTGTTACATCTTGGTCTCTAAACTTTAATAATGAATGGATATAATCCTTTTAACCTAATTATGTAAAAAAATTTGACATGTCAAATGTGTTTTCCAATAGACATTGAAGTGAGAACGTGTCAAATGGTGTAAATAACCCAAATGCTAGCATGAAACACATTTGACATAAAAAATGGATAAATATAATTTTGGTCCTTGACGTATTACAAAAATTGGAAATGGTCCCTCCTCGAAACTTTTGAGTTCTTTGGTCCCTCTACCTTCAAAATCACTAGTTTTTAGTCCCTAAGTTTCAACGACGTTAAAGTTTATCCTACGTTGCAAAAGACATACCAATTCAACTTTAGGGTTGTGGGTTGTTGACACGTGTGGTGACATGTGTCTACACATGTTGTTTCATTTTTTGAATGAATTCAATTTATTAGTATTTGTGTTGTTAATATCAGTTGTAATCATTGATATGTTGTAAGTTTGAGTTGTTATTCGTCCCTGTGATGTAAGTTTGAATTGTTATCCGTCTGTGATATAAGTTTGAGTTGTTATCAATCCCGGTGTTGTAAGAGTTTTTATCAGTCTCTGTGTTGTAAGCTTGAGTTATTATCAGTGTGTGTGTGTGTTGCCAAATCGGTCATAATTTTATTTTTGTACTCAAATAGGTTCTAATGTTCATCAATTTTGTTCAATTTGGTCTTCTTTTAGTAACACCGTTTAAATCATTGAAGACCATGAATAGTGACTGCAACGTGTCACTTTTTGTTTTTGTTTTTTATTTTTTTAAATGTCCAGTTGTCAACTCAGCAATGTGTCACATGTCAGAGTTAATGTTTTATATTCAATTTAGTCTCTATATTCGTTAGTTTTGTACAATTTAATCTTAATTTTTGTTAACATGAACCAATTTTGTTCCTCTCCAAATTGAAACTAAATTCAATTTTTATACTAAAATTCACATTTTTATTTAATGTTTTTATATAATATATTAAAATTCACATCATTATAACTTTTCTATAAAAATTAAATTTGGTGTCATCTTCGACAAGGACAGAATTGGTCATTTTAAACAAAATTTGGACTAAATTGAACAAAAATAACAAATATAGGGACCAAATTGAATATAAAACATTGACTTTGATACGTGGCACGTTGCTGGATTGGCACGAGTACATTTTAAAAAAATTTTAAAAAATTTTAAAAAACAACGAAGTGACATGTGGCACTCATTGTTCATGACCGTTGATGATTTAAACAGTATTAGCAAAAAACGACCAAATTGAACAAAATTGACGAAAATTACGACCTATTTAAGCACAAAAAACAAAATTAAGACTTATTTGACAAAACTTGACAAAAATTGGAACAAAGAAAGTATTTTAACCATATATATATATATATATATATATATATATATATATATATATATATATATATATATATCAAAAGTTGAAATGAAAAAATGAAATCCAAATTTTCTGCTAGATTTTTTAGTGTCATCTTTTCTCGAACACTCAAAATATATCAATATATTAATTTTTCTTTAATATATTTTAAAACATCCAAATCAAGTTCATAACTAGAATATATGAACCTATGTGCACATTAAAATGACTTTCTACTGGGCATAAATGAAGGGTTTAATCCCACATTGAAACCTACTTATCTCCGTCAATAAATGAAGTTGATTATGATCAAGATTCAAAAATAATGATACATGTGTTTTTTAAGAGTGTTTTTAGTCGGTTAAGGAATTAATAGATAAACCTCCTCTAGATGGCTTCTGAAAGGAAAGTATCCTTGCACATCTTTTACTCCATAGAGTACTTTAGCAAGGTGTGATGATTTCCTAGTTGCTTAAAAATCCATTTTCCCTATAAATAATAAAAATCCCCTTCATCTTGTTCTAAATATTCACAAAACTCCAGCACCATATAAAGAAGGCCCTGACACCCTTCATGCATGTTGATTAAACTAGGAAATCACAAAAACGATAGATAAAAATACAGTACATGTTCATTCTTGTATCAGTGTTTGTGCCAATGGTAAAGCACTAGCTGTTAAGAAACAATTAAGGATTTTAATTAATTTCTTTTGTTCTCTGCAAGAAGTAACCTATCACTACGACACAAAGCGCCATTTATTTTTCTGACACTGGAAGTTTATGATATCCCATAAAATTCTTTTAAGCTTTGTACGCCAAAGCTTGAAGGTTCACAGGAAGATCAAATAGTTGGGAAATTGAATCATGATATTACATGGACCCTTCGTCTGCTTGTGATGCAAACAACAAATCTGCCTCTGTTCACAACCCATGTCTGTTCGTGAAGCAATTTCGTCCGTCAACCAAAATCCCCAATTGATAATAGAGAAACTAATAACAACTCAAATTTACAACAAAGACACTACATAATGGGCTCAATGGTTTTGCTGCACGTATCTTGTTCCTTTAATTGGTAATTTCAATTCATAGTTTTGTTTGTTTCTTGTATCGAATTCTTAATTTGATATTAATCCAGAAAATCTTAATTAATATAAACAATTTTAATAACATAATTCTAACAATATAAATAAAAATAGTAATTTTAATTAATACCAATAAAAATTATTGATAGACATATACAAATCCTTTAAGGTTTGACCAAGAATATCGTAATATTAATAGAAAAAAGGTTAATTAATATTAATTAAAAAAATCAACTAAAAATATATAAATTAAAGAACAAGTATTTTAAACATGTGAAAAAAAGATCGTTAATGTTAACTAAAAAACTTAAAATATGATAAATTTTATTATGAAAGAAACTTTTAACATTTACTAATAAAAAATAATAACGTTATTCATTGATAAATAATTCTAAAATTATGATCTCAAATCTTAATTAAGCCAACAATATGAATTTTAATCAAGTTAAGACAAAATCAAATGAAGCTAAAAAATTTTAAAAAGAAAAAGTAGATTTTCTAACTTATCATTTCATTAACTAATCCAATTACTTTTATAAAATTATAAAATTTCTTTTTCCTTTAAAATTCTCATCCAAACAACCTAATATATCGTTAAAGTTCTCTAAACAAACATTCTACGCCATCGTAATTGAGATATATTTTTTAAATTGTGACATTTCAATACGAGTGTATTTTATTTTCAAAAGTCAAAGCACATTTTTTAATTTAATAAAACATTAAACATTAAAAGAATTTATTAATATTTTTCGATAAGCTATTTAAAATAAATTTTAAAAAGAATAAAGAAAATAGAATGTATTTAAAATGTAAGTCACTCCATTTTGAACTAATTTTTTAAAATTAAGTTTACAAAAACAAATGTGCAAAATGGTGTAGTTCTCAGATTCCGTAGTAAACCATCTTTTTAATATATAATCATAAAAACGTCAAATTAACCAGAGCAAGCATGTTTAATACAGACTAGTAAAATCACATAATGAAAAGGGGAACTGAATAACATAAACTTCCCTCACTTAAAAAAAATGGAGTATTTCTACCTCAAAATCTTGAGATTTTAGCTTTGTTTGACGGGTCTGGGAGGTCCAAAGTAGTTTGTTATCAATCCCATTAGAGAAAACCTGAGGTTCAGATTAACATAAAGTCAATAATTTAAAACTCAAGAAAACCTGTCGAAATTTCTATTAGATGGAAATTGAGGACAAACTATTTTATGTTCACATTGCCACAGAAGAATGAAGAAAAATAAAATGCTGCAAATCACCATGTCTGTATTTGTATGTATGCATGTAACTGTTAAAATACTATCACTTACTTTTAGAATACTACTTCAGCAAGTTAAACCTTTGGAGAATTTCAACATTACCCAAATCGTATACTTGTAAAAAGGTGCAAGTAACCAAACTGCATGTGTTTAGTATATTATTATGGGAGATTATTTCCTAGATGACCTGTCTTAAAGAGGATCTCTTGTCCTTCGAGTTTTAAGGAGACGTGAACCTATAAGCATGATTGATGAACCACAACTATGACGAAACTTCCATCTAATGCTAGCTCCAAAGAAAAGCAAAATGACATTACTATCCTACCAGTTTCCTAAGCTCTATGATTGCATTTATTCCAAACAATGTTAAACTATTCTCCAAAAGAGCAAACAACACAACATTCTCAACATTTTGAACAAGTTTTCACAATCTTTGGGGCATTTTTTCTTTCTCCAAAAGTACAATTCCCATGTTTTCATTGACTTTTAACCCTGCCATTATGGACGGATATGCAGTTTTACCATGACATGGGAATGCAAGTAATTTTCTGCCGGACTATTGGCTTCCTCACTTCTTTATACTAGACATTCTTTCTCCAATTATTTGAATTCTGAAAAAGATTCCTAAAACTACTAAACGCTATCCATATATACTCATTTATCCAGATGTAACGTTACCTGTCTTATAACTAGACATTTCCCTCCAAAATCTCTATGTACTTCAAATACCCCCTTAAACATGTGCTATCCATCTCTAACTATTGTTCTGTGTTGCTTGGAATTTAGCCATGTCATGTGAGAAGTATCAAACTCAGGAAACAAATTCAAGGGCCAGCCATTTTTTAAGTCAATGAGAAAAAAATTTCCGTCATCAGGGTTTATAGTAAAGAACGTGAAGAACTTGCACGCATTACAACAGATAGAAGCAGAATAAAAAAGAAAAACCTTGAAGAGTTGAAACATGCTTCAGAAAGTTGCAGGGTCGTTACAAAGGAAAAGAAGTTTGCACCACATATAATCTTGGTTACTTTTTAACAGTCCATACACAAGAATGTTGTTATTTGATAGGAATACCTACATAGTAAGCAGTTAAAAATAATGACGATGCACTTAAATGACTATGGCCCGCAATCCTATAACTATTTTAGGTGAAGGAAACACCTGTGAGAAGTAGATGTCCTATCTACTCGACAGAACAAGATTCAACATTTACTCAGTTTTTGCATTGGAGCAAAGCATATACTCCACTAAAGTAAAAATTTCTGCAGTAAAAGGAATCTATCAAGAGTATTGATTGGAATGAAAAAGGTTGGGAGTGCCCTGAAGAATTGAAAGAAAAAAAATCAGAAGCTTGTCTTCTCTATGTAATGGGTAGAGGGAAACAAAAATGACACTGAAGGAAGTTATGAAATAGGATCTCATGGTGGATAAAATTCATGAGAATTTAATTTTTTGATAAAGCCCAATAGGCTGTTATTCATATAACCTATCTGGTGAAATAAGGTCGTCGTTGTTCTTTTTGTTTGTTGAGAGCTATGTTTGGAAAGCTGGAAATAGAGTAAGTAATAGAGGGTGAAAGGGAAAAACATATTTAAACATAGTTGTGGAGTTAAGTAACAGAAGGGGGCGGAATGGAAAGGGAAAAAATTCTACTCCCGTTCCTAGACAAAAAAATAAGCAACCAAACAACAGATCAACATGTTCTATTCCATTGCATTCCATTATGAGCCATTCTTCTTCTTTTCTATAAAACACCTAAACATTTTATTAAAATGCATTTTGAATTGAATTGAAATGGATTAGTAAAACATACATCATTAAAACATCTAAAATTTATAATCAGTAAAATGAGAAAAGAAAAATCAAATTCATCATCTATGACTAGTTTGATAAAAAAAAAAGAAACCTATATTGTATTTTATTGTTTTAAAATATTTTTAGAAAATAATGTTCGATATTTATATACATTCTTACACCCTAATAGCCTTTGAGTCTCAGACTCATTCTCTCTATGTCCAACAAATGAATTTTGGAATATCTGATGCTGATCCAATGATAAAGCATGTGGGATAGTTGGTGGTTCACTATCCATGCTGATCCGTCCTTTTAGTTTTATTTTAGAAATAGATGGATTGGTGAGACGTATAAACACCGGCAAATAATTTCAAGCGAACAGTTCAGATATCAGAGGCCTGATTAATGTCATCAATTAGCTTGTCGAACATCTAGAATTCTACATTAAACATCAATTCTCTCATCATGATCCAATCCCTAACAAAGGCTAATATTGAGTGTCATCTGTTTAGCAGGTTCCTGTCTTCAAATCAAGACTGAATCTTATACAAAATTAAAATTTCATTTGATTCTACTACTAGCACTTCTGGAACAAATGACTAAGTAAAATAATACTAATTTCCACAAAAAAAGGAAGGGAAAGATCCTCACTGCTGATTTTAATTTCCTATTCATCAAGCCATAAAAATAAGCCTCCAAATCTGACTTAAGAACGGATGTACCTATTCTTTCGAGCCCTAAGTCTATACGAAATTCAGAAACTTGAAAAAGAAAAAATAACTGAAACCGTGGAAAATACACTACCTCCCAAACCTATGGACATTTATTCAACCTTTTGCTACGCTTCTATTTAAAACAACGGCTCCCGCAATCAGATCCACAACTAAATCTCATAAAGAAAAAGCAAACAGGAATCGAACAGAGGAAAACGAAGAAACTCACATCATAGCCATCATAACTTGTTTGAGATCGTTCTCGACATTCCGCATGTTCGCTACGGATTGCGCGCAGAATATGAGTGCCAGCCAGGAGCTCAGTTTGTACTGATTTCACAAATAAAAGAATAAAAAAAAAAGTGTTAACGCATCGAAACGAAAATTCAGTAGTGAGATCGATGGCGAAGAGGTGCTTCAAATACAAACCCTAAACATAACGCCGGCGACGCCAAATATGACGGCGATGAATCCGGCGTAATCGATCGGCAGATCCTGCGGTGCAATCTGCGGTGCCACGTAGGGTCTCGCCGCCGATGGCTGACGGGGATCGTTAGTGTGCGATGACATCTCCGATTTCTCTCTTCGCGTGCCAGAGACAGGTGTGGACGAGTTTCTCAGTAAATTTTTATTGTTTAATATTTATAGTGTGAAATCTGCAAAATATAAAGGATTAGATCAGAAAAGATTTGATTAATTAATCTGTAATTTTCTCTCTTATCTTACATATCAAAGGATTTTATTTTATTTTTTCACTTTAGAAACCCAAAATTTGTTATTTAACTTTTACAATATATCATTCCTTATATTTTAGTTAATTAATATAGTATGTTTAGTCAACCTTAATTGACTATGATAGATTAAGAGTCACTTAAAATATTTTTTTAGTTTCAATTTTAGTTAAGTTTTGTCAAATAAGTCTTAAGTTTGTTTTTATGTTTAAATAAGTCCAAATTTTCGTTAATTTTGTTCAATTTGATTCTTGTTTGCTAATATCGTTTAAATCGGTCATGAACATTTGTCAGGTGTCACGTCGTGATTTTTTTTAATTTCTAATTATTTTTTTAATTTTTTTTAAATGTACATGTGTCAACCCAGCAATATGTCATGCATAAGTCAATGTTTTATATTCAATTTAATCCCTATATTTGTTATTTTTGTTCAATTTAGTTCTAATTTTGTTTAAAATTGACCAATTTTGTCCCTCTCACAGATAAAACCAAATTTAATTTTTATATAAAAGTTATAATGATGTGAATTTTAATATATTATATAAAAAAATTAAATAAAAATGTGAATTTTAATATAAAAAATAAATTTAATTTCAATTTGGAGAGAGACAAAATTGGTTTATGTTAACAAAAATTGAGACTAAATTGAACAGAACTAACGGGACTACATTGAATATAAAACATTGATTCTGACATGTGGCACGTTGTTGGGTTAACATGTGGCACGTTTAAAAAAAATTAGAAAAAAAAAACAGGAAGTGACACACGACAGTCTTATTCGTTAATGATTTAAACGTTGTAAAAAAAAAAAAAAATTGAACAAAATTAACCAAAATTATGACATATTTGAGCAAAAAAAAAAAATTATAACTGATTTGACAAAACTTCATGAAAATTGGGACAAAAAAATATTTTAACCTAATATAAACAATTTTAATTAATACTAATAAAAATTATTAATAGACATTTACAAATCCTGTAAGGTTTGACAAAAAAAATTGTAATATTAACTAAAGCTTAAAATACGATAGGTTTTATTATGAAAGAAACTTTTAACATTTATTAATTAAAAATAATAACGTTATTTGTTGATAAATAATTCTAAAATTATGATCTCAAATCTTAATTAAGCCAACAGTATGAATTTTAATCAAGTTAAGACAAAATAAAATGAAGCTAAAAAATTTTTAAAAAAATTTAATATATAACTATTAGTATTTATAACTATTAATAAAGATTATAAAGATGATTGGTTTTGATAATTGTTTTGTAACCATATTTTTAATATAAACTATCTTTATCAAGTGTAAACACATTTTTTTTCGTATATTGCTAGACTCATCTAATTAATATATGAATGACTTGTTTAATATGTATTGTTAGACTCGTCCAATCAATGCATCAACATACTCATCAAATGTTTTTGCTATACTCATCTAATTAATGTATTCTTAGACTCGTTTAATCGACGTATGAATGACTCATAATTTTTTTCTAATACTTGTCTAATTAGTGTATGAAAAATTGCATCTAATGTGTGTTACTAGACTTGTGTAATGTTTTTCATTATACTCATCTAATCATTATAAGGAAAGCCTTGTCTGATGTGTATTACTAGACTCATTTTATGTGTATTTTAAACTCATATAATTAATGCATCGACAAACTCCTTTAACATGTATGCTAGACTCGTCTAATCAATATATGGACACACTTGTATAACATATATTCTTAGACTCGTTTAATCAACGTATGTTCAAGCTTGTATAATGTGTATTGTAAAACTAGTCTAATTAGTGAGTGGACAAACTTATGTAATGTGTATTAGTACTCGTATAATCTGTGTATGAACAAATTTATCTAATGTATATTGCTAGACTCGGCTAATCAATCATTTAAGGTTTGTTGCTTGACTTGTTTAATTAGTGTGTAGAGAAAGTCATCTAATTAATGTATGATCATACTTGTTTAATGTATATTACAAGACTCATCTGGTCAGGGAGTGAAAAAAATTGTCTTTTGTGTATTAATAGACTCGTGTAACTTGTGTATAGATAGACTCATGCAATGTCATTATTAGACTCATCTTGTTAGTATACAAATAAACTCCACTAGTGTTTGTTGTGAGGCTCGTCTAGTGTTTGTTGTGAAGCTCACCTAGTGTTTGGATAAACTCGTCTAATAAATATTCCTAGACTCATTTACTCAATGTATGGAATGATTATTATACTCAATGGACATACTCGTCTAATGTATATTATTAGACTTGTCTAATTAGTGCATTGATAAACTTGTTGAATGTTTTCTGCTATATTCATATAATTTATGCATTCTTAAACTCATCTAGTCAATGTTTAGAATAACTCATCTAATGTTTTTTTGTTATACTCTTCTAATTAGTGTATGAAAAATGTAAGATTCAAGAAAAATAATTTTAAGTTTAGCAGAATAAAGATTAAATTATGTATTTGGTCCTCATTTTTGTAGGAAAATATTGATTTGGTCCTTTTTTATTTGTCTTAATTTGATTCCTATTTTGGGAAATTTGATGCAATCAAATTCGTCCTGTTAGTATTGTAACAATAACCCAATTTGATATCAATGTTAAAGAGGTGTCACATGTCAGTTCATAATTTTATTTAAATAAAAAATAAAAAATTTGTCACATTGTGCCACGTGACAATATAGTGTAATAATGTGATATGGAGCAGCAATGTCACATGTCAATGTTATACCATATATTATTTCTTCACTCTCAATTTGGTCCCTGTACTTTTATTTTGTCTCAATTTAGTCTTAATTTTATAAAATTTAAGCAATTTTGTCTTTCTCCAAATTGAAATCAAATTTAATTTTTATATATTTTTATAAAAATATCAATTTTGTCCTAATTGATATTTTTTATTAATTTTAAATTTTAAAAGTGGTAGATAAAATATGCATAAATATATTGGATGTTTATTAAACATAATCGAAAAGAAGGATAACCTGGTAAGGGATCATCGTACGTAAGAAAAAAATAATAATTACATTTTATTTTCTTTTAATTTATCCTATATGTACAATTTTAAAAATCTTAGGTCAGCTTAAATATAAAACTAAATTATATAAATAAATACATATTTCTCCTTAAAAAACTTAGGTGAACTAACAATAAAACTAAAATAATATATAAATAGACACATTTCTCCTTACACATCGTTTTTATAAAATTCAATTAAATTTAAAATTTACTTTTAATATATTTAAATAAATTCTTTAGTCCTAAAATTAAATTAATTAAAGAAAACTCTTAAATTTCATTTAAATCAATTTTCCACTTACATCATAAATGTCATCGAAAAGGAACTTTTCACTCCAAAATCCAATTCATTATAAATTTTTTTTTAAAAAAACTATTAATTATATTCCATATTAATATGTATCCCAATTGCATCAAAGTTTCCAAAATATTTAGATAAGTTCTTTTAACGAGGGTTTTATATATCAAAAATTGAGAAAATATCAATAGCTCATTTTAAATTATAAAACTACGCAATCAAAACTAATTAACTAAAGATCCCAAAAGTACAAATGTAAAAACATTAATAAAAACCAAGGAGTCGCCAAGTGGCTTATGAATTTCAAATTGTGAAGAGTGTAACGTCCCATTTAATCAACAAACATAATCAACGAAAACGTTGCATAAAGGTAACATAACAGCGCAGTCCTGAAATTTTAAACTTAACTCCTTACAACTCAAGGCACACCACAGTGCCACAAGAAAACACAAGAAAACAAGTTATAAAGTTTAAAAGGAACATAAAGAAATCTAAAAGTCAGACGGGTACATGGGCCATAACCATAAAGAAAAACCCAACAAGAAAATGAAGTCCAGCCCAAGTAAACTATGCAGCGAAATCATCTCTCCCCTGTTGACCATGAGTACCTCTCGCATCTGCTCCCATCAATAAATTGATGATCATCGCAAAAGTAGAAGAATAACATACAAGACATTCAAACGAGAAAAGGGTAAGCTAGAGCCAAAAAGATTTCATCAATGTAATCAGATATACTTTCACAGTCCAATATACATACATCATTCAAGCATGTTATGACCTTCCAAATCAATACACTAAGACTCGACTCGACTCATCCGAATACATATAACCCGGTCGGATTCAGCGGATGCTTGCACTTGTGGTGGATACCTGTGCTCACCCCCGAGCTATGTGTTACAAGTGTTATAATGAATCAAATTCCTCACACACAAGGTTAGCACTTAATGGGTTTTAGGCCTCCTACTACTCTCACCACAAGAGTCAGTCTGCTCTAAGTGAGACTAACTGACTCCTTAGAGTGTCAGGATGCGATCCTTACCTTGAATCCTTACCAAATTATATAGATGGGGCACCACCATGAACACCCACTAACAGGGGCCATGGAATTACATCCCGACCACTGAAGCACGACCCTGAAATCCCACCTAGAGATTTCCAAGGAATTACGCACTGACACGAACCAAGCATACCAGACCAATCAAGAAAGATGTATCACACACATACATATACATCACATACCAGCTCTTTATAATTCACCCCTTTCATTACTTTCCCAGTGGTTCCATACCCATTCATTACTCTTAAACCATAGTTGTGGAATTTCATCTCATGCCAATACCATGCCACTCAAACACCAACCATCTCATTTGTTTCACATGCCGAGATCATACAATCATATCAATCCAGTTTGTAACCATAGCTTATATCATGCATATCATTTCGTAGGTCTCATGCATTATATAAGGTACATCATAAACCAAACATTTCATTGAAATCGCATGCCAAGATTTATCCAAGTTCATCATTCACAATCCATGAATCACATCACTCATGCAAATTCATTCATCTCGTACTTTATAAATGCATACCAAGACATACATATATCACAAAATAGTATTCATCCCAAATAAATGAGTGCTAACATTTCAGTACCTACAATTCCATACAATCAAGCACAACCCACAACCATAATTCTTACACCAAAATTCCTAAGAAAATTTATTATCACAAAACCAAAATCATTACAATAATGCGTGACACATTTCTCAAGCTACATACTTCTAATCGACGATCCAACCGGTCACACCATAAAATAGCATGTTATGAACCAAATGTCAAAATTTGAGCTCAATCCAACGGTTAATGAGTCGGGAAATTCAATTTTACTAAAATTGCGCATATTAGAAAAACACAAAATTGCGCATCAGAATACGAGAAATAACGTCAGATATCACAGTTTCATGAACATTTGAACCCCTAACTCAGAAATATACCAAAAACTAACATTTTCCCCAATCTCTTCTCATATTTCACAAAACATTATTCGTATAAAATAGAAATAACATGAAACCCTACTTCCCTTTCCTGGAAAGGGTTTAACAGAGGATTCTGACACCACAGTAGTGAGTACAGCAGCTCCAAGAACAATTTAGGGACCGAAATTAGTTCTATACATATGACCAACAACTAGAAAAATAAACGCAATAGCCAAATGATGGTGTGCAATATCAGTTAACCATAAACTTTGAGTTTGCGGATGAAATCCTCCGAGAAGTGTTAGAATAGTAGTTCCTTCCTTGAGGGTACCAAATATATGATTATTGGAATCTGGGTTTTAAGCATAAAGATTCCACTGACCTGTAAAAAATGGACCTAATCCCTCAGGGTGCGGCAAGATAACAGTGGAACCATTCAAAATGGGTTACCAAGGTGAACCCTAGTTAGACTCAAGACTACAAAGCTGAAAACAAAGAAGACACAGGATAAAATTACTTATGTGAGCAGAAACAATGGAGTTGCGTGAGCTCGAAGAGGGAAATGTCCAAACTCTAGCAGAGCTTCCTTTAGAATGGGAAGAGGGTAAAAGCATTGTCTTTGCAAAGTGTGGCAGAAGGAGAGGGATTAGACTACTTTAAGGGCTTTGGACACCCTATGGATCAGCCCTAGGCCCAACTAATTTGGGACAACCCTTTTTAAATTAGGGCAAAAATAAAAAGAGAATTTTACAAAGAGGCCATTACTTCCTGCACCCCTATAATTACATCAATTTGAAAAAGAATTGGATCAGACGATCCAAAATAATTGTATAATATGCCTTGTATACCTTGGAATCTATAATGCATGAAAACAATACATGTGTTATATACATATTCGATATGCTAATATGTTTATTTTGAAAATAGTATGATATGATATGTGATAAAATATGTATAGAAAAGTTTATAATAATTCTTAAAAACATAATAAATATAAGATTGTTCTCGTGTAATTCAAAACTAAAATCATATGTATTAAAGTTGTCAATATAAAAATTATAAATCATTATCATCATAAAAATATTACTAATTAATAGATTAGATACTTCATAAATAAGTATCAGTAAAGTATCTTTTAAATTTCAGAAACAGATACGTGTTGAACATTGATACTTGATCTAAATTGAAGTAGTGATACTCCATAACTTGGAATGAATCAGACTTAATCCAAAGTGATTAATTATCGTAGAAATAAAAATGCTTTGAGAGATCAAGTAATATATTTGGGGTAATTTGAATTGAACTTGTATAACTGTACGGACTTATTTTCCCTTTAACTATTTTGTTTAATTATTCTATTTTAATATCTGATTTAGTATGTTATTTATAATTTTTTTAATAAAGAATTTTTGCAATTTTATACGTCGAGTTTACAAAACTTTTACAAATTTTCATAACCTGTCAAGTTTAACAACCTTTTTGATGATAATTCACATGTCAGATACTAAGATATATCAAAAAACGAATAATTAAACACTTATACGTATACCAACAAATATCATTAAAGATACGAGATCTTAACAATTATAATAATTATAAAAATATACAAATAAGGTTAAATATTTTAAATAAAAATAAAACAACTTGTTAATTATAATTTAAAGTGTTCATTTTATTTTCTAAGAAGTAAGTGTAAGATATAATATAATATTTTAATAATATATATAGTTAAAATAATATTTTAATGTAAGGATTAATATATAATGTAAAATATTAAATGTTTTAACGGAATATTTTAATTTATAACAATATATAAAAGAATACATTTTTTTGTGTCCATATTTTATTATTTTAATTTTATCTTTAATTACTATTTTAATAATTAATTATTTTATAAATAATTTATTTTTAATTGTTATTCTAAAAATCTATGTAGTCTTTAACTGTTATTTTGAAAAAAAATATTACGTACATAATTTTGTTTTTCTAATTTTACATTTAATTATTTTAAAAATTAATTATATATATTCTTTATTAATTTTAACTTAAATTTTTATGAAAATTAAAAAAATTCATGTGCGATATGTTTTCGCTAGTATACAATAAAGTAATATATAACATAATATAATAAATATATACATAATGTATAAACGTATATTTATATATTTTATTATATGTAAACTTTATAAACGTATATATTGTATTATATGTAAATTGTAGTGTGTAATATATAAACGTAAGTATATATTTTGGATGTGAGATTTGTTACTAAAATCTTAATTAGTTTGTTATAGTATTTTTTGTGCCTTAAATCTTAATTAGTTTGTTATAGTATTATTGTTCCTTAAATCTTAATTAGTTTGTTATAGTATTTTTGTGCCTTAAATTTTATAGGAGATAAAATTGGTTTCTTAGTTTAAATGTTACCCATAAGTATAGTGAATTGGGTGAAAGTTAAAACATTCAAATAATTGAGTATTCAAATTGGTTTCTTAGTTTAGACGTTACCCATAAGTAGAGTGATTTGGGTGAGAGTTAAAGCCTTCAAATAATTGAGTATTCAAATTCAAGATTTTCAAGTGGTTTAGAAAGTGAAACATAAGGAGTTCTTTGAAAGAGAGACATGAGTCTTTTAAAAATTAAAATGAGTTATTAAACTTTGAAGTATCAAGGTAAAGAGAACTAACTATAACTTGTGTAAAGTTGCTTTGTATCTTAACGAGATTTGGTGAGAAAGGTTTCCTTTGTTGTGCGTGTCTTTTTGTTTTTGTATAGTTTTTTAATCCATTAGACAATATGTTGAAGGACCATCTGATGGTTAGAACAATGTGTTTTTGAAGAGATTTTCTTCAAGATTTTGTTGATGTATTGGTGTCTGAAAAGCCTTGTATTGGTAGGAGATGATTGTTGACATGTTTGTGCGTGTGTCAACACGAGGTGAAAGACTCCCAGAGTAGTTTTATGATATTTGTTTTATGGTTTATGCATGTCTCTACACATTAGTGATTCTTTTAAATTATTTAAGTACATTTATCCTTAATTTAGGAGTTTGTTATTTTATGTAGAACATAAGTTTGTTATGATTTAGTGGCTTGGAGATTAGGAGTGAATTTGTTATGTATAAGCCTATAAAAAGGCTTTCATCTTTCATGAATAAAACAAGCACTAGCTTCTTTCAATCTAAGCTCTCTTTATATTTTATATTCTCTATCATTCCATTTAACAGAGCCATGGTCAAGAGTTAAATTCCTAATAAGCAATTTTCAAGGGGAAAATTGTGAGTTGCACAATTGTCATGTGCTATCAGAAAGTTTGTTGTTTGTTATCTTCCACCTGCTATCGGACCGCTATCGAATTACCCATTAATGTCTAGTCCCACATACCAAATGTATATATCTTGACATGTGTTGGAAGTCCTACATTGACTAGTAAAGCAATTTCATAGTATATAAATGGATGCAAACCTCACCTTATAAGTCAGTTTTGTGGGGTTGAGTTAGGCTTAAAGTCCACTGCTTAGCAATTGGTATCAGAGCCAAGGTCACAAATTTGATTCTTGGTGGGCAATTGTTAAGGGGGACCGTGGTTGCATAATGGTCACGTGGCAGAGGCCAGGTGAGCCTAGTCATAATCCAAGAGTGAGATTCCTAGTAGGACAATTGCTGAGAAAGAGATTGTTACACATGGCATCAATTGTCCCATGGCAAAGGTCAAGTGGGTTGGATCACAATTGAATCACAACGCTTGGATTGCTACACTCTTAAGTAAAAGGAGTTGTATCCTAACTAATGACTATAATTTTTGGCTTAGTGATAAACGCTCGATCTTAACAAGTATAAGGGATTTTAGCTTCGAGGGAACGAATGACTAGTAAGCTTTGCATAATAGTATGACAGATAAACTTCGTTTGTAAGTCTTTTTAGGAGAGCAATAAGGAGTGGACTTTGTCCCTAAAACTTTCTAGAAGTAGTGATAAGTTCTATCTTTAATGGTGAACAAATGATTGGTAAGCTACGTGCATGAGTTGCGGTTGGAGTTGCAGTTGGAAACCTGATATTTGCTTAATTCTCGAGGAGCAAAAGATTGAAAACATTGTAATAAGGTATAAAGCTACAAATCAATCATGTCAGATACTCTCAATAGAATTCTTAAAATCTAGCATCTGGCTTCATCATCACTAGAGTAAATTAAATTATCCACAATAATTAAATCATCATCACTAGCACTTTACCTTCATTGCTCATCTTGTTGAATGAGGTCTGATCATTTGGACACTTTTGGAAACCATCATTAATTAAACGTGTTTCAATATGATTAAAAAGCCTTTCAAGGTTGTTACCATACAAAGTTCTATGAAGCTTGTACACGTTACGCTCACTTCACTTCTTTTCGCAACGCTTTGGCAGCCCCACATATAAATATCCTTGCTCACCTTGGAGAGATGTTGATTTAATATTTCATACTGGTAAATCTTCCAGCTCCTCAGTGCTGCAAGTGTCAATATCCTGTTTTGCGTCCATTCAAGCCATTTAAGTAAATACTTCAGTGAAATGTACTCCTTGTTGTGAAAATACCCTTTGGTCACTGAATGAGTCTTGTACTTGTCAACTTCTCCAACCTCATTCAACTAATCTTTTAATAATCCATTTGACTCCAATGGTTTTGGTTGCTATTGGATAAATCTGATTTTGTCAATGGAATTAATTTCAGAATCCAGAATTCATTTCTAATTTCCACTTCGAACCCCTCACGGCTTTTAGATAATTTCAGAATGGATTGCAAAAGCTACTAAAGGCCACATTTAGCTTAACTTCCTCCTTGGATAGACTTTCACCCTCACAAAGTCCTTTATCAGAGTGCGGACCTGTGTGATCATTATTCCTTTTGTACTGAACTCTTTTGTATTCATAGGATTGTCATTTCATGTATTTTGATCTTCTCTACTACCTTCATCAATTGACTCTGGTGTTTTCATCCATTTATACCTCAAGTTCTTCCTCTATATTAATCTCAGCATCACCCCATTCAAGATCTAATAATATTTGTTTTTCAAAGCTTGCATCCCATTCCTATTGTTCATCTTACTCAAATTACATCTCTACTAGCCACCATCTTAGGATCATTCACCCAAATACACGTTCTCGCTAATTCCTAAAATTACACACCCAAACTCTCGTTCTCAAGCTTGGTCCTCCAACCATACGGTACATGAACATGTGACATACATCCTCAAATACTCAAAATTGGTCCACTAAAGGCTTCACCTTGGACCATGATTCTTCTAGAGTAACATTCTTCATAGCTACCGTGGTACTTATATTTAGAACTATTAAGATATCTTTAATATCTTAATTTCTATTTCTATTGTTATTATTCTTCATATGTATTTTGGGCTTAGCCGATATGTTCTTTATTATAAATACAACCTCTATGTGTATTTTATACACAAATGAGATTAATCTTAAACCATATTTTCTCTATATTCAACATGGTATTTAGAGCTTAAGGATTTTTTTTTTCTGCCTCTGTCTCTGGTCCACTGCCAGCGCTGCCTTCCACCGTTGGCCGCTGTCCACCACCACCGGTCGTCATCCACCGTCGTCCACCATTGTAGGCCGCCGGCCACCGGCCATCACCGTTGCCGGAGGTTCAATTTTGATCGGCGACCACACGATTGTACTCACCTCCCCCTCAGCGTTCCAGATCTGGGCTTCGTGTTTCCATTTGAGCACTTTCAATTTTTAGGGTTTTTTTCTCTCCTCCATGGCGTCTTTCGCTGCTGCTTCGTCCACTTCCATCGCCTCCATGTTTGATTCGTCCATTTTTCCTCCAAATATCAATGTGTACTTGCCCATTGATAAATTAGATGGCACGAATTATTCGACATGGGCATTTGACATTAAACTTTGGCTTGAGAGTCAGGGGTATCTTGATCATCTTACCCTCAAAGTGACTAATGTTGATACCACTAAGTTTCCTCGTTGGAAGAGAATTGATGCTCACATATGCATGATTCTCAAGAATACGATTCACACTTCTTTGAAACCATTGTTTCATGCCTACGACACATCTTATGAAGACTGGGAACAGGCCAAATTATTGTACACCAATGACACTTAACGTCTATATGGTGTTTGTCACAACCTGCTTAATGTGGTTGCTTCTTGTACTCAAGACCCTGTGGGAGATTATGTGGGTAAGGTGACTGATCTTTTTCATGAATTTAATGAAGTATTACCTCCTACCTCTACTCTTGCTCAGGAAATCGAGCAATGATCACGCTTCTTCATGGTTGTGATGTTACACGGACTTGTTGAAAAATATATTCATGTTTGTGATCAGATTTTGGGTTCACTATTATACCCAATTTTACCTCTACTTGTTCCACCCTTTCGCATGTGCCTTGTCAACCTTTCGTTGATCCACCTGTCCATGCCAATGATTCCTCTACTTTGGTATCTCAGCGTGATGATCGCCACCGCTCACGCAAGTTGTAGAAAGGGCATCACAAGTGTGATATGGCAAGTTCGACCACAAAATTGATCGGTGTTATGCCTTACATGGTTGTCTTCCTCGATCTACTGTTGTTGCGCACACTAATCCTTCGTCACAACCATCTTTTGTGGATCCTCAATTTTTTGTTTTTGCCAGCAACAAATCTACTATCTTCAATGAATTTCTTAAATGGAGTAAGGATCGTAAGCTTTCTAGTTCCACGGCTTCTATTGCCTACATATGTACATCTTTTGCTGGTTTGACTCAATCTTCGTTTGTTGGTCCTTGGGTGTTCGATTCAGGTGCCACTGATCACATTACTGGTAACAAATCTATGTTTTCCTCTTTGTCCTCTCTAGATAATTTACCCTCTGTTACAATGGCTAATGGGTCTCGTGTTTTAGCTCATGGTGTTGGGACTGTTGATCTTTTTCCTTTTTTATCCATTGGTAATGTTCTTTATGTCCCTGAGTCTCCTATTAATTTATTATCCATTAGTCGTCTAACTCGATCTCTTGATTGTGTTATTTCCTTTACCCAATCATCTGTTTGTTTATAGGACCGGAGTTTGAGACAAGTGATTGACACTAGATGTGAGTCTCATGGTCTTTATCATTTTCGCCCTTCTCATGTTGGCGCAGTTATGGAGTCTCCACATCTTCTTCTTCATGCTCAATTAGGCCATCCTAGTCTTGCCAAGTTATCCAAGTTGATGTGTTAGTCGTGTCAGTTAGCAAGCATAGTCGTAGTTCTTTTCCTCGTAGTATCGCACACAGTGCTTCATCCCCTTTTGCCTTAGTTCAATCTGACATTTGAAGACCTAGTCATGTTGCATCTAGTCTAGGTTTTCAATACTTTGTTACTTTAATTGATGATTATTCACGGTTTACTTAGTTATTTTTAATGAAGAATCGTTCTAAGTTATTTCATATCTTTCAATATTTTTTTAATGAAATTCAAACTTAATTTGGTGTTCCTATTAAAATTTTGCAAAGTGATAATGGTCATGAATATCTTCCAATTCTTTTAAACAATTTATGGCTTCGCGTGATATTTTGCATCAAACTTCTTGTGCATATACACCTCAACAAAATGGGGTGACTAAACGGAAAAATAAACATCTTATTGAAACCGCTCGCACTCTTTTAATTCATAGTGAGGTTTCTCATTCTTTTTGGGTTGATGTTGTTCTTACTGCATGTTATCTTATTAATCGCATGTCTTCTTCGATTTTAAATAATAAAATACCTCATTCCATTTTATTTCCTCATGAACCTCTTCATCCTTTACTTCTCAAGGTTTTTAGGTCTACATGTTTTGTGCACAATTTTAGTCTTGGGCTTGATAAATTGTCTCCTCGATCACACAAATGTGTTTTTTTAGGGTTTACGCGATCCCAAAAAGGATACAAGTGTTTTTCTCCTTCAATGAGTCTTCATTTTACTATAAAAGTTCTTCTCATTCCATTGAGTCTCCATCTAATACCGTCGATTTTCCTAGTCTTGTCAATATTCCTATGATTTGTGATCTTCCAAGTGTGCCTTGTACGCCATCAATTTCTGTTCCACCACCTCTTCAAGTTTATAGTCGCCGCCATCGTCCTCAACAACCAGCAAGTGACTCACCTCAAGTGCCAACTATTGTGTCTCCTCTAGATCCGACAACTGAGTCTCCCTTTCCACCGAGTGACCTTCTAATCGCACTCAGAAAAGATATATGTTCTACACGTAATCCTTCTATTCATTATATTGCTTTAAGTTACCATAAATTATCTTCACCTTTTTATGCATGTCTTTCATCTATTTCTTCTATGACCATTCCAAAATCTGTTCATGATGTTATAGCCCATCCTGATTGGTGTCAAGCCATGCTCGATGATTTGAGTGCTCTTCATAATAGTGAAACTTGGGAGCTTGTCTCATTACCGTCTAGGAAATCCATTGTTGGTTGGAGGTGGATTTTTGCTATTAAAGTTGAACCTGATGGTACTATTGATCGTCTCAAAGCACGTCTTGTGGCCAAAGGTTACACCCAAATCTTTGGGTTGGATTATGGTGGTACTTTTTCTCCAATGGCGAAGATGACTTCTATTCGTTTATTTATTGCCATGGCGGCTCTTCAAAAATGGCCTTTTTATCAATTGGACGTTAAAAATGTTTTCCTCAATGGCGATTTGCAAGAAGAGATTTATATGCAGTAACCTCCTGGATTTGTTGCTCAATGGGAGTCTTTTGGGTTGGTATGTTGTCTTCGCAAATCTTTATATGGCCTAAAACAGTCTCCAAGGATCTGGTTTGAAAAATTTAGCAATGTTGTTCAACAATTTGGTATGACTCAGTATGAGGTAGATCATTCAATTTTTTATCGTCACTCAAGTGCTAGATGTGTCTACTTGATAGTGTATGATGATAACATTGTTCTTACTAGCAATGATAACCATGGCATCTCTCAAATGAAACATCTTTGTGATCATTTTCAAACCAAAGATCTTGGAACACTGGATTGATAAATTCAAAATCTATTGACACACCCATGAATCCCAATACTAAACTTCTACCAAATCAGGGGAAGCCTATGTCAGATCTCGAACAGTATAGAAGATTAGTTGGGAAATTGAATTATCTTACAGTTACTCGTCCTGACATTTCCTTTGCAATCAATGTGGTAAGCCAATATGTGCGAAGATCATTAGAATGAAGTCATTTGTATACTGAAGTATATTAAAGGATCTCAGGGTAAAGGGTTGTATATGGTTCTAATAACCATGCAAGAGTTTTTTATTATTCAAATGTTGATTGGACAGGATCTCCTTATAACAGAAGGTCTACATCCAGATATTGTGTCTCCATTGGAGGTAACTTGATATCTTGGAAAAGCAAGAAACAAAGTGTTGTGGCAAGGTCTAGTGCAGAAGCAGAATATAGAGTCATGGATTCAACCACTTGTAAGCTTGTTTAGCTTAAGCAATTGCTCAAAGAATTACAATTTGTAACATTAATCAAATGATAATTATATGTGACAATCAAGCTACCTATTATATAAGTTCTAATTTTGTCTTTCATGAGAGGACTAAACACTTTAAAATTGACTGTCATTTCATTCGAGAAAAGATTATGTCTAGAGACATCAAGACTGAGTTTGTTAACTCAAGTGATCAATTAACAGATATTTTCACTAAATCTTTACGGGGACCGAGAATTAGTTATATTTATAACAAGCTTGGTATATACGATTTATATGCACCAGCTTGAAGAGGAGTGTTAAGATATCTTTAATATTTTATTTTCTGTTTCTATTGTTATTATTCTTCATATATATTTTAGACTTAATCCATATGTTCTTTATTATAAATACAACCCTTATGTATATTTTCTACACAAGGAAGATTAATCTCAAACCACATTTTCTCTATATTCAACAAGAACATATTAAATCCAATTTGTTGCCTCAAGCCACAAAGTTTTGGGATAAACAAACAAAATTCACCATTATGCGATTCTTTATCTCAATCAATCCATTCTATTACGGAGTGCAAGCATTGCTAAGATTCCCTTTAAGGCCACTTTATTTACAAAACTGAAACTCTCGTGAGTGGAATTCACCCCGTCGACGTTTAGGCACTTGATATATATACCTATCTACTTCTCAACAAGATTCTTGAAACATTTATATGGTTAAAGCGTCTAATCTTTCTACTAAGTAAACCATGCTTTTCTGCTAAACTTGATATAATTTGCCTCTTTGTCTCATGTAGGACATCATACTAAAAATGGCCAATTTGGTGATATAGATAACATCCCACAGTGGCTTTATTAAAAGCACAAGGCCCTCTTTCTCGACATTTTCCTCTGAAATTTTCTCTACCATGTGACCTCTTCCTCCATTTCTTCACCGATGGGTCACTTTCAAGGCATGTTCTTCTCCATTGCTCCAATGAAACTTTTGTTCATGCACTATGAGTGAACTTTGAAATTCAACAATTGTGAGTGCATCAATATCCTAGATTATTTTATTGAGACTACAACTTAATTGAAGTTTTCCGTCTATGTTCTAAGGATTTTATCGAGAATAGAAACATCTTTCAATTGTTTTCCACTCACCCTTATCTTGTTTGCTACTGCCAGACTCGAGCAAAATATTCATTAATGCTCTCGCCTATCTACATTCTCAGAATTTCAAAATATCTCAAAGGTTGACGAACTGAGCACTTCACCCTAGCACTCCCTTCCAATATAGTTTCAAGAATGCTTGTCAATTGATTGGAAAGGCAGTTCCTCACCTTAAGATTCAATTCAGTTTCAGTTCCACAAGGCTTTTAGTTGCACCTCTGTCACAGCTGCTCCCGCTGCTTGCCCCTCACGCCCTGTGTTCAACCAAACTCCAATATTCTTTCAACCTTAAGATCTCCATAAGCATATTCCAATGGTCGTAGTGACCATCAAAGAGCAGAATAGCTGGTTGGATGAACGACCCCTCACTTGACATCTCCATGAAAGCCACGTGTTTAAACTCTGGTGTCTGCAAGTCAAACTTAGGACTGCAACTTCCTTTTCTCACAAGCCCAGTTGACGTTCTAACAGTACTTACTAGACACATTTCAAACAATCTACAAGCTCAAATGGAGAGAATGACTTGTGTATGGCTTTATAGCCACATTACAACAGCAAGATAAAAGAAAAAACTGCAGTAAACATAGCATTATCTTAGCTGCACAATTTACATAACAAACTAAATAAAATATATTTGTAAAGACTAGGAGTTTTCAAAACAGAAAAATAACCAAGTAAACCTTAATTTAAAAACAACAAACTTCTTCACTTGGAGTAATTGTTTAAATTGATATATCCAATGACTAGATGTCCGCAAGACAATCATCTGTACACAATCAACTAATATTAATAATTAAGTGCCAATTTTTATCCAAGATTATTTTAGAGACAAGTTCTATGAGTAATAAATGGAGATTTAATAACAGCAAATTGGTGTATATAGTCGTCAATCAATACTGATTAAATACCAAAAGTAAATTATGTCCACAACTTTTGACGCACTTACATTTGTTGATGGCAATGTAACATCCCTGTCAAAGGGGTTTTGCAATGGGAAGAACTACAAGGAAAGTGCAGAGAAAATGATTTGATATTGAAACAAACAAAAATGACAAGTGAAGACCTATGCTTAATCAGACAAAACCAAGCCAAATGGTATGGTTAAACCTTAATAGACTGCATATATAATTTGCTATATACAAATGGCTTGGAACCTGAAAATCATAAGATAACTAGATTGAAAAGATCTACACATACATACAAATATATAGATTGCAAGATCTACAGCCTCCGGCGATTGATGAGGCAATCTAAAATACCATTCTTCCCCTACATTGCCAGTTGTATGGTTCTATGGTGATGAAGTGCAATAATAGAAGTTGAAAGAAAAGGACCAGAAACAGGAGGTTGTGGAGTCAGTTGATCAAAAAGGATAGAAAAATGAATTAATAAATTATCAAAGTGAGAGACATTGTACCCTGTCCGGGAGATTCCTAGGCAATGGAACTGCAGTAACATATTTAAGGGGGAACGATTTTTGAGCATTAGTATTTGCATCGGAAGATGAGGCCTCTGCCCCATCATTTTGTCCCCGCCCATGGAACTTCGCAAATCGATTGATGACTGAATATCTTTCCAAATCTTGACATTCCAGCCTCAAGTCCAAAATTGAGGCCTTGTTATTTAATCTACATCACCAATATGAAATGACATAAAAATAAGTACAACAAATTGTAGCTGTCATGTAAAGATTAATTTAAGAATTAGAATGAAATACAACACAATGATAGTAACACTAGCAGCAGGTAACCAACTTAGAGGACAACGTGACGGCCAAATTTTCCACATGCGCTCCATGAGTTATAGATATTGATATACCACCATTAAAAGGGTAGGGAGGATTAGGACAAAGAAATTTTGAACAACTTCATGGTGTAACAAGTTACAAAAGCATTAGACATGAAGAGAAATAGACATGAAATTTTATGTAGCTAGATCTGTGGCAAAAGATTGTAAGCCTAATTGTACAGGTGTCACGGAAAATTAATAATATTAATGTAATAAGTTATGGTGAATAGCTTCCCAAGCTCATGCAGAAAACAAAATACTCTATATAATGATCCAACATTCAATCACAGATATCATAGTATATATTTTCAATAGTAGTCACTATCACAGATAATAGAGGGGAGCCCCCAAAATCACTACAGTGAGATGCCCACTACAGTGAAAATAGACAAACTACGTATATATTTTCAATTATTTAACGAATAATGTATTTGCTTAATAATATTTTATATTCTTCTGCTTATTATTATTATTATTATTATTATTATTATTATTATTATTATTATATATATATATTTCTTCTTAGTATATTAGATATAGTTATCAATTTATATACATTCTGTTTATATATTATTTTATACTATATATTTGTCTCTATTACATAATATTATGCTAAATATCTTTTAAATATTATAATTCCCTATAGTTTTTTAGTAGCATAATATATGGGAGTAAGGTTAAAGTGAAACACCTTGAAAGGTGGTCCATTATGGACCTCAATTTAGAACTGCTGGATTAGAATGACAAATCTATGCCAACCTTCAAGAGTTCAATACCAAAGCACATGCTCATATTTGCATGCATAGAAAGATGAACCCATGCATCAGGTTTGCTACTTGTATAGACCAGACACCCAATGTAGAAAATAAAAAAAATGGGTATAGAGCATAAAAATATATACTACAATAGTACCTCAATATATCGTCTTCCAGTTTCCTTGTTCTACCGACAAAGTCCGTAACTTTCAAAATGTACTGATCAATTTTATCAGACGACTTACTCTTTTCATGTAGTCTACAGAAAACATCAATCAAAAATGTTAATTGCTATATAAGGTAGAATGTAAAGTAGAGAATATTCGGTTTACAACACATCATTCAATGACTATATTAGAATTTGATTTTCTTGACTTACAAATATTGATCTATATTAACAGGAACTTCCAATCCTATGGTAAATTTTGGGATAAATTAGGAGGTATAATGTTATCCGAGTGATTGACCTACACCAACGTAAACACAGATCCCTTATACATCCATCATTGTTGTCAATCCTAAATAACAGTACAGAGTGGCTGATCCCGAAAGTGCTACAGCAGGTAGCGGGATGGATCTTACCCAAACAATTAGAACACAAAGACAAAAGCCTTCCCAGCAGGTCAGGTCAGCTACATGGATCACAATACACCATTTGCCGAGGTTAAAAACCAAAGCTACAGGAGAGATGCTTAGAAGAGACCATATGACAGTGAGATAAACAACCTGGAATAAAGACTGAAAAACCAGACCAACACTAGAACAATACTGAGTAAGGCAGCAAAGGTCATGGTTGGCCAGAACCAAAGACAGGTTCACAAGAAAATGGCCACTACAGTCTCGGGGATTTCCAGAAACTACGGAGAACAAAGGTTTGGGTAGCCAAAAACTGTCACATATAGTCAGAAAATGCTATAGAAATGCTGCCACAGATGGGTAAATGTTTGTCAAAAAGTAGAACAGTATACTTCATAGGAGTCAGCAAAAAATAAAGTTTCAGTTCTGATTCAGAGGGCCAAGTCCTGATTCGACCACCTAAAACAGCCCTAAATGACACTGATTCATGGTTAAAATAGGATTTTTGAGATCCATTCAAATAGTTCCCCACTCTATTTCTCTAGCAAACTCCAATCAACAGAACCACTATTTGGTGTTATTAACAACTATGGCATGCATACATAGATGCACAAGGCTTGGGGGGTCCACTTACAAGTTCTTACTGCCGGGAGCCAAAAGTGTATCACATCTGGACCATGAAATTGAACTGCATGCTTCTCCTAAGGCTAATCTGGCAACTGAGTAGACCATACTCTCATGATGCAACTTCACATCTGCTATAAGAACTGAAGCTGGAGGAGGACCAAGTAGCTGCTGCATCAGCTGTGTAGTCAAGACAAGCCTTCTTTTCGACTTCACCACTGCTGACAAATCTTCAACTACCTCCACACTGTCTTCAACCTATAATTATAATTGTACAGAGTAAAGTGAACGTATTAATTATAGAATTATAGATTCATGAGTGTAGACTAATTTTATTGGAAACAAACCTTCTCAATCAGTCTGTTTGCACTTCGCGCCCAGTCTAACTCAGACTCGCTGCCAAAAATAAGATAAGAAATTTAAATTATGGGAGAACAAAATACTTGACATATTAATAAACATACAACAATATTAAATTAGTCACACTACCAAAGGAAATACTAGGCATTTTTCTCACAAAAACAACTAAAACAACATAATATCAACCAGTGACACATGATCTTTTCCTACTCTAACAGCAACAACAAAAAATTAGCACATTAAATCACGTAGTTTTGACAAGCACCTAATATCTCGAAGCCTTTCAGAACCTTCTAATATTTCTTTATGCCATGGTATAAATTCAGATGTGGCACTTTTTCGCTTCTTTGGCCTCACAAAAAGCAATTCAGGCTCACTGGCAGGAGTCGATAACTGAGAGTCTACAGGCTTACTTGCAACTGACAGAGACATTGAACTTTCCCTTGGGTTACTTATCAGAGAATCGCTAACATTTTGAGTTTGCTCTATTGATTGGTTTGGTACAATGAAAGGCTGGTCCATAATCTTAGCAGCAGTAATCTTCTGTACATTATACATTGGCAACATCTTACCATTCTTATAAGTTCCATATCGCTCAAACCATGATGGTGCCATCTGAGGATTTACCAGAGAATAATCACTTTTAACAGAAGTTGCTTTATTACTGTCAGCAACCTCAGCTTTTTTACCATAACCAATCTCCTCTTGAGAAGATGCATTAGTGTCCTGTCCGTCAAAGGGCTTTGTTGGAAAGCTGAGCATATTAGGATTTGGTGATAACATGGAATTATTACCTGTACCATCTTTGACCACACTATCATATCCATGTAACAGTTGTTGCCCACGGTTGGAATCTACCAGCTGCTCATCCACCACATTATCAGATACTTTCAATCTCTTCACATCTCGATTACTAGGATCAGCCTCTGTGTTTCTTGTGGGTTGAACTTGATCCAACAATGAGATATTATTATTCAAAACAATGTTTGCTCTTAATGATCGACCAAAAGCCTCAATATCTCTGGGAGTAGCACCTGGGCTAGGTTGAGTTGCATCAAATGTATGTTTCCCAGCAGGTTCCTTCAGGTGTGATGCACCTGCAGCCTCTTCAGCAGTAACATCATTCTCAGGTAATGTCTGCTGCACAGAAATTTCTTTAAGCAAGTTTACCCCAGAGCTGTTGGAGTAAGCAGCACAAGGACCGGTATCAGTGACATCATTACCATCTTTCTCAAAACCATCATCACCTGGATTTTGTGAGCCAGTGATCATTTCACGATCATTAATTTGTTGGGGTGGGGATAGAAACCTCGAAGCATTAGGATGCTGCTTGCTAGAAAAACAGGTCCATGCATTGTGTGTAACTTTTGAAACAGTGCCTTGTTGAGATGCACTAAAAGTAACAGAAGATTGAGTGGCAGCCTCAGCTGTCAAAATTTGGTTGCCAGGATCTCTAGGATGATCTTGGTCTATACCATTCAGCTGCGACATATCCTGAGCAGGAGCCAATTCAGATTGACTAGTTTGAGCTTTTTCACAGTACTCATCAGTATGATTCATGGAAGCAGTGAAAGTTACATTGGCAGATTGAGTATTTGCTACTTGTCCACCAAAATTTGCCAAACTCTGATTTTGAGAATGGACCCTGGAGAAAGGAAAGCCAGATGTAAAAGCCTGGGGAATGCTTCCCAGCACATCATATTGTGAGGCCTTATCAAAAATATTTCCTTGCGTGCTAGAAATATTACTCCTAAGCTCCCCATGAGATGGATCTCGAGAAGTAAAAGTCTGATTAGTACCTAACCATGTTTCATCCTTATCCCTGGTCTCAGACATGTGTGGCGCAGTGTGATCTTTCTCTATTGAGCTACGAGAAGATACCACAGGAAGCCTTTGAGTAGGAGGAGCCAATTGTAGACCAAAGCCCTGAGACAAAAGACTTTGATTCTGCTGATGATGTGCAACCGACGCATCAGAAGATTCAGTTTCAGGCCCCCTGAAAAATAAATGGCAGTTAGAAAAACTAGTGTTTCTTGCAATTCCACGACCCTTGACTGGTCCACTTAACCAAACATCGAGAATATTTTTACTACAATAGTTTTAAGAAATTGAAGTAAACAGCTGATCTAAGGTCATCTCAGTCATGCAATAGTAGGTGAAGGAAAGAAAGGAAATGAAAAACAGGTATCAGCACCAACTAGACCTAAAGTTTAGCACATGCAAATGTAAAAAAAAAAAAAAAAAAAAAAAAATGCATGTCATGATTACCTTTCACAACAGCAAGCAGAATTTTTTACCAAAAGATGGAAGTGGTAAATCATCATTGTTATTTGGCCTCCCAATGTTGGCACCCCAAATAACAACAATCATTTGCAGCACCCCAAGTACCATAAAAACAATTGAAAGAGTTATACAAGCAAGAAGGGGGAACTAGGCCAAAAGCCACAAAGAAAACCTACAACGTGGCAAATAAAATCTGTCTTTAAAGAATTACATAACTTGAGAAATCAGGTATATTATCCCACCAAGCAAATAATTTTAACAATAATTAAACATACCACATGCAAAAGTAAAAAGAATGCATACCATGGTCACCTTTCATGACAGAAGAGATTATTTCAATAACAATTAAGCAGTATCACATGAAGGCACTGAATTTATACAAGTAAACTAAAGCATGAAGAATTTTTCAACATTCAACTACCTGGGCGAAATAATCTTCTGTGAGGCATAATTCCCAACACTTCTATCAAATGAGGTTATTTTTTTTGGCATTTGACCCGGGAGTATGCTTTTTGAAGCATTTTTATCCAAGCTTATTGAGTCACCCTGAAAATTAGGTACGTGTTTCAGACACGTTGTAAAGGAACAGGATACAATCGACTCAGGATTTTTCAAGACAGGAAATTTTAAGCAAATAATAGGGACAAGAATAAAAGTATATAACAAGGTAACTAACAAAGTACCTTATTTATTTCATTATAATTCCTGTCAGAATGACCATAATTTGACTGTCCAAGATAGCTTTGGTCCTGACCTTTAAGCCCTCCAAAGGGCTGATGGGCCATAGGCTGTGAATTTATGGCACGCTTGTTTCCATAAGGTTCCACTTCAACACCCAGATCCCCCATTGGGTGATACTGAAATTTACGAGTCACAAGAGGTCTTCGATTACCCTGACCAGATAACTTTGGACTATGCAAATCATTGCCATCAAAACTACTATTTTCTCTCATACCACCAGCTCTAGGATGCGAAGGATTAGAGCCAAGACTATCTGCTGATTTTTCCTTTTTGTTAGAGTCCTCTAAATCATGTGTCTCACCATCCACCTTTCCATTCTTTGATGATTCCAAAACTAAGGGGTTCTTATCCATATGATGCTTATACTTTCCTGAAATCTCATTTCTTCTATAGCTCCCTGCTGACTCTGCATCCCTCCATACATCAACATTAGGAAGCTGCTTGTTGATATGCTGGCTGAACCATGGAGTGCCAGAACTTGGCAATCCAGCAATACCATTTGTGCCAAAATCCTCCCCACAAACCTGCATATTACCAGCAGATTTTACATGTTCCATTCCAACAGAGGAATTTGCATCAGAATCAGGTTCCCATATAGCAGGAACTTGGCCCATCTCCTCATGCACGGCCTTCTCATGATGAGGTTGCAATGAGTTTTCATTTTCATGGACTTTGAAATTTGAACTCCTGTCAAATGGTGGTGATTTCATAATATCCCATCCATTAGATTTATTGAAAGGATCACCACTACCATTTCCTGACAATATGGTTTGTTGGTTTTTCTCGAATCCTGAAGAGTTAGCAGCATTTCCGTATATATGACCACCTTCTGCAATTTGTTTTTGCTGAGGACTGCAATCTAACCATTTGCCTCTTTCTAAAAACTGTGGCATTGATCTCGAGGAATTACTCGGCAACCTGTTATGCTGTTCATGCAAAGTATCAGAACCTGACTGATGAAACCCAGAAACACCAGAATAAGTTTCAGAGGCATTTGGCCTATTAACATCATCAGGCCGAAGGAAAGGTCTTGAATTTATGTTGGGTGCAGATGGCACGTTATTGTCAGTCCAAACAGATTGTCCTTTGCTGCCATCAATAGTTGAAGGTCGCTCATTTCCATATGACCGTCCTGTATTCTGGAAACTTAGGCCACTAGACTCCTCTTGTTTGCCTATGTCACCACTAGAAGATTCTGCTACAGCAGACTGCATAAGTGCACTCCAACTCCCACTCTGAATAGATGGAAACCCGCTAAAACTATCTGTACTATCTAGCATATTGAAAGCACCTGAATTCCTGCCAAATCCATCCCACAGGCTGTCATCTGAACCAAACAAAATCTTCTCTTCCGTTGGATCTAAGGTAGCCACATTCTGGGAAGTAGGAGTCTGCACTAGCATTTTGTCCTGTGACATTTCCACAGATCCAGCAAGTTCTTGTCTCCCATGAAAATCTTGCATTGGAACAATTCGTTGCTCAGAATTCATTTGCTGCAAGTTCTCCATATTCAGTCCACTACTTATACCGCTAGAAGTAGAACCAAACATACTTTTCCCCTGAAGATCTGGCCTTGAAACTGAAGTCCCATCATTTGTGTTAATTTGGTCTGAAAATGCAGCATATTGATGAGGAGAAAATGAATTATCACCAGCTGATATGTGCTGCAGTGCAGGTTTGTCCCCATGAACATGAGAATACTGGTGGGGTATGGAAAGCTGAGGTGCTGCAGGCTTATCTGCTTGAACATGAGAATACAGGTTAGGAGTGCCCCTTGAACCAGAAATTGGAACCCCATAAAGAGACTGATCACCCTGATTAGGAGACAGACCCATCAGACGCAATGCCTGTCCTTGTTCAGGGGATAACATAAGTCCATTTGAGGCCCCATGAAGAATTGGAGAGGCACCATGCTGGAGCCAATTAGCATTAGTTGGTAATACTTCAGGCTGCCATATAAGGTTAGATGTCTCATTAATGGGAATGCCACTGAGAGATGCAGAATGGCTTCCAACTGCCTGTTTTGAAATGGAGGAAGTAGGAGTCATAGAATTTTGTTGCTTCGCTTCTATTTGATGAAATTGTTGTTGCCTCTGAAGTTCATGCATCTGGTTAAATACTGCTTGTTGCTGTAATAAATGCATTTCAGTTATTCCTGACTGCTGTCTAGGTAAAGGTTGAAGCATTGCACCATGTCGTCCAGTCATTTGCTGTTGACCTCCAAAAAAATCAAAATTGACTGGAGATTCAGTAGCATCATTCCTAGCCAAGTTTTTCTTGTAGAGTTCAAGACCACTCCCTTGGGACTCCAGCACTGGAATTCCCCTTGACAAACTATGCCAATCAGATTCTGTTTCCATTACTAAAATGTTAGCTTCATTCTGCCTGGTCTGAAAGACCTGTTGTCCCTGTATATAGCCATTCACAGTTGATTGCTGGTTTCGCAATAAATTTCTGCCAGACTCATGCCTAAAACTGGTCTGCGATAGGTTCAAACCATGTCGCAAATGTGGAGAGCTTGTGTCCCCCTGCTCAGGATCTTTGTTCCAGGAAAGATAGATTGATTAGCATTCAATAAAGACAACCTCAAAAACACAAGGAAAAGTCTACAATTACTTATTTAAAACCAATGAAATCATACAAAAATGGAAAATACAAATGGATAAAATATCATCATCAAACAAATTGAAACTAAAAAGTCAAAGTTCATTGAACCTTTACCTGATTGTTGTTGATTAAAATTCTTCAAATTGGAAATAAAAGGCCCACCAATCGGTCTCTGGCTACCAGCCCACAAATTGTTGCTTAGTCCTGGCCAGTTCCCATCAACCGCTTGAGAATGATATTGTCCCTGGGACAAGTTCTCTTGACCAAAAAAATTATGGACCCTGTCTCCTACTTCGTTTCCAGGCATAGATAACCCAGCCCACAAATTTTCAGCACACAACTATTTATATGAAGGTATAACTGATCAAGGGAAAAAGTTTAAAATATTTGAAAAACTACATAGCAGGAAGATCAAGAAAAGTATCTCCAAGTATGTATCATGCTGTCCAAAAACACACCTCTGAGCATCTACCATTTAACCCTTGAAATTATTAAAACATTCCTGCAGGTAAAAGATCATATGGAGTAAATTAACTACCGGAATAATTGCACAGAAATGTGACAGGTTAAAAATAACATACATGTCATACTTGGGGCCTTTTAACCAAAGCTCTTTAATGCATTATGTTAAATGTAACAGGCTTTAGGCCCATGTCATTTTATTTTCTTATTTATAAATGCATATCCCTATGTGCTCTAAACACATTAGGGATTTAGCCTATGCGTCTCTCTCTTGTAGTCAAATACACAAGAAAGAGTACATAGGACTATACACAACAGTGACACCTGGCAAGCATGGCCAGTAATATTAAATGCAAAATTAGCTTTCCAAAAGCAATGTTTCTAATCTGCACTACCTATTAGCAGCCTCTGCCCTATATTTGGAAATGGGTGTTGTTATTAAAGTTAATCAAAATAATTCATGTTATTTGATTCTGCCAACCCACTATATATATATATATGTGTGTGTGTGTGTGTGTGTGTGCATATTTATATACATATATATATATGTGCATATTTATATACATACATACATATATATATATATATACACACACACACATTGTGGCACCATACTACCAGGCAGCTGTTCTGCAAATAGAAAATCAAAGCTGCAATTAATTGCAAACACATAACCAGTTAACAGCCCTCAAGGAGTATCCAAAAACTTCAAATCAGCCAAAATCTCCAAATTTCCCCTTTTATACTGCATGTACACACACAAATGAACAGCAAATATGAATAAAACATTTACCAAAAGCATACATCATCTCTGTTCATACTTAACTAATTTGTATGGCATCCAAAGGTATCAAATTTTAGGAACAAAACCTATTTTTAACAACTAACCCTAAATTAACTAGATGTATTCTATACAGTTCAGATGAGTTAATGTTTTAATCTTAACGACATGGTCATATAGATGAAATCATGATAATATCCAAAGTTGAGTAATGTTCTAAAGCCATCATTTTTCACGTGTGTTGAAAAAAAAAAGGTCATACCAAGTAGTTTTACATACGCATATTTCTGTGTGAGTATGCACATAAAATAGTTGCATGTTTCATTCATACGCATACCAAGTGGAGTTTAAACCGAATTCAACCCCACTATTAACATGGTATCAGAGTCATTGTTTAAAAAAAAAGTTTATCCTAACGAGATTTCTTGCACACTCTGTTTCACCCGCTATCGAGCCACTAACGGACCACCCATTAATTTCTAGTCCCACGCACAAGTTGTATATACCTCGACGTGAGGAGATGTATTGGAAGTCCCACATCGACTAGAGATAAGTAAGGTGCAAATCTCACCTTACAAGCCGGTTTTGTGGAGTTGAATTTGGCTTAAAGTCCACTTCTAACATATGCTAATAGGTACAGCAAGCACTAAGGTCACAACTCAGCAAATGACTGAACTTGCCCACATCTGCTGACTAGTTTTGAAGCTAAGCCAAACCAAAAACTCAATACATGTAGAATAATCATACAAAATTTTTAATAGCTCCATGCAATCATTTCATGTCATTGACATAATCTTCCACCCAATCTCAATTAGTAAGAAAACTGCAAACCATGCAATTCGACCAAATGACTGAAGTTGCACCAGTATTGTATTCAAAGACCTTCTTCTAACCCTATTTCCTAAGTTGTACCACCAATATAACAGGCGTCCAGAAGAGACAGACAGAAAGAGTAAAGCAATGAGCGAAGTTGCACCAGTATTGTATTCAAAGACCTTCTTCTAACCCTATTTCCTAAGTTGTACCACCAATATAACAGGCTTCCAGAAGAGACAGAAAGAGTAAAGCAATGACCGAAGTTGCACCAGTATTGTATTCAAAGACCTTCTTCTAACCCTACTTCCTAAGTTGTACCACCAATACAGCAGGCGTCCAGAAGAGGGAGAGAGAGTAAAGCAAGCAGATATATTAAAGCTTCGACCTCTAAATTTGTTATTTCAAGTTCTCCAAATTGAGCTGGAGAAAGTACCCCATAAATATCTTATAGAATTCTAAAAACTCAGTATATAAATTGGCATTAGAAAAAAACCATCATCACAGAAACAAAAAAAAAAAAATCAAACTTCAAACTGCACGGTGTCATCAGAACTCCTATCCAATATAACCTTATCATATCTAGAGATAGGCTTCCATGGGATGCCAAGAATTGGAAGCAGCAAAACAAAAAGCAATGAAGGATCCAGCGCCAAAGCTAAAATCTAATAAAACAGGTCATCAAAAGTGATTATAATTCCATTTCTTTCCTTCCAGCTCTCCTCAATACAGAACGGGCCGAAACACACCAAAAAACAGTGAATTACAAATTTACAATTCCTCCTGCGAGCTCCTGCACCAGCTGAGCTGAAACCAAACAAGAAAATGCACATTCACGCTACAACACGCAAGATCGGAAGCACGTGCACAATTCCATTTCCAAAGCAGCATTCGAATCGACACCACCGCGCAGAACAGCTGAATGAGCTTGGGAGATTACACACGCGCACGCGTAGATTCGCTCCGTCTTTATTTTCATACTTTTCTATTTTTCTATGGAGAGAGGAAGAGGTAGCTAGGGTTTCTAGAGATAGAAAGAGAGGGCACGAACTCACAGTGACATTGAGAAGCTCCATTGAAGCACGGAGCTGATCCTCGAACGGCGAGCGTCTAGGGTTTGCAGGAGCAGGAGCACCAGCACCAGCACCGAGGAGAGGGACGCTTTGTTTCGTTCTTGCTCGGACAGATAAAAAGGAGTGATCGAAATAGTGAGTGAAATTTTCAACGAACAAGAGGGGGACAGGTTCGGAGAAAGAAGCTGGGTGCTTCGGATCCGAGGCTGGGCCGTTTCTCGCAATTCGGGAAGCGTTTCAAAACGGAAGAGGGTGTGAGAAGAGTTGTTGGGGTTAAATTGGGTAAATGGAAATTCGGGTAGCTTTCCAACTGGCTGTTGACAGGTGGCACCAATGTGGAGGGACCCGCTGCACCGTTCTTTCTCAACTGGTCTTTGTTTGTTATTTTTTTAATTTAAGTTACATATCTAGCAATTTCTTACATAATAAAATTAATTTTTTAATATATGTGCATTATGACTAAAAGAGTAATGGAAATATATTTTAATTTTTTACATTTTAATTATCATATTTAATAATCATTCAAATTGTTTTTTATAATTTTAAAAAATATGAATATGCAATGTGACACTACCTGAACTTTCAATGGTAATAAACAAAACAAATTTTATTTTTGTAAGTAATTGAGACATGAGTTATAATTTCGCATCCTATAAAAAATTTAATCTGTAATATTTTGACATGTTAATAACGAATTCAGAATATTTTAAAATTATTCAAACTTTAAAATAAAATCATAAAATATTAGTTAATTTTTATTTGGTTTTAAAAATCAATTAAATTTATTCTGATATTTTTATTAAAAAATGTGCATAAACAAACACAATTTGAATATATATATATATATATATATATATATATATATATATATATATATATGTCGAATGTTCTAATTTCCATCAAAAATAATTTTTTTCTTCATTAAATGTCAAAATACTTCATTACAATATATATTTTACACCTTAATATATTATATTATAGATATTATTTCTTTATTCTGTAATATAATATTAGTCCTTAAATTGATATTACTAATTTTGAGTGTGATCAAGTAAGTCTCATCTATTATAAAAGTATAACATGTCTATAAAGTGTTTGAACAAAATTTAAGAGAATTTTACATTTTTTTATGTGTTAGGATAAAAGTTATTGAAAAAAAAATGAATAGGTTTATTTTTAATAAACTATTCTTGACAATAATGATCTAATACAATTTTGATCATATTTGTTCATTTTACATATTTTAATCATAATAAATAAAATTAAGTTGAGTCACTTCATCCAAGTGATTTATTATCGTACAAGACAATCTATCAACTAGTACAAGACAATCTATCAACCTTTGAAGTTGTCAAATTATCAAATTTTGTGTATTTTAAGTCAATTACAAGAAGCATTGAAAGACAAAAAGACTGAAAAGATGAATTTCTTATGCATATGAGATGCGACTTTGTTTAAAAATGTTTAGAATTGTTAAATAGTTTAATGTTTACTAATTTTAGTTGAATGTTGATTATGACACATTAGCACACTTAATGGTCAATGTAAGGCCATGTTCTTTTATGCCTTTAACTTATAGGGTTGTCCCAAATCTAATGGGCCTAAGAACTGGCCCAAAGGATAAAACTGACCCTAGTCTGCCCTAATGCGTACGCTTTCACTCTTTCAGAAACCAGCTGTCATCCCCACTGCTCTCAGAGGTCTGCTAGGGTTTCTCCCCAAGCCATTCTTTGAACTAACTTAAACCCAGTTCTTACTCCACGTAAGTCATCTTTCAGCTCACACTTCTTCTCCATGAGCATCTGTCCGTTTATACAGTAGGGTTTCACCGTGAGCTTAGTTCCTAACTCTGTTCCACTGTCTTATTCAGCTCGCAAGTCCCCTCCTTGAGCTGTCGTGCTCCGTTGGTTAGAGTCGAGGCACCTTCTAGCTACTTCCAAGTAAGGGAAGTTAGAACCCTATTTTTTGGTGCAATGATGATAGTTTTGATGGTGTTCTGTGATTTTCGTGCTTATATGTGACTATGAGTGTATGGAATGATTTGCGTTGTTGTTTGGGCATGAACTGTGCTGATGGCAGTGAGGAATAGTGGCGAAGTCTGTTAAACTCGCCTATGCGAGCCTGCCTCGCCTAGGCGAGATTAACAAGGACTCGCCTGTGTATTTCTCCACGAAGGGTCGCCTAGGTGACCCACTGTACTTCTTGGGCGAGCGAACGTCTTGCTTAGGCGAGGAGGATCTCGCCTAAGTGAGAACGCGTGCAGGGTTCTCATACTGGAAGTCGAGCTCTCGCCTAGGCGAAGGGAGCTCACCTGAGCGAGGGTCCTTCTCGCCTGGGCGAGACCTTTCTGCCTGAGCAAGATGCTGGGCGAGAAAGGGGTTGGTCTTGATATTTCTTTGATTTCAAAAAGTGGACAACATGCTTATATGAGTATTACCTTTAAATTCATGAACTAAATGGCCTGTATGAATGAGGTGGTGTATGAGTGTGATTTATTAGTTTTAACATGATGTGAACATGATAATTGTATGAGATGATTCATGAAATTGAAATTATGAGTTTGATATGAGTTCAACATGAGACATGAAAGGGTTGGTATCAATGTGGCATGGTAATGGTATGAGACAGAGCTCCATATTCTGGGTTCGAGAACAATGAGTTGGCATGGTTTGGTTGGGAATACGAAAGAGGTGGATTACGAGAAATTTTATGTATATGTATATAGGTTGTGTGTATGCATGCTGAATTTGTTTGGTTGATTAAGAAAGTTTGGTCTGTGTCAGTGCGTAAGTCCTTGGGAATCTCTAGGTGAGATTCTCAGGGCCGCGCTTCAATAGTCAGGACGTAATTCCATGGTCCCTGTTAGTGGGTGTCCATGGTGGTGCCCCATTTGTATAACTAGGTAAGGATTCAAGTTAAGGTTGCATCCTGACACTCTAAGGAGTCAGTTAGTCTCACTTAGAGCGGACTGACTCATGTGGTGAGAGTAGCAGGAGGCCCGAAATTCATTAAGGGCTAACCTTGTGGTGAGGGAAAATTGATTCGTTGTAACACTTGTAACACATAGCTTGGGGGTGAGCAGAGGTATCCACCACAAGTGCAAGCATCCGCTGAATTCGACCAGGTTATACGTATCTGGATGAGCCAAGTCGCGTTGTAGTGTATCGATTGAAAGTGATAACATGCTTGGTTGTTGTATGGATATTGAATGGTGAAAATATATTTGACTGTATGATGAGAATGTTGTTGGCTCTAGCTTACCATGTTTGTTGTATGGTTGTCTTGTATGTGGTTATTCTTTCATGTTCATCAATTTAATTGATGGGAGCAGATGGGCGAGGTTCCCGCGGTCAGCAAGGAAATGGCGATTCCGCTGCTTAGCCATCTGGGTTGGACTTTATATTTCTTTCCTTCATGGTTTTCGTTAGGGCTATGGTCCATGTATTGTTTTACGCCTTGCTACCCTTTTTTCTCTTTTGCTAGACTTGTATTTGGTTTCCGTTGGCATCGTGGTGTGCCGAGGTTGTAGGAGTTGTGTTAAGGACCCCATGACTATGCTACAGTACTATTTTTTGTGACATTTCTTTTAATTCCGCGCTATAATTAAATGGGACGTTACAATTAATGGATTCTGCATGTGTATTGATGAATGCACAAATGAAAACCAATAAAATTTACAAGAACCTATCTTATCAAAAGATAATATTTTTAGAAACATATAAAGACAAAATATTTTTGTTACAATAAAAAAAGTCTTTATTTCCTTTATTTTGCATTTCTTAGACTTGTATTAATTGTAAGTTATTCATTTTTATGCACACATATATAGTAATTTGAATAATGGGACTTATTCGGTTATTACAAGTCCAAATAGAGATACGTTGTCCAAATAAAGATACGTTGTGTGTATATGAAATGTACTTGGAACTTGGTAGGTCAAAAAATAAAATAAGGAAATGATAAACAAGTATGCTCCTTCTAACTTGACTTGAATCACAATGAGTAGAGATTTTAGTTTCAAAAATCAAAATTTTCTCTCCAACTCTAAGTCAAAGTGGGATAGATAACTATAAAATAAGATATTTTATTATATTACATTATGATTAGCATTTGAATTTGAGGATGACTTCTTCACAAATAGTCATGTATAACTTTTGTAAAACAAGTTTGAGGATATTAAATGAAAGAGTATTTTTTGTTGGCACGTGGAAGCAATTTTAATATCTTATCTTCGAGGAAGCATGCAGTTATATTTCACTTCAACAAGTGACACCATTTTTTTCATTCCCTTTTGAGGTCCTTTCTTCATTTCTATTACCTTTTTAATTCCATTTAATATTTTTGCAGTTAAATTTGACTCTTGTTTAAATTTATATAATTTTTGTTCTTACTATATTATACATCATGATTGAAATCATTGATCCTAAGATGATCATGAAAACAAATAATGATATCATCATTTGAGGAGATTCAACTCTTGTTCAGTTCATGTTTATGTGCATATATGTTGTTTATTGATATATGACACACACCAATGTGTATGCTGAATTAATGTATATACAATAAAGGAATTATGGAAAGGAAAGTTAATTCATGCATAACAATTTGAATGCACCATACAAAATGACATCATAAATGTAAAGTTCAAACACAACTAAAGTTTTGATTAACTAATGTTATTTTATCTAAGTAATATTACATTAAGCAAAGATGTCATCTAGAAAAATTAATTTGCTCTTTATTGGACCCTCAACTTTTAAAATGTTTGTTATATTTGGGACTTCTAGATTACACTCATAAGAAACTTACTATAATACCTTACTTCTAATAAATTGTACTATTTACTTTATCCTTCCTTTAAAAATAAGAGTTAGATAAATTTGTGTTTTTACTGATGTTTTGTATTATATCTAGATATAATTTGAACATTAAAAAATAAATCAAGTAGTTTTAAGAAATATTATAATTAAATAAAACGAAAATAATAATAAAAGTAAATGATAATATATATATATATATATATATATATATATATATATATATATATATATATATATATATATATACACACACACATGTGTGTGTGCCATGTGAAGTAAATAAATGAAAAAAAAAAGACAAATGACACAAAGAGAGAGAACGAAAGAAATTGAAGTAAGACATTAGAAGAATTTTTAACTTTCTAAAAGTATTGCTAATGTGTCCCCCAACTAATAAGGTAAGGAGATAGTTATGTTAACTCATTAGTATTATATTAATATTTTATTTATTTGAATCACATATTATTTTATTTACTTCCATTTAACTTATTTTTATTTAGGTTTAAATACACATTTGGTCCTTATTTTCATTGTGTTTGTTCAATTTAGTCCTCATTTTCGTTTTGCGTTCAATTAGATTCTCATTTTCGTCACATTTTGGTCAATTTGATCATTTTTACTAACGGTGTTAGTTCCTCATTTTTTTTATTTTTTTTTTAATTTCAAAAAAATTGTCCATGTGTCAAGTCACAATTGTGTCACATGTTAATGTCAATGTCATGTGTCAGTTTGTGGTTGTATTTTGTCTTCTTGTTCAATTTAGTCTCGAAATTCGTGTCATTTTGTGTTTTTTTTAAATATTTTTTTTTTAATTTCAAAAAAATTGCCCACGTGAGCAAGTCACAATTGTGTCAAGTGTCAATGTCAATGCCACATGTCAGTTTGTGATTGATTTTTTTTTCTTGTTCAATTTAGTTTCGATATTCATTATATTTGTTAAATCAGTCCCTATATTCGCTATTTTTGTTTAATTTAGTCATAGATTTTGTTAAAATGGAACAATTTTTTCCCTTTCGGTTGAGACCAAATTTAACTTTTTATAAATATTATACATTTATTTTTTAACTTGACATTATTATTAGTTATTTTTGAAATTCAATAATAAATTATAACATTTAATTATAAATTGAATATAACTATTAAATTCAATTGTTAAATAAAATATAATTATTTAAAATATTATTGAAATATAATTATGAAATATTTTAAAAATATATATTAACATTTCTAAAACTGACATTTAAGTATAAAATATTTAATATTTTTATTTAATTTTAGATATTAAAATATAAAATATAAAATATTTTTATTTTTATTTTATAATTATTAGTTTAATGTTCTAAAAATTTTATAATATTTGAAATATGTTTAAATATCAATTTTGAAATTATCAGTATTTTAGAATATAATTATTAGAAAAAAAATTTAATAATTATAGTCCAATAATGTTTTAAATAATTGTATTCTATTTAACAATTAAATATAAGAATTTTATTCAATTTATAATTAAATTTAATAATTTATATTCAATTTTCAAAAATAATTAATAAAAATGTCAATTTTAGGAAAAATATTAATATAATATTTATAAAAGATATTAAATTTTTTGTCAATTTGAAATGGACAAAATTGATTCATTTTAATACAAATTGGGACTAAAATGAACAAATATAACGAATATAGGGACTAAATTTAGCAAAAATAATGAATATAGGACAATACCTCAAACTGACACTAACATGTGACACAATTATGACTTGACACATTGGACAATTTTTTTAAATTAAAAAAATAAAAAAAGAATCAAAAAGGCAGGAGCTGACATATGGTATGTAATGATGTAATGTTAAAAAACGTTAACTATTTAAACATTGTTAGTAGAAAAAAAACAAATTAACCAAAATTTGATGAAAAAAAAAGACCTAATTGACACAAAACGAAAATGAGAACCAAATTGAATAAAAACAACGAAAGACTAAATGTATATTTAAGCATTTCATTTATTATCCTCTTTATTTATTTATATTTATATTATTTGATTCATCTTCATTTAAACACCGGTCTAATTTAGTTATTTACTTAATTTAATTTACCTTTAGTTACGCAATCCTATTTATTTATTTATGTATTGGTCATGTTTAATTATTTATTTTAATTTATCGACAAATACGCACGGGTCCAATTTATTTATTTCATTTAATTTATTTCCAGTTACGCACGGTCCAATCTATTTTCATTTATGAACTAGTCTAGTCCTGTTTATTTATTTCATTTAATTTATCTTTAGTGACGAATTGATCATGTTTATTTATTTAATTGCATTTTTAGTTAATCATTGGTCTTTTATATTAAGTTATATCTGTATTATTATATTAGTTTATAACATTTTAATCCATATCCATTTTTATTTAAATTTTTTTGCTTTGATTCTTATTTTATCATTATTTTATAATTTGAAAAATATAAAAGTAAAGTAAAATTAAATATTATTTTATTCAATGAGCTTGGATAAAATAAAGTTACATGTATGTTTTATTGTTATTTTATATTCTTTGTGTATGGTTTATATAATGACATAACGTGATAGTCATCACATTTTATGATCTTTGAAAATGTCAAAGAGTATGTCAGTTAAGAATGAGTCTTAAGTTTGGTTGCCATGAGTTCAGACCAAACCAATGTCAAAGTATTTTGTATTTGGAAAGTCATAGTTTGGTACACTACGTGATGAAAGACAAGGACCATGGTGTGGTCTAAAGAAGTTTTACCAAGTAGGTGAATATCTAGATAGTTCAGAATAACGCCATGGACTAGGATATTCATAGGTCAAACTTGGGACTATCCGATACCTGCTCAGCATCGCCAAGGTTAAGTAGTAAGTATATATCTCTTTTATGAGCCGATAAGTGACTAATATTATCAAGAAATAAATAGTTATGAAATTACCAAGGTTTTTATGAGAAATAATCAACTACCTAATCACTTCCCAAGTAACTTTTGATGTTCATAAGTATGATAAAAAGTGGAATATGGATACATATGTTTGATAAAAAAATGAGATTGAGTCGTGTGGTTGTAGGTCCAATTATAGGCCCTCGATGTATGTATTGTTTGTTGAATTTATTATTTAAGGCTTATAAAGACCTCATTCCTTTCATACTTTTTTTTTTCTTTCACATGTATCTGTTGTACGAGTAGAAGAGGAACCTGCTTAGTGAGAGTTGTTTGAGAAATTATTGGGGGATCTTTTGAAGATTGACTCGTGGATAATTTACATTAATATCTTTTGGAGATATTAAAAATTTAAATAATCTTCTATTTTGATGCAGAACTCTTAATGTTATACAAAATACATATTTTTGTAATATTTTAAGAACAATTACAGATATGTAAATTATTGACACACACATATATACATACATATACATATAAATATATATATATATATATATATATATATATGTATGTATGTATATGTGTGTGCGTGTGTGAATATGAAGTTATTTTATTGTTATTGTTCTCTCAGGCAGAATCTTATTGCACACAAAAAAAATCCATCTTTTTATCAAATAATAATTATTCATATAAAAGGCGGGGCGTTACACTTACCATAGAAAAGACACAATGTTCAAGATACGACCAACATAATAAGATGCAAATTTGGCTTTCAATTTGTTACACCATCTTAAGATCCATCAATGGTTGACTCATGAATCCCCATTTATGACTTTGACACAACAGGTCAAACTTCTATGATATTATATGTTGAATTCGATGATGCCAATACAAGAAAAATATGTTCAATACAAAAGGTAGTTTAAACTTAATAAATTAAGTGTTATAAAGACCAATTCAACTAAAATGTTACCAATCTGTAATAAAAGTAGAGATCGTAGTAAACTTAACTCATTTTAGGTTAGGTCATATAGTAGTTGTAAACATTATTTAGTAGAGCCATTTGATAGTTATAAATGTTGCTTTTACAACATGGTTATCCAATGAGTCAAAAGTGTGGTCGTCTATAAGTATTAATTTAGGTAATTAAATTTTCATTTTATACATATAACTAACTTGTAACTATTTTGTAGCCTTTTATCATAATGGGTAATGTTTATTCCATAAATACGCAACAAATTAGAGATACATTACAATGTAATAATTCTCGTAGCTAAATGCAAAAGACATTTCATTCTTTTATAACTTTGAATTTGTTATTTGTTCATCATTTCTAGTTGATTTGATTCGCTTATTTGTATATCACATTCCTTCATTATCAATGGATTTGTTTGTTGGCACTCTGATAACAACAAACGTGTATGAAAGCCAATTTTTTAATATTTTTTCATGTTATTGATAAGTTTTGGCAAGAAGATAAGTATCAATTACAAAATAAAATACCTCATTAGGAATAATAGTTTAAATCACTAAAGAACAAATTGTAAGGATCGGTGAAGGAGTAAGATGTGTAGGTCCCACCTTTTGATGGTATGTTATACATGGGGAGAGTTGCTCCAAAGTAAATGAAGGAAACCATTTGATGATCCTTCCATTGTTGAGAGATGATGTCCTTTATGAAGTTGCAAAGGAGAAGATTTGAACAACATTATGGTTGAGGTTAAAGAAACTTTTCATGATAAAATCCATTTGTTATAATTTGTTGTTAGAGAGAAGAATATTTGGACTATTATAAAGGATGATACACCACTCAAGACTCAACTTTATTTTATTGAAATCCTAAGATATAAATATTAAAATAGAAGTTAAGATGTAATTATAATTTTGGTAAATAGTTAGTCCATGAAAACGTGTTTAGATCATTTCAACTCTAATAATCTATGTGTGCCAATTTTGTTATTCAAGACCTTTATCATTTTTTATTATAATTAATGATTTGATATGGTGTAGTTTTATTGCTTATGAGGTAGTAGTCAATGGTCCCTACAATGTCTCAAAAGTTAGATGTTATGTCTTCTTTTGATCTTATATTGTTTGTAAACTTGTCCTATTTTGATGTGTAAAAGAAATTTGGTTTAACCAAAACATGCATTGATAATTTTAACCTATAAATGTAGGCTATAAAAAATCTAGCAACATTTTAAAGTTGATAACTTTGATCATAATGTAATCCAATAGATTATATAATTGATCAATTGAATTGGTAGTGTAGTGATTCCAAACATTCCCTTTCACATGATTTTCTTAAAATCTTTTTGGTTACCTTTTTGTGAATCCCAATAATGTGCATTATCCTCTCACCTTTTTCCTTCTCGTTTGTCTTTATCATTAAGGTCACTACTCATTGAATGAAAAGACACAAATGCAAAAAATAAGGGGAACTTATTATTGAAAATAATTACACAAAAACCTTTATATAAAAGGCAATAAATAACAAAACAGAAAAAATAATCATAAACAACCAAAACCTGATATAAGCCTAAAACAGGAAGCCTAACCCCCACCCCCCCGACCCAAGATGGGAGAAAAATGTAATAAATTCTCATATTGGAAATGGTAGAGAAAAAAAGTGTGGTATTGGTAAGGATTGTATGAAAACATTAACAATTTGATGATGTCTTGATGTGAGTAAGCTTAATAATGCCTTTGTCAACTTGTTCACAAACATAATGGAATGGTGCGTAAGGTTAGATGCAATGATGATAGATGCCTTGTTGTCACATTATAACGCAATATAAGAATATGAAAATCGATAAGCAAAATTCGTATCCAAGTAATTTAAGTTGTAACAGATGCAAAAGATTCGTACTCAACTTTAGCTAAAGATTTGCTAATTGTTGTTTGCTTTTTTTGTTTTCCATGAAATTAATGAATTGTTGAAAAAAAAATCAAAACCTAGTAGTGGATTTTCTATTTTCAAGACATGGACCTCAATCAACACCCACATATGCATGTAAAGAATAATTAGAATTTCATTTAAATAACAAACCTTGATCAACAATATGTTTTAAGTATCTAAGAAGAAAATATGCAACATTCACATGTTTTAAAACAAGGATTGGAGACAAATTGCTTGTTTTATGAACAATATAACAAATATCAAGTTTGGATATAGTTAAATAAAGTAATTTATATGAGACGTCTATAAATACTTGAGTAAGGCAAAGGATCACCTAAATTATAATGGAACTTAACATTGGCCATCATGGAAATGAAAGTTTGCTTACAACCCATCATGCCACAATAAAAAATAGGTTTAATTACTCGGATGATACCTACTTTGGTAAGAGTGTGTCAATTTGATACCCGCAGGAAAAAAAGTGTCAATTGTGTTCCCACTTCTTCAAAAGTGCCTCAAGCAGGTCCTTTTCAGAAAAATATAATTAATGCCGTTAACGGCACACCATGTGCCACTCTCTGATTTTTTTAATTTTTTAATTTTTTATAATATTTTTTTGCAAAATTTTGTTGTTGTCACGTGTCAAGTTCCTGTGATGACACGTGGCAATATCAGTGCCACGTGACAAGATAATACCACGTGTGACAAATGTCATTGTACTGATTTCAATTTAGTACCCGTATATACCTGATTGTTTCAATTTAGTCCCCACTTTTGTGCCTTGGTTCAATTTTGTCCCAATATTTTTTAATAATTGTGGAACATTTTTTAAGTCATTTTTTATAAGATTAAAAGTAATTAAGTATAAATATTTTTACAACATTAAGTACTGATATTTATATTAAAATTTAGTTGTAAAAAAATGCTATACTAATAGAACAATATAATCATCAACGTTTTTTTTCAAAGTAAAACAATATTGTTTTTGTCCAATTCAAAACCAAATCTATTATTTGTATAAATGTTATACTAATATTTTTTTTATTAAAAATGAATTTTTCGCATATTACGTTATTGTATATTATTAACACATATCTTGTCAATGTATTCTTTGACCACTAAATTTTAATATAAATATAAGTACTTATTTTTGTAAAAATATTTATACTTAATTAGTTTTAATCTTATAAAAAAATGAATTAAAAAATATACTTCAACTATTAAAAAAAAATTGGGACAAAATTGAACAAAAGACATAAAAGTGGGGACTAAATTGAAACATCGAGATAAATATAGGTACTAAATTGAAATCAGTACAATGACATTTGCCACACATGACATTATTCTACCACGTGGCACTGACATTGTCACGTGTCACAAAAGGGACTTGACACATGGCAACAAAAACATTTTTGCAAAAAATAAAAATAAAAAAATAAAAAAACCAGAGAGTGACACGTGACATGCTGTTAACGACGTTAATTAATTTTTTTTCCTGAAAGAGACCTGATTGAGGCACTTTTTCAAAGTGGGGACGCAATTGACACTTTTTTTCCCGTGGGTACCAAATTGACACACTTCTACCAAAGTGGGTACCATCCAAGTAATTAAACCTAAAAAATAATAGACAAGATATAATGTCTTTGACACATAGATATATCGTACTTCGACCAAGAAGGTTCCAAAAAAAAACTAAGATATCCAATATCTTATAATTTGTCATGATTACTCAACATAGCAGTAACAAAATGAACGATAATTAAACAGGAACCACAAGCACATTGTCATCAACATAAACCAAAACAATTATAAAATTAGAATCAATCTCTTTAGTGGAGAGAGAATATTCATATATGGATTAAGTGAAACCTAAGGAAGTTGTCAACACCCAATTTCGTCCAGGTAAAAAAATAAAAAATAATAATGCAAAAGATAAAAAAGGTGAAATAAAATGTAAAAGAGAAAATTAAAAAATTGAAAGAAAATTAAAAAGTGATAATAAAAAAAGAAAGCATGTTTGATACATTA
>Ga0214544_1001193_pt1 | contig 52844 bp, 29 predicted proteins | sample CNSS3metaG_FD_160074 | JGI IMG/M metagenome (GOLD analysis project Ga0214544, IMG submission 160074) | Root nodule microbial communities from cowpea collected in UCLA plant growth center, Los Angeles, California, USA - CNSS3 | ecosystem: Host-associated > Plants > Roots > Nodule | place: USA...
CAATTTGCATTAATAAAATAAAAATGTGTATGTACTCTTGAAGATATTATGACGAAAATAATGGATCTCAAGATTGTCTTAGTTTCCATATATGTATATCTTCATTCCTTAGATGCGGTGAAGTGCAATTTCTTCATTTATATGTTCATTTATACTTAAGTTGATAATCAGGTGATTTTAGTGATTTTAGTGGTTGTTTCTATTTCTTTTGGTGCAATGATTTTGTGTAATTTCTTGTGTAATTTCATTTATAAATAAGCAATTGAACAGAGTTCACAAAATCCATAGAATAAGGTTCTTTTCATACTCAAAAAATTAACTCAACAAATCAATTATCATGAAAGTATAACTTTAGCATTATAGCAATGTCATAATAATATAAGCCCAACTTTGAGTATTAACGGGGGGTTTCGAAACCCCAGAAATTAACGGGGTTTTTCGAGCTCCATGCATTAACGGGGTTTTCGAATCTTATGCATTAACGGGGTTTTCAAACCTCAAGCATTAACGGAGGATTTTGAACCCCAAGCATTAATGAGGGTTTTCGAACCCCATGCATTAACAAGGGTTTTTGAAACCCCCGGTAAGTTACGCTATTTCCAGGGATTGTTAAAAACCTCCGGTAATCCGTTAGCTATGCTTGCTCTTTCGAGGAATTGCAAACCCCTGGTAAAACCATTAGTGGGGGTTAAAACCTCCAGAAATGTCAAAAATAACCCCCACTAAAAATAATTATTTTTGTAGTGATATTTGCCTTAAATATAATTTAATTACATTTATATTTTGTCTCAAATTTTCTTCAAATATATATATATATATATATATATATATATATATATATATATATATAGTTTTGTGCAACGTTGGTTCTTACGAAAATTTAATTGCATGTGTTAGACATTTGATTCTTAAGATTAAGACATGTTAGTCTATTATTACTAGTTTCCTAGTTTTTAATAGGAAATATTGAAAAAAAATGTAAATGGTGATAATGATAATTACCTAAAATAATAATAAATATTAACATTTTTGTTAGAAATATGTGTTAACATTTTTTTGTAACAATTAAATTATATATGATATATTGTACTAAAATTGATTAACTTTGTAAATTTAGAAGACTAAATCTATTATCAAAATGTAATATAGAGCAAAAGTACAAATTAACAAAATTATGAGAACTAAAAATGTAATTAAATATTACATTTTCTAGTTCGATAAAAAAAAATTACAGTTTTTATTTTATAGGAAATTAAACATTTTTTTTTGAAAAAATATTAAACGTAAGACATAATATAATCCTAACGGCATAAATAAATTTCAGATGCAAAAATAATTATAAAAAAAAACTCCTATTTTTAAAACTAAAACATATAGGTTAATTTTTTGTAAGTAATCATATTTATATATAGGTTTTATTTGGTATTCTTAAAACAAATGTCGGGATTTTAAAAAGATGGGGAAATTGAAGTAGAAAAACATGTTATTTGACTTTCATTTTGTTTAGTTTGTTTTATCATCGTGAACAAACATATTGTAATGTTTTATAATTTTACATAAATCGTGTTTCAGTGTAAACTTTATATTTCTATCCTTTAATGAATATGTTATATTCAAGAATATCATTTTAGAATATTTGTCACAGATGTCACATTTTAATAAAATTAATGGGGTTTAAAACCAAAAAAAATTACAGGAGTTAATAAATCCCATGAAAGTTTATTTATTGTTAATAAATTTTTCGAATTTTATTTTTATTTATTTGTTAATTTAAATAGTAAAAAAATGTTTTAAATTTATTTTAATCTCTCAATTTTGATATTTTTTTTCTTCTATGCCTCATTTGAAAATATTATTTACTTTAAAATTTTTAGATAACTTAATTTATTAATATTTATCAATTTTATTTTTTTAATAAATAAATATATGTAATTTAGATTTAATTTATTAATAAAAATAAATACAAATTTTAATATTAATAAACATTTAAAAATTTAAAAGTTAAAAATATATAAACAATATATAATTCTATAAAATTTGAAGAAAATAAAACAAATTTATTAAAAATGATTACCTATATTATTAACAAACATAATAAAATTAAAAAGTATGTTCATATCAAATAAACAAAAAATGTAATACTTCAAAAACAAAAAAAAAATATATATATATATATATATATATATATATATATTAATAAATTGTTTTTCATGTAAACATTAAATTGATAAATATCAAATTTAATTTCATACCAAATAAATTTTTCTAAATGATTTATATATAGCATTTTATATTATTTTTAACATTAGTGATATTTTGATAATCTTATTTTTTAACTATTAATTTTTTTTAATATGTCACATCATTTAATTTAATCACAAATTTTCACTCTCTAATCTATTCTAGAATCATCTCCTAATCCTTTAAAAAAAACATCAACTTCATTCTCTAATCATTTTCATCTCTTCCTCTTCCTCCCTTTTTAATCCTTCTTCTCAAGAAAACAGAACCTAAATCTCTCAAATCCTACTAAAATAATTTTTGTTGTAGTGATGTCCGAATAAGTAATATTTTTATTAAGAAAATCCAAATTATACCTCTAGAGAAAATAAAAAATATATAAATAGTATTAATACCTATTATATATATATATAATATTTATATGGACATTTGTCTTATCCTTCTCAATTAGTAGAGCACAAGGTGTGTCCATATTTCCTAAATTTGTTACAATTTTGCATTTTAAGACTTTAGTTAGGCAATAAAAAAACATATTAAAGGTTGTGACTATTAAATAATCATATATAAATATACATTCTTATTCTCTGAAAATGACAAAATGAAGGTTTAACTATCCCATCACACTGCACTTATCTACACCAGAAATAATTATTGAAGAACAAATAGAATATCTAGGGTTCCCCTAACTTTGCTCATTCAAAACAACACCTTATCACACTCAAATTCAAATAAACATTCCAAACTTCTCAACCAAATGCTCTATTTTGTTTTCTCTATTCTGGCTGATGATTTTCTTCACATCACATCCTTCCGAGGCTTTATTAGCAATAATAGACTTCCTCAATCCTTGATCACAGGGAAAGCACGTAAAAAAAAAAAGACAGAAAAACATGCACGCATTGTAGACCCAAGAGTAATCTAGCTCTGCGTTATAGTTCAAGGATGAGATGAAGATGGGGGAATCGGAGGCCATTTGGGGTGATGGAAAAAGTGCTTTGGAGGGAGTTTGGGAAGAGGTGGAAGTGGCTTGAGTGGAGGAAGTGGGTGTGGCTTAAGTGGAGGAAGAAGTGGATGTGGATGTGGCTTGAGTGGAGGGAGAAGTGGATGCTTTGGTGGGCATGGCTTCTTTGGAACCGGTGGGGGGAGAGGCTTAACCGGTGGTGGAACAGGAGGCTTGACCTTTGGTGGTTTTGGTGGTTTTGGTGGAAGAGGAGGTTTAACCTTTGGAGGGCATGGCTTTGGTGGTTTTGGATGAGGTGGCTCCTTTGGTGGACTTGGTTTTGGTGGTTTTGGGTGAGGCTTTGGTGGTTTTGGATGAGGAGGCTCCTTTGGGGGGCATGGTTTTGGTGGTTTTGGATGAGGCTTAGGTGGTTTTGGATGAGGAGGCTCCTTTGGAGGGGATGGTTTTGGTGGTTTTGGAGGTTCCTTTGGTGGGCATGGTGGAGGCTTAACAACCTTAGGAGGAGGAGAAGGTTCAACAGGTGGAGGAGAATACACAGGTGGAGGAGTATATACCGGCGGAGGAGTGTACACCGGTGGAGGATGTTTATGGAAAATCTTCGGTGGAAGCGGTGGAAATACTATCGGAGGAATGGTGATAGGTGGATGAGGAGGAAGCTTAGGAAAGAGAGGGTGGTGCTTCCAGAAGAAAGCCGAAGCACACGTCTCAGAAGAAAACTTGAGTTTTCCAGAAGGACGAAGTGTGTGTTTCTCAACACCTTTTGACTTGATCACAATTTTGGTGCTGAAAGGACCATCATGGGAAGGGCAAGGAGCAGCTGATGCACTAAGCAACCGAGCATAACATTCTTCTTTCAGTTCATCACCTTTCACAATGTCATGTGGAAGAGACACTTTGAAGTTTCCGTTTTCGTCAACCTCACCAACCCCTCTCCTTTCAAAGTCCCCACTTTCTGCTTTGCACTCTACTGTTACACGTAGTCCTGTAGAAAAAAAAAACAATGCACGTTGTTATACTACAAAACTACAAAACCCTACCAAATTTATACTATGCATATATAATATTTGTGATAATGTACCTGAGAAAGCCTGGCTAGTTTTAATATTTTTGGCATTGCAGTCTGTGCATTCTCCGAGTCCAACTAGCTCCACTGTACTGTGGTCGCCATAGCAGAAGCCTAATACCAGAAATGACAGAGACAACCAGAAGCACAAAAGTGCTCCTTGGCGCCGGGTAGAAACCTGCATGAGGAACTGCAACCACAGTTCCTGATGAGTATAATAACGATAGAGAAAACAATAAGGTACACACTTAGAACTAAGAAGCGATTAAGCTTCTATGGTGAGAAGTGTGAGTATACTGTTTGATTGGAATGCTTAATATATAACCCTCTTGGATGTTATTTCACCGACACTGAAATTAAGAACATCACATGGGTGCACGGGACCAATATCAGTGGGATCAGCAGAGAAAAAGACGATAACGTGCACACACCAGTTTCCATAAACAAATTACTATCTAATTCATTCAATGCATGGTTTCTCAACCGCACAGCCAAACTCGTATCTTTATTTGAAATATCTGTCACAACCTACTCTTAAATGCCACTAATAAATGCGTTTTACGTTACATTGCTAAATGATTGGTGTTTTGACAGAAGAATTCCAATGTTTTCTACTCATGAAAGGATGAAGTTTTTTGCGGACAACAGAAGATTAACGTGAACTACTGAAGTCAACTGTTTCTTTATCTCCGTACCGCACATTCAGAAAATTTTGCAGAAGTTTGATCGTGAAAACTGTGTTGTTCCTGCCACTAGGATAGAAAAAGAATAACATATAACATCATCAACACTTACTCCCGTGGTTCTTCACTTTTGTTGCTGGAATCATCACAGTGAGCCTCTGAATTATCACTTTATATTTTCTTTTACAAATTTATTTAGGCTAACTCATTCATAGAAGACGAGATTTACATCATAACATCATTTTATATATCGAAAATTTGTGTATTTTAAACTTTCAAACATTTTTGTCCTCAAATTATAGATGTATATGGTTTTCTTAATCTAATGACGTTAAATTTTTGTATTTGTTAAGCAATTTCAAAATTAACATTTTCAATTGAAACATGTCAATTTAAATAATTTAAATATAAGGTTAAAACACTTTGACATATTCAACAAATTTTAATTCAATTGGATTAAGAACTAAATCAAGTCTATTCTCAAAATTTGAAGTTCAAATTACATCAAATCAAAGTTTGAGATAATAATGAATTCTAATTTACTATAAAAATTTAAGAATTAAAAAAATATTTATCGCTTCAAATTGTTTCCATGGTTTTGATATAAATTTATAATGACTTTAGTATAAGTTTATAAAAGTAGTTGTTTATATTTATTTAAAATATCAATCGTACAATGAGTAAATATTTTACAACTAAACAAAAGGTGGTTAATAAACACAAAATTAAGTCCAGACCAGAGGAGTTGGATTTTTCTTCATCTCATTAGGAAATTGGGTATCAAGAGATAGTTTAACAGCTATCAACTTTCCACACCGATAAAGACTTCACGAACTTATAAAATTGTTTAAAAATTATAGAAAATATGTATTTTAAAAAACGATTTAAAACTATTAAAATTATTGATTAAAAATATAAGGAAGTGAATATTTATTTAAAAAATATATATGAATATATAGGAGTGTCATTATATATAGTGGGTTTATTTTAAAATTAAAGAGAACATAATTTCAATTCTAGGAAAATGATTTTGAATAGTTAATTAGTATTATTAAACAATATATGCATGTGTATGCCAGATATACATATATAATAAGTGTATAACATTGAAATCTAACTTTTGTTTAATCAAGGTGGCAAAGTTTTGGTCACGATCTTATATTTAATAGCCGTTTTTCCTGTTTTTTAGGGTTCATGTCAATACTCCAAAACATGCACTTCTATCTCTTTCATTGTTTGACGAGGATACGTAATTGATGGTTTTAGGTGCCTATAATTAATTCAATTTGTGTCCAAAACATGGAGATTTCAATCAATTTTAGAAACAAATGTGACATTTTGCTTGTTGCCACCAAATTAAGTATTGTTGGTGGCAATCACTTTTTACAAATAGGCTTGTTAATTTTAGTATCACCTTATTAGTGCCTAATCACATCCTCCAAACATCATCATAAGTATTTTAAATATGAGCATTTAATGATTACAATAAGTGAATGGAGCAATGGCATGTCACAACTTTTCTTTAACGATTATAATTAAAAGAATTGTTAGGCTGTGTGCATATGTTGGTGTGATTAATCGTTATATGAGCGTTTATTATTTAGATTCAACAATAATAAAACTTGAACTAGCATCACCTAATAAAATAATATTATCTTCGATTCATAATATTACCATAATAATTTGATATGAGAAAAAATGAAAATAAAAACATTTAATTAAAAATAATGCAAAAAATAAATTGTTTTGGCACTGTGTTTACTATATTGGAAGATTTGTCTTTAGAATCGAATCCAATATTTTTATATTATTTATTGATTATTTGCAAACCGAAGGAATAAAATATAGTGTTGAAAATTTTATAGAAAATAATTTAAAGGTTTAATTAGTCGGATGATATCTACTATTGTTCGGATATGTTAATTTGATAGTTGTTTTGAAATTTTTTAAAAAGGTGTCAACTAAGTCTCAACTTTTGAAAATATGCATTAATTACATCTCTTTCAGAAAAAAAAAATATATGAACGTCTGGTATTGATATCTAAAATGACTTAATAAATTAAGTATTGATATTTATATTAATATTGAGTGGTAAAAGTCATTAATAAAAGTAATGGCGTTAATATTTTTTGTCTTAAAGTGACTTAATTAAGACACTCCTTCAAAAGTTGAAACTTGATTAACACATATTTAAAAGCAAGTATCAAATTGACACATCTGAACGAAAGTGGATATCATCTAACTAATTAAACATGATTTAAAAGAATAGTGTTAAGTTTGAAAATTTTGCCAAACTTGTAGAACTAAATTCTTTACAAATTAAAGCATGCAGGGTGTATAGATTTCATTTTCTAGAAGTCGAAATCTATACCTCTTTATTAAAGTAAAATAATAAAAAAAGAATAACAATTTTAAAAATTTTGTGAATTTATAAATTTCGGTTATTTAGTAAATGAAACATATAGGTAAATAGGTTTCAATTATCTCAACAACCGAAATTTCAAAACTGATACTACATTTTTATATGTTTAATTTGCAAAGCATAATTTAATAAGTTGATTTTGTAGACTTAAATTATCTTCAAATTCGTGTATATATATATATATATATATATATATATATATATATGATTAATATATTTTATTTAAATTAATATTTAGAAAATCTTTAATTTTTTAAATATTTTTTTATATAAATAGGAAAATATATTTAATTTTTATTTAAATTTAAAAAATTAAGATTGAGACAGTGTTAGAATGAATGATAAGTTTATTGATATTATAATCTGAAGTATAACTTTTTTAAAATAAAATAATTTCAAAAAGTTATCTAGTATTATATTTATCTCTAATAAAAGAAGCTTTTTGTTTTTACAGTATTTTGTTATCTACATCTCTCGTTTTTTTTTTCTTGTGTACCTACTTCCTCTGCTTCTTTCTTCTTCTTCTTCTCCATCAAATAGAGTTGTTAATGAACATGTATTCATTTTCAAATAGAATGAAAGAAAAATCAATCAGAATGAAACAGAATTCATTAAATGTTGATAACGTGGTTGTTTGATCAATAATTTGTATTAAAATATATTCCAAATTTGCATTAATTATTGAAACATATCAATACCTAAGCAATTGCATGGTGGTGAACCATCCATTTTTTTTTCAGTACGGATAAAATTAAATGTTTAATTAGCAAATATTTACCTTTTTTGGCTGGAAATAAAAACAATTGGAGAAAGATTTTTTTTTTACTTTATTTATATCGCTATTATTTGTTGACTTATGTTTTAATTGAGTTGAAGACAAGTAATTTGCTTCCAGGAATCAATTTTGAAAATTCAACTTCAACATTATCCTTAACACGAAAACTGGTTTAGGAAGAAACCCAACAAACTGCATTAAAAAACCATGATTTTTTGTTTCTTCCGCATTGTATTGCATTTTTTTTTTCGAAACCAACGAAGATTTCACCTTTCTTGTTTTTCCAAAATTTCGCGTCATCCAAAATGTCGATTTTATGTTGGATTAAAATCAAAGATGCCAACTTTGAAAGGAGTGTTCTTGCTAACTTATGTTCTACGGTTCCAAAGAGTAAACACAAAATGTACGTAAAACAAAATGAACATTATCTAATAAAAACTCTGCCACATCGCAAAAGTCGTATCATTCCTAACTCAAATCCCTGTTAGTTTAGAAAAAAAAAAAAACTCAACTTCATTCGAATGTAGAAACGTAAAAAGTCTTAAGCTACAACAGAAAGCTAGATCTTTCAGCCAAAATTTCACAGCTACTTCCTCGTGCTCTCTCAAACTCGAACCTAGTCAGTAACATGATTCTGTATTCCATGGCACAAATCTTGTGTGGCTGAACGTGAGAATTTGCTTATCTACTTCTTCTTCTTTGACTTGCTCGACAGAGATTGAGTAAATGCAGTTCCCTGGGTGTCAAAACAAAGGGCAGAACCATTAGTGTTACATTAAAGGTTAAAGCATCAAACATGAAATCCAACAAGTACAGTACAAGGCATAAGAACAAACCTGTAGCCATTCATCAGTTGAGGCATCTGTAGACCTTGTTCCCACTTCAACTTTTGGAGCCCTCTTTGTTTTCTGAGCAAACATGAATCAGATTATCAGAATTGTGATATCATGTCATATATTGTAGTTAGCAAATAAAACAAGTACAAAGTCTCGGTATAAATCAAAACAAAATAGAGGGTGACGATTTTATGTAGCAAATAACAATGCATCCTTGAAAGCACGTTATTTGAAAAAATAATGATTTTAGTACCTTGGAAAGGTGTTGTATTTGACCATGAATCCATAGCCCCAGAAGGACAAGGAGTGCAGCACCCAGTGTAACAAGAAAAACAGATTCCATGCTAAGAAAACCACCAGCTTCAGCAACTTCAATGGTGCCATTAAAGAAGGTGCTTTGGAATGGATGATCATCTATCTCATAAATAATAGTGCCCACAAGATCAAAATTTCCAGGCTGCATAACAGAAAAAGTATGCATAATGAGTATAATAGTCTCCTGTGATGCTTACTCGTTGAGAAACTAAAAGCATTGACCTTTGAAGCCATAATTATACCTGCATGAACTTACTGACTGCAAATAGATATGGGAAAGTAGCCTGTGCTGAGGCTGGTACAGAACCATTATTGAAACCCTGCAATTAAAACAAAAGATTGAGTTTAAAATATTCATGCAATACCATTTGCTGAATCAGAATAGGTTGGAGTGATACTGATGTAACACTGATGTAATATCATATATAACTGTTTCCTTCACATTGTGAATGTACGAGCAATGAACTATTAACCATAAGTTCCACGTAATTGGTTCATGATAATTCATTGTTCCCAAATACACTTTTAGATGGTTGGCTATGATCTAAACTGACAAAATCATACACATTAACTAATGTTTTATATAGGGAAGAACAGGAACTAAAATAAAAGGAAATGAAAATATCACAAATACATCCCATGCTCCCTTTCAGCATACAAGGATGGAAGAATCAGATCTATGCATCCAATCTTCATACACAAATAAAGCAATCCTTCTCATGCGAAGATTAACAATTCTAGCATTTTTAAACCTAACTTTGTCAATGATTTATCTTCAAATTCTTGTCCAGGCAAACAATACATACTTTATATTTTACTACCCAGACTATTTTCATGAAAATTTGAAATTCTCTTTCTAGAACAAATAATAAATAACATATTTCTATTGTTGATTCTAATTCACTAGAATATTCATCAATTTTTATCGAGCATAACTAATCCTTTACAGTAACACAGGCAGTGTAATCCTTGATCACAAATAAATAACTACGTTTTATTTGGATAGTCAGCAACTTATTACCTGGGTACTAAGATTTTGAACCAGGAGACGGTGATCAAAAGGAAGGTGAATACTAGCCTTGATTGCAATAACATTCAAGCTTGAATCCCCTGTTTCATTCCACACAATGAACAAAAATAAGCTATAATCTACTAATGAACGAATAACGTAACAGAATCACAATACATCAATCAGGAAATAATGTAACAAAATCACACATGAAAGGCTTAGTATCAGTGACAAACACAAGAGTTAAGAATGTTAAGCATCAAATTACAAACTAAAATACAACATTGAGTGTCAAATTTGATTGAATTACCATCATTTTTAACACCAACAAGCAGCTCTGACTCTTCTCCAGCTGTTATCACTACAACATATTACAAGAACAAAGAAATTCAACCCACTATCAAACATAGAATGAATTATGAACCACATTTTGTTTGGTGCACTGAGCAGTATGATTCTTACATCGTGCGCTATTTTTTGGAAATACACTTATTGTATCAATTCCTGGAGCGGAAGAGAAGGTCCCATCACCAAAGTCTTGGGTATCATCACCAACAATGCCAATATCATTTGATTCTTCAATGGTATCCACAGCATCATCGGAGTCTGACTGACACCTAGCAACTAAATAAAGAAAAAAAAAAAAAAAAAAAAAAACATCAAATCATGGTCGTGCACAAAAGGCATGAAAACATGGGTACCAAACTATTTGAGAGATCCAGTGGGGAAAATAAAACAAATAAAACAATGAATAGCAGAGTGTATACATCGTTCTGCCACTAAAAAAGATACCAATTTTAACATCCAAGTATCATAAGCATCAAAACTTAAAGTGCATAGAACAGAACCAGATTCCACATAAACATTGCATTACAACATCACTTCACCTAGCTTATGTATTCAATTTCAAATCTACCGAAAAAAACACATATTTTCGATAATTGGCTCAATCATTAAAAGAATGTAAATGTCAAGTGTCTGATTGTAAATTGCCCATCACTAAAAAAACAATATTTTCATTATCTCTAACATCAGAGCAAGAATTAAGAGTAAAAACAAACGATTCCAACAAAGATCAGAACCCAGAAGATTCAAAATTTAACAATCCAATAGCAGATCAGAGTTGAAAAGGGGAGCTGGAAAGGGAGTAATTGGGTCGGCAGAAAAAGTAAAAATAGGATCTTTTCACATCAATCCAACCAGAAATCACGATAATTGTGACATGCAAGGCAAGGAAACAAGGATAGAAGGTGAAATAGATCTAGATCTAGAAACAAAAGTGCAGACCTTGGAGAAAAGGGGAAGCGAAGAGGAGAAGGGCGAGAGAGAAAACCAAAAATTTGTGGATGGAGGCCATGGTGGTGTAGGGCTGGAGTTGGTACCAAATTTCAACGTGTGAAATTTCAACCCTGAAACACCAGATTTGTAATTTGTAATGGGGACTTCCAACAACGATGTCGTTTACATGTGGGTCATACTCTATTAGCTTATATGTCTTAAATACTGTTTTTCATTGGTTGTTTCACGTGGCACATGCTGACTCACTTAGTATTTTGTGCCTATGCATAAGATAATTTATCTTTTTTCAATGATTTATTTTATGATATATGGTTAATGATTACTTTATCTAATATTGTGTTGTTCATTTTGTTATTCGTTGAAGTAAAAAATAAATAAATAAGCATCTATTTTTTCAAATTTGAAAAAAGTGATAATTTAGGTTCGTTTATCTTTATATTTTTTTCTAAATCATAGTTGATTTTATTATAATTTTCTAAAACCAATTTTTCATCATTTAATTAGATTTGTAAGTTGTTTAATATTTTAAAATTAAGATATAAACAACTTTTAAAAGCTATTATATTCTAAATTGTTGTTTAGAAAAAATTGCTACAGAAGGAATGTTTATTAATTAATAAAATTAATTTGTATCATTAACTATAATATTTGAATATAGCCACATAATAAAATACTAATAATTATAGTATTTTTGAAAAGTAAAATCCAATAAATTATAAATATAAATAATTCTTTTATGGTCAATCTTTTTCTTGCTATTTGTTTAATTTTTAAAAAATAAATATATTCAAATAAAAACTATTAACAATTAACAATAGATAACATATAAAAATCACTTAAAGATAATTAAAATACACATATTTATTGCCTACAAACATCTTTTACAAATACTTGTTCAATTTTTATTGGGAATTTTATTAACAAAATATTAACGAATACAATTTCTTTTTTCATTCTTAAAAATATTACATAGTCTAATTTTAATTTCTCTCTACAGTGAAATTTGTGGGATTTTCTTACTTGTGATTTAATTAAAATATTTGTGTATTATTTTTGAATTCAAATATTATGAGAAAATCATATCTTTAAATGTTAGTTAATATGTTATGATAACATTATATCAGCTATTATTTCCTGAATGAATGTCTCGGTTTAATATGTATTAATTAATTAATGTTTTGCAATGGGATGCCTTATAAAATTAGTAAATACCTAAATAACTCTTAGAGATATTATTAGGCTAATTATCAAGTTTTTAGTTGGGTCTTATAATATTTATTTTGCTATGGTGCAAATCCATTTGTTAAAATAGTAGATTAATAACACTGAAATAACCATTGGGTTGAGATGTGATTAGTACTATTCTCTCTTTTAATAATGATAAAGGGGTTGTTAGTTGGTTTGAATTATACTTATATATTTTAAAATTATGATGAACGGCATTTATATCCATAGTATTTTTTTTAATACGAACACTTTTTTTATATTTTTAAAAATATTGGTCATTTACTTTAATATTATATAAAACAATATTAGTGAAATTTAATTAAAAAATTATACAATTACAGCTTACAGCTTTTAAATTTAACAAATCAAGTTGTTTTTATTAATAGAAAAGGAATTATTTAATGGTGACAAAATTGCATTCACTGCTCGTATAAAGATTTTTATATAAAATAAATATTCACATATCTTATATCATAAATAAAACGATCGTTAAACTCTTTATTTTATTTATATTCATACGTGTATTTCTTACAACATATTTATATTTGTAGTATAATATTATTTAAATACAATAATAAGTTAAGAAACTTAATCACACATTTATTTGTATATTAATTTTTTTTTTCAAAAAGATCATTTTTATAAGAGAATCCATGATTGAGTGAGAATATAATATTTATAGACATAGTTAATATATAGTAATTAAATAAATTACTTTTTGCAAAAAGAAATATTAATTTAAGTTTTACTAATAAATTATTTTTGGAAAAAAGAGATAAATATCACTCTATTAAAAGAAAGAAGATAAATGTCACCTATATGAACTTTTTAAAAAACCAGTGAAAGGAAATTATTATTATTTCATTAAAATATAATGAATATATATTTTTTAATTAAAAAAATTGAAAGGTATTTAGTATGTTATTTTTAGGGGTGGCAATGCGGGCCGGCCTGCATAAGGCCCACACAACGCGGGCCGGTCCGTCCCACTCCGCATATTTTATGCGGGCTGAAAACATTGACATGTCCTACATACTCTCTGGTCCGCAGGCCCGTGGGCCGGTCCGCTTTTTTTTTTTTAAAAAAAAATTTATGATAAAACTTTCAATGTTTAAAAATTGGGAAACTTTAAGAAGTTCACAAAATTAAGTAAAGACTTTGGGGAATTAAATGATAAATTGATAATTCAACATTTTCATCATACTCATACTCTGACATACACAATGTATTCTTTAAATTTTAGCACATTAAAAATTACATAGTACGTGTCTTTTCCAGTTATACAAGAATTTGAAACGTTAATGCAATAGTCCATAAAAAAAGTAATTAACATACACAAGTGCAAGTTTTTTTTTATGAGGCTTGCGGGCCGCGGGCCTGTGGGCTCACAACCCTGGCCTGCCCCGCGTTTTTTCTACGGGCCTGCGGGCCGGACCTAGGCCTAATTGCCATCCCTAGTTATTCTAATACAAATTTAAATATTTTAATTTGATCTTGATTTTAAGATCTCATTTGTTTTGCATCGGTATCTTTGTAGAATATTGGTTGAGTTTTAAACTTATATTATTATTATTTTCTAACTATTTTAGGGGTAAGGTTTTACCATAATAACTAATTCATCTTAAGCTAAAAATTTTATCACTGTGTGTGATGTTTAAATAATGACTTCAAATCGAGTGAGGGTTCTTTTAATTGTTTATATATAATAAAATACATTGGAGTATTAACATTTCATATTCTTTATTTGTTTTTAACATAGACTAACATATCATCTAGTGTGTATTTGTTCCTTGACAAGCTTTAACAATGGATCTATATAGGATTGGATGAGGGTAGCAAAGATGTTGAACTTTTAAAACGTTAACGAGTAAAGTTCGTCAATCGAGTTTCCTTAATTAATGAATACCTTTTGACTCACCAATTGGCTATGGTGATCGTGACAACGACTCAACATTGATGTTGAAGTATTCATTCATAAATGTGAGATGTTAATAGACTCAACGAGTTTATACTTCAAGATATATTTTCTTCTCTTGCTCAAACAGTCTCCCTAAACAAATCCTTCTACAACAGTGATAATAGTCCATCTTACATCATCAGAACTTTATGACGAAGCTCCATTTGTTCATGCTTAGGTTGAGGCGTTGCTTCATCCTTTGGCGATTCCTCCTTTTTTGATCTTGGAATCCACCACATAATCTTGAGCCTCAACTTTATCCACCTTTCTAACTTTGATGTTTTCATCCTCATTTGGCTTAACCGTTTTTTATGAAACATCACGTGGTCCTAACTAGACTATTTCTTCATAAGGTATTGTACATACTAACACTCTTTTGTAGTATGACCTTAGTTTATATGATACTTGTACCATTTAGTTGGATAAACAAAAATGGGAGATTAGGTTGTGGGAGTTATACTACTTTAAGATTAAACCCCTTTTAGATGATGACGTCTCAACTGGAACACATAAGGGTGTAATTTTCATATTTATTGATGTGCCTTATCGTAAAAGATTGTTTTGTGTTTGGGGTAAATAAAGATGAAGGAACTTTCATCACTTATTTCCTTACATTGGAGTTTCCTTCTATAATGATGTACCATGCTACTTATTTGAAGAGCTTGTTCATGTTGGCATGTGGGACAACGTACATCGTGTTAAGGAATTTCCCTAAAAAGAGTCCTACAAGTAGCATGTACACAATTATCATTAACTATAGGTCGCGGATGTGAACATACACTTTAACAAATTAGCTAAGTATTGTAGAAATGAATCAATATATCCTTGTATGACATTGTGTAAAAATGTTGAGGTGGCTATAAATTGAGTTGTGAATCTTCCAAAGAGAGTGTCAAATGAATTTTTTGAATTTTTGGGCAGAGAATAGTACCATTCTAGGGTTGGTCCCTTGAAAATAGTTAAAAAGAGTTTGTAGTGTGCTCTTAGTTCTTCGGAAAAAAAAAGAAGAAGTTAACTTGGGTTAAGTATGTCTTAAAGTATTCATTTAGGTCCCATGATCCATCACACTTTTTAATACAATGTCACCTCCACTTTGTTAGATGTTAGGCCTTCATGACCTCTTTATTGAAAGGATGAAAATTAGACAAATATGCTTTTATCGATTCATTCAGCATGGATATTGGAACAACTATAACAAGGTGTTGTTGATCACATGTTCGTGATTCCTTTTATGGCGAGACCCCTCGAGCGTGATTAATAAACTGTCATTGTTGGTTTGTTTAGCATATGTGGATTGATTGTTAGACTAAAGTTGTTGTGTTCATGTCTCAATTACAACCCTTTGCTACTAAGTATTGTGTTGATCGTCCCCATTCTCAATAGGTTTTGCTATTGTGGTTGGATGATATCAAGTGACCTATTTAGTGCATTGAGTTCGGGTCTGCAAGTTCGACTCAAAATAGTGTGTATTATGATATAGGTTAAACATGACAAGTTACTTGTTGAGAGCTTTCAATTTGACCTTAACTCAATCTTGTGCTAGTTTTGCAAGGGTTCCATGACTTTAAATTTGTCATGCATGCTAGTTATTGAATTTTGAAGATTTTCCTCATTTTTTTTGAAGAAAAGTTTTCATATGTGTCTTGAAGGCTCCAATAATCAATGGATCAAGTTAGGATATGATGACAATAACAATGCAACAATTATACTTATAAGTATTATAATACTTTTGATATGAGTTTTACCTAACCTAACAGTGGATGTAAGATACTTTTACTTGAAAGAAGCGTGGTTTTTTTCCAAATGGAAAAAAAAATTATTATAGAAAATTGAATTTGTATAAAATTAATTTCCAAGTTGTTGAGATCGGCTATATATATACTACTTTAAAAAGATTTTCCAATCTTTAAATAAGAATTAAAAGAGTTATTGAATATATAATATAAAAAGTGAATAATAATTTAGTAAGTATATCCTGTTGAATTAATATATATTTTTAGGTTTTTAGATCCTTTTATTAGTTACTTAGTGTTTGAAATTTGTTACGTTATCATTGGATCATAATGTCAATATATTCGAATTGTTCAGATAAATATTGTTATGTATGTTTTTTATTAAATGTAGAGATATAGAAGTATAATAATAATTATTAACACACGTAATAAAAAGAATATATATATATATATATATATATATATATATATGTATTTTGTTGATCATAAATTTGGTTTGCCATGTGAATTTTATATGAGCGAGTCTCACTTATATTTGAAAGGTTAAAAACAAGACGGGGAACATTGCAATCCCTACAAAATTCTGTAACCAAACCCAGAATTGCGAAATACATCAACCCTAGGGAATATGCTTATGTGGGTATCTCCACTGTAACACAACCCATTAGGAATAGTAGAATGCAAGCGACATTTACACTAAAAACAATGTCAGTGACTTGCATTTCTGATTAGGAATCGATTCCTTTTTTTTTTCGTCAGGAAGAGACAGCAAGGGAAAGTGAAGAACAGTAGATTTTACCAGTGGATTTAGCAAAATTGTAGATCATCGAACATAGATAACGAGGTAAAATCTCTGATCATACTTTCTCTATCTAGCTATGTTATTTTTTTTTATTATATAACGTTCTTCACATATCCTTTTCTGAATTCCTTCCATGAATTCGAGCTACTCCGTTCTATTTTTCAACCCAATTATGGGTACAGCATTTTTATCTCACTTTGTTGTTTACATAGGATTTTGTCCTGTACTCCTGTTGCAACACTATGCAGTAAATTGATTGTACATTGTGAGGTATTGTTTAAAGGAACAAAGTGACTCAGTGGTTGTGCTTTGTCTTGTAAGAAAAATTAAGTTAAGTTTGTCAATTACTTGTACTGTCTGATAATAATTTCAATGCATCTTGTCATTAAATCATTTTTTAGCTGGTGGCAGTAATGCATGTGGACAATTTTCTGTGTTCCTAGATCCTATTCTTCCTTAAGCAGTAACTGAATAACACTAGTATTGAAATAAATGAAGAAAAGTAAAAGCTCTCGAGAGTTGTTGAACTGGAATGACTCTACAGGAGTATTAGCTACTGAGAATTCAGGTCATACTTATATAAAATTAAGTGCCTATATCCAAACAATGTGTTGAAAACTAAAATACTTGTATTATTTTTGATAATTTTGGTTTTTGTTATTCTGCTAAGCTGAAATCAATGATAGAAACTTTGATTAAACTAAATTTCTGAAACTTATGTATCCTCTGCCAAAGGTCTGAAGTTGAACCAATGGATTGTACAGCTGCAAGAAGGACACAAAAGGCTGACCGAGAAAAGCTAAGGAGGGATCGACTCAATGAACAATTTGTAGCGCTGGGCAACATTTTAGGTAAATCAAATTTCACAATCATCGGTGAAAAAATTGTCAATTTTTTATGTTCGTTGCTTTTCCTGACTTACTACTAAGGATATCCAACTGCCAGATTCTATTTTGTTGAATGACCAAATTAATGATAACTAAACCGTTGTAACCAACAGTGCCCAGATTGTATTTGTTATGGAAGTGTTAGCATCGGTTTGTATATTGTTAATGACTTTAGTTTTGGAATAGAACTGGTTGGATTTTAATTATTTTCAACCACATGTCTCAGAGATTACTTTGGGTTATACATATGGTGATAGTTGTGATAGTTTGGATCTAACGAGTTGTTCCTTAGATATTCCTTAAAATTTATCCATGTGTTTGTCACTTGACGAGAACTGTTAAAACGGTACTTCTACTAAATTACTCTGCCTGTGACGATTCTGAAGTGCAGATCCTGATAGGCCCAAAAATGACAAAGCAACCATTATAGGTGATACCATTCAATTGCTAGAGGACCTTACTTCTCAAGTTAGTAAACTTAAAGATGAATATGCTGCACTAACTGAAGAATCTTGCGAGGTAATATTTTCTCTTCTTGCTTTAATGAATCACCATGATGCTTTTGGAACATAAAATAATCAAGGAAGTAATGATATTTTATTAATTTTCAGTTGGCTCGCGAGAAAATTGATCTTAGAGAAGAAAAGACTTCTCTTAAATCGGATATTGAGAAGTTGAATTGTCAGTATCAGCAACAGCTCAGGACTGTGTCTCCATGGACTGCAATGGATCATTCAGTGATGGTAGTTCCATCATCATATCCATATCCAGTGCCAATGCCAATACCTCCTTCTCCAATTGCTATGCAGCCATACCCCTTCTATGCTAATCAACATTCTGCTATTATCCCTAGCCCTTGTTCAACTTATGTTCCTTGTTTAGTCCCTAATACCCTTGTTGAACAGCAATCCATCCAGCACATAGCCCCACCTCTTCATCCAGGTTTCCAGTCCCACATGTCGGGTAAACAAGACTCCAGAAACAAATGCAAGGAGAGCATGGTTGAAAAACATGAGGATTCAAATGATGTCACTGCAGACCAGACTTACGGGTCTTCTGCAGACCAGGTTAGTGTTGCTTTGCTTTCAAAGAAATGTTGTAACCTATAGGCTATAGCTGTGATAAAAGAGGTATGGATTCAAGTGGTGTTTGTGTTGTGGGTTTTGTAGGACTTGCCATCTGGGAAAATAAAATCTAGCGAATTGTCAAGGAGGCAAAGCAGTTGCGCTGAAGTGAGTTCGTTAGGTAGGTGCTCTTCATCTAGTAGTGTTCAGGAGAGTTCATCAAGTAGTGTAGTTCACGAACACAAAGGCTAGTGAGTGAGAAAGGGAACAATCTGAGTCAAGTGCTTATTTCTTTGGAATTGAAGTCATGATGGGGTTTCTCCGGTGTTTAGCTCCTACTACTGCCCGGAGGTACAAGACCCTTGTTTTCTTGAAAAAAATCACTTCTGACTTCTCTCCGAGACTAGGATTTTATTAAAATTTGGATTAAATACTATATGAATAAGCTTTTCCTTGTGGGTAAAAGCTTGTCAAATCTGGTTTATATACCTATTCTTGTAAAAAATTAAAATTGCAGCCGAAAAACCTTCCAACTTGATTGGTGTGGCTAATGAATGTGTAGGGTTTGTAAATCACTTCACCTCTTGACCTTTGACCGGAAATTGTACTTATATTATGAGAAATGCTAGTTATACACTCTTTCTAATATACTCTGTTATTGTATGAAATTTGATAAAAACACTTAAAATTGTGTTTATACTTAGTTTTTCCTTTATTTTTCTCTCTTAGAAGGAGCATATGGAAAAGTCTTTCCAAAGATGCCTTTGATTCTTCTTAATTTTCAAATGACATTTAATGAAACATTATTAATTTTTGTCATAAATTTTAAAAATAAATACATGTCATGTACAACTCAGTGTAACTATAAATAAGTGATCGTTCTGACTAGTTAATAATGACAAGCTTGTCGAGATGTGGAAAAATTATAAAAATGGTGAGGTGAGATTGATGATCTGATGAGAGAGATAAATATTCAAAGTAATACCATAACAATTTTGTAGAAATACTATTTAAATAGTATAACATCATAAACTACACCGTTGGTGGTGCTATGTGTTAGTTAGACCACGTGGCAGTAAGAGAGTGGCCCCCACTCCGGAGGTATAGAAGTGTTTAAGAGAAATAAATAAATTTAATACAGCTGTTAAGAGACCCGTGGTTATTGTAGATTTATCATGAACAGGTAAACGGCTATCTTTCACCATGATGCATTGAAATGAACTAAGGAGCTATATATTGTAGATTTATTGTGAAGGGAGATCAGCTAATGAGCTAACTTACTATCTTTCAGAGTTGTCATTGGATTCTTGACTGAATCTTGAAATGGTTGTAAACAATAGAACTAATGCCAGCACGCAGAAACACACTTTCTTCACGTTTTCTCTTTTTGATCATTGAGTCAAATTCAAGTGTTTTGCACAGTATTCAAATCTATTTGATGGGTTATGTTTTTTTGTACTAGACTAGAAGTAAAAGCTATTATTGGCTTTTCTTAGGTAAGTGGAAAATTTATCTAGCAGTGTGGCTGAAATGAGAAGATTAGCCTGATCAAATGCTGAGAATAATAAAAGTGTACCCACTGCTACCAGACACAACTGTAATATATATTGTTGCTTGTGATATAACGAAATTCGAATTTGGTCTTTCGTTCCTTTGAAAATAAAAGGACAAGAAATATAAAAACTATATTACAAGAGAGTACATTATCGTTACCAATATTAGAACATTATTGTGCTTCCAGAATGTATGATTTTTGTGTTGTGCTGCTAATGTAAGTATTTTCTGAATACCATCTGTTATAAAAATTTATCCAAATGATTACACTTCATTCTGTTTATGTAACAACGATAAGAAATAAAACAATTAATAACATGATTGATATAAAAACTAAATTTGTAAGCACTTATAGTACAGAGAAAAGAACAGTGGTTTAACAGAAGTTGCACTCAAAGAATATATGCCAAAGCCATTCTGATATCAGAAGCTAAAGAAGCTTATATAAATCCTAGAAGACCACTTAGTGTGCTTATGATATGGTATAGTTCTTCTCTGCAAGTCGCATTGATTGAGAAAAAAAGAGAGAAGAATGGGATGGTTCTACCCTAAGAAAAGTGCAGAATGGAAGCAGGAACTCACATTGACAGAGCAGACTATGGAGACTGCTTCTCTTTCTGTAAATCTTCACTTATTTGTGATATTTGGCATTGTCCTTAGCTTGTTGTGGCTCTCCCATTACACCACCTACAAGTCTCAGCAGAATCACATAGCCCTTTACGTTCAGTTACTCTTGTCTCTTTCGCCCATCCTATTGATACTCTTCTTGCTCTCATATTCCATCTGTGGAAGGCTCAACTTTTGCTTCATGCCTTCGACTGCGGTGTCTCCCTGGAATCTTGCGGCTACTATCGCCACTGTTATCACTTTGTTACTGATCTTTATTTTATTCTAAGTGGTTTTTAGGATCTCTCAGACAAGGAGACAGAAACTCCATATGGTATTACCGCACAACTCAAGTATGAGGAAACTTTTGTCGGAAATTTTATGTTCTTTGTTCATATTCAAGTCATATACTGATAATTTCACTGAACTATTTGCTGATATTCTGTATGTAAATTAATTTGAAGTCCTCTCATTTGTGAAAAAAATGGAATTTGATCTCCATGCAGCAATTCAACGGTTTGTTTTTGCTATCTTTTTCTTGTTCTTTGTGTTGGTAAGATTTATGAAAGCAAGACAAGTTAATTTAGCAGGACATAAAATGAATTGCATTCTTTTTTCATTATGCAGTAACTGGTTATGCATTCCATTTGTTTCTCTCTTCAAATCTCCGGTTGAAGTTGATACGCAATAAAAGGGTAATGTTAAATTCAAATTTACCCAAGCAAAATTTTTTAATTGATTTGAGAGTTTCCATAACTAGTAATGATTAAAAAGAAATTGGTACGAGTAACCAAACTTGTTAAAAAGGTTAAGGAATTTATGAATCGTGACATCGCTTCTGTTTATAGTCAACTTGAACTGCAAATAACGTAACCTTATTCAACAGACTTATCTTTAAACACTGAAAATCTAGATTTCATCTTTGCCATCTTTTAGAAGGGACACATAAAAATGTGAAAACACATTGAACACTTTCATATATTTATACAGGCATCATCACATCTGTATCTACATATTTAAGAATTACAGTACTCAAAGGATTTTTACACTAACTCTTAAGTTAAGAGCAAAAATAAAAAGACAGAAAAGTAAAACCAACCTATGGAGAAAATTTTCAAATCACACAAACCAGCTATTAAGAAAGTTGGATTGGTATCGAGCCATTATGAGCAACACCAGGATCAAAGCAGCCACACCCCATGGAGAGCTTCCTTCTGAAGGGCCCTGGTGGGTTCTCCTGCTACTCCCCCACGAAGCAGAGAACCAATCTGAATTCTCCATAGAAGATAACCAACGAACTATGAGTATTAGCACCACTGGGGTAGCAAATAGTACCCAACCAAATTGTTCTTCAGCAGTTTCAACAACTTCTTCATAGGAAAAGTACCATGAAACGGCAAAGAAGAGGAAGATGAGTGCTAAGATTAACAGAACAGGGTATGGCAGGGGATTCAGAGTGAATCCATCCAAAACAGAAGAGGTTCTGCTTCTGTCATAAGCCATTGAATTGGATGGTCTTTTGGGTATTGGAATTCAGAAGTGAGAAACTTAAAGGACTATTTTTTACTTGTGGAACCAAGTTGTAATAGTTTGATTTTTGGAACTGATTGATAAATAAGATGAACAAAGTGAAGACAAGAGAGGTAGTGTCAGCTGCAGGTACAACAACATGCTGAACAGTTAAGAAAAAGAGTGATAGAATTTACTTAATGAAGAAGGTTTATGCTATTGGCATGCTCCAACATACCATGACAAATATATGCTATTTTTTCAGTTTTTCAATTAATTGATTTTGACCTGATTGGTTGGATTGTAAATGGCCATTATGATGAGCCTTATCCCATTTTGCATGATAAAGGAAGATACCTTTCCGTTAGTGTCAACCACGATCTCACCAAGGAAATTTTAATCAAATAAGTTATACTAAAAATATATTCAAACTAATTTTTTGAAAAGACTGGTTTATATTTAGACATAGTAATTCTTTACAAAAATTAGTGTGACCTTTCTATCTTGTGAAGGAAAACCAGAATACCTTTCTATCATAAAATGGGACAACACTTACATTAACAAGAGCGAGATTAGTGAAAGATATAACAGTTGTTTTTTCTAATGTTATTTGATAAACTATTTTTATTATGATTTCAAGATAATTATATTAAAATTTAATAAAGGTGTCATTCATAATAATTAGTGTAAAATATATTTACATGGTGTAGGTGCATCCCTTTAATTATTCTTATAATCAGGTTAGTTTTAGTTTTATTTATTTTACTAACATTAGAGCTTGATGTGAATGATGTTTTCTAAAACCAAAACTAGTGTGAAGTTTTGTAAATTTTGAAATGTAAACACTTTACTACTATTGAGTATGTAAATAAATCATATTTCGGCAAAGTTTTATAATCTGCAACAGTACTTTTTTTTGCACTTTTAACCAGTTTTGCATGGTCCATTTCAATGCTGATACTGATACCACATTAGATTGGACCAGATATACTTATCATCACAAAAAAATAATGGAGCTAGTGTGGGGACATATTAGGTAATGGATGATGAAATAAGCCATTACCTGCTATAAACATACTCACACTTTTTTTCCCATTCATCCCACTCCTCTTGACCCTTTCTCTGTCTATGATCAATTTTTTTAGCAAAATCAACTCTTTCAAGTGTTGCTTGAGATGACATTTTAACACCAATTTCTGGTCTTTTTGGGTTGGATTTTTCTTCTGTACAAAGTTCTAATAGTTGGTTTTTTTTGTTCGAGAGTTAGATTATAAAAACTATGCAAACTGTTTCCTTTTTCACTTACACAGAATGGCCACTTCAGAAATGCTTGAAGATTATTCAATCATAGAAACATTACAATTACTCTGGTAAAGCATCACTGCGTAACATACCATCGTATTACATAAAACATCAGCAAAAGTAAAAATAACATAAAACACAACACCATTCATCGGTTTAAGATTGTTTCACACTTCTGAACACATGTTTTTTTTCTGATGCACCATCTGTAACACTATCTGTAACAGTAGCAGGCATACGTACAGTGACAATACGGTGGTTTGAAAGAAACAACCTTTGTTCTTGAAGTTCCCAACAAGGACAACAGAAGCAGAATGAATACTAGGAGTATTAGTGCGACAAAAGGCGAGGTGTAGTTGGTTTCTTCTTCTTCTTCTGGTTGACCTGAGAAGAGCTTTGGTGCAGACAGAAGAAACAAGGCCAGAACCAAAATCAGAACAACATTGGGAGTACGAGCATCACCATTCCTTGGTTTATAAGTGTAGTAGTAACCCATTGAAGCCCTGAGAAAATAACAGAGAAATGAAGGTTTTTTATGGAAGAAGGGATTCAGAATGATAAAGTCAAAAGGAAGGAAAATATTGTAGTTGGCATTATTTGTCCTCTACACACAATTTGGTACGCATTTAATGTTTTTATAATATCAAATTACGTGAGAATGACGATATTATCATCAACTACCACCTATTCATGATTTTCAATTTCTCACAAACAAACAATTCTGTGAGCATGTTTGGTTTGAAAAGAAAAAGTAGTTCTTTATATCAGATTCAGTTGAACCAAAAAGATCAAATCTGATTTCTGTATGTTCATATGTTTCTTAAGATTTTTGTTTTCATTACTGTAACTTTTTTCAAACCATAGTTGTATACAGTATTTTAAACACGATGTTAGTTGGTTGACTTTAGATGGTAAAATTCTTTAGCTTTTAATTTATGAAATCGACCATATGTGAAAGTGGGTCGTGGCTTTTTCTTTCTGTACCCGTATAATTTCAAAGTGCACCTATATAATTTTCAGAATGGTCATAAGAGTGACTTTCAGATTATCTATTTTAAAAATGATTTTGAAATATGAATTTCTGAAAAGGGTTCCTAGAATAATCTTTTCAAAAAATATATATAAAATACATTTAGCAACAAAAATTCTAAAACACATTAAATGCATTTTAAAATAGGTTTTTCAGAATAAATTTCCAGAATATAAATTTATTGTTTAATAACATTACAAAAAGGTATGTTATGTTTTATATTATATTTAATAATATAAGTATAGCTAATTGATTGCTTTGAAGTGTGGCAAAGATGAAAAGTTCTTAGAGATTACATGAGTTATACTTAAGAACCCACTTTAAAAAAGTGATTTTCTTTTATTTGAAAGTAGAAAAAGAATCAGAATGTAAAATAGAGAATGTCAAGGGAGTGAATTGTTTTTTCAAAGTCAAAATAACATTATCTTTGCATAAATCTCTTAATGATAATAAAAGCATGCTATAATTATGCTAAATCAACTTTGTGGACGAAAATATAAAAAGAGCATTATCAAATTCATTTTTAAATACAAACACAATTTTAAATATAAATTTATGCTTAAACCATTTAATATTAAGTGCAAATAGGATTTTAAAGTTGTTAGTTTCTGTCATTATTAAAACCCTTTCATATAAATAGAGTGCTCTTGAAGAAATAGTTCAACAATAAATACATCACATATAATATAACCCATTAAAACAACAAAACAGTAGAAAATATAACTTGTTACTATAAAGTTCGGGTGGCCTTGACCCGATCCAAGTTCAGTTAATACAATTAGTTATTATTATTTTTCTGTTATGTTATTATTATATTATTATTATTATGATATATAAATATTAACGGATTTAATGAATGAATTGAACCTTATATACTCACAGGTTTTATTAACTTAAACATCAAAAAGTAGTTTGCAGGTAGGTAGGTAGATCTCCTATAAGAACAAAAATAGTTTAAAAATAATAATTTTGAGACAATTATTCGAATTTATTATACATATATATATTTTGTATATAATCAATATTTTATATTGTTTTTTTTTTTAAAATCATATCCTTAGGGTTTAGGGCACTTGTTGGTGGGTGTTTCTTATGAAATTGTTTTGAGTGGAAACTTTTGGATTGGAGAGAGAAAAGAAAACAAAGAGAAAGAAATATCGATCCATTTGTTTTGTCTCGAGTCTCCGTTGTGGCATTGGGCTATTGTTTACTCTGTTTGTTCCAATCCAACGTTGGTTGTAGTTTAGGCGTGCGTGCGTGCGTGTGTGTTGGGTGTCCAAAAAGTTGAATCAGCGACCCCATGAGACCTCAGAGAACGTCGATCTACGCCGTCACGTCATGGGTGAGGCGACAACCCCCAAAGGTGAAGGCTTTTCTCGCCGTCGTTTCCGGCATGGCGGCTCTTGTCCTCCTCCGCTTTATCGTCCACGATCACGACAATCTCTTTGTTGCTGCTGAGGCTGTCCACTCCCTGGGAATTTCCGTCCTCATCTATAAGCTCATGAAGGAGAAGACTTGTGCTGGTAACACTCATAGTTATTTTTTTCTCTCTTGATCTTTCAACACGTATCTTCTATTTATTTCTATTTGTTAATTGGATAGGGTAGGTTAAGAGTTTCTCCTTTTAACTTATTTTAAATGTCAAAGGGAATGCTCAGAAAATAAATTTTGAAGCTTCAATTTTTTGGGACTGGTTTCTTCTGATTTTAATTTAACCCATCTAGATTTCCTTTGCCAAATTTTTATTGTTTTTTAAGGATTGTTGTTTTCTTTTATCCTTTGCAATTTTCAATTTGTTTTGACAATCTGGTCGGCATTGTTTGGCTGATTTGATTTGTGTGTGTATTTTGGCTTACTCAATTCTATGTGTTGTTGAACATGTTAGAGGTATATATTTCTAATGGTTTTGAATTATGAACAGGGTTATCACTTAAATCCCAGGAATTAACAGCTATATTTTTAGCTGTTAGGCTTTACTGCAGTTTTGTCATGGAATATGATATCCACACCATACTTGATTTCGCTACTTTCATAACCACACTGTGGGTTATATATATGATTCGTTTTAAGCTGAAGGCTAGTTACATGGAGGAGAAGGATAACTTTGCAATATACTATGTGGTAAGCTCCAATGCCTCCCCTACCTATTGTTTCATCCTAAGATTAGAAGCCCACCACCATCTAAAAGATAGTGACATTTTATTAGTTCTTATAGGTGAATCATTTTTTTCTTTTTCTTTATGCCGGAATGGGAAACTTGACCATATTAGTGTTAGAGTTTTATATAGTGTCTTAAGATGGTAGCCGTTTCATAATCACAATTCATTAAGACATTAGCTAGGTGTGGTAGTAGACATTGCTGGTACTGAAAATTATTCTTTCAGTATAATTATTTTCCAATTATTGAAATAGTTGTATTGACGATATGATACCAATGCAAACATCCTTCTGCATGAATAAGAACAGAAAGTCTGGATCTGTAAAGTCATGGGAGAATTGTTTACCGTGACATGATGCATGTGAAGTTAACTTCCTATCACTAGTTTATAATGGCAGTCACGAAGTATGACTTACTACTTGCTCTTATTTTGACAGAGCCAAGTGCCATTGCATCAAATAAAACTGCAGCTGACCATATATTTAGTGTGGCTTTCCTTTTACTCACTCCTTCTGTCTACTTTGAGAGATTTAAAAACCCATTCCCTTTCATATGTTTGTTATTTTGTCTTACATTGCTTGTAGCTTATAAGTTTACCAAGAGTCAGTTTGATGTTCTTTACTTCTGAATTGAACGCAGGTGGTCCCTTGTGCTGTGTTAGCATTGCTTATTCATCCATCAACTTCTCATCATTTATTAAACAGGATTTCCTGGGCATTCTGCGTATATCTGGAAGCTGTCTCAGTCCTGCCCCAGCTGCGGGTCATGCAGAACACCAAGGTGTTATTTCTTAACTTAAAATTCCATCTTCAAGATTTTGTGTATGGAATCTGATTCTCTCTTTTATTTTCATTTTACACTTTCAGATTGTTGAGCCATTCACAGCCCATTACGTATTTGCACTGGGTGTTGCAAGATTCTTGAGCTGTGCACATTGGGTTCTTCAGGTCTGATCATGAAAACTTCAAAATTCATTTTTAAATTTGATGCTCAGTTGTTTTTTGACACATGCTGGTTGTCAGAGTCCCTAGGACAATATTTGTTTTTCGAATGTCTATCTTGTTGAAAGGTCTGAAATTTGAGCATTCCTTTATAAGTTTTAGTTCCTCTTTCATTTTAAATTGTATTAACTAAGACATCTTTCCTCTACCAGAATTTTAACCAGGACATGGGTTCTACCTGTATCTAATTTTCCATTTGAATCAACGTGTTCCGAGTTTCTCAATTAAGTTAAAACCAATTTGATAGCTAACAGTTACTTGATTGCTTGCTGCTGTTATTTTGTTTGTCTCTTTAATGGTATATCTTACTGAATTTTCTAACTGTTGGTCTCCTACTAACTTACTGTTTCTTTCACAGGTATTAGATAGCCGAGGGCATTTGTTGGTAGCCTTAGGGTATGGTTTATGGCCATCAATGGTTCTTATCTCAGAAATTGTCCAGACCTTCATCTTGGCAGATTTCTGTTACTATTATGTCAAAAGGTTGGTTTAGTTTCTGATGCAATTCTTTGTCTCCCAGGCATTCTACAATGCTTTTTGCTCAGTTTTTCAAGATCACTCCAGCATTTCCCTTGTATATTTGACCTCATGATTTTTATTTTTATTTAATTGCAGTGTTTTCGGGGGACAGCTTGTTCTACGTCTACCCTCTGGAGTGGTGTGATTGAAGATATGCTTTGGTGTGAGCTGTCTGTCACACTTATTTTAACATAATCAGGCATTATGGTCGGTTACCCTTGTTAGAGTACATTTTGTGTTGGCTCACTTGTTTGGTTCTTTGGTGGAGTGTAAAGTTGGGGATGAAAGAAAACCAAGTATATTTATTTTAAGTTACTACGGTTATTTATAGTTGGAAGTGCTTTACACAAAGTCTATTTATAGTTGGAAGTGCTTTACACAAAGTCATTTATAGTTGAAAGTGCTTCACACAAAGTCTAAGTACTACGGTATTTATCCTATGTGTGGTTTCGCAATGCACCATAAAAATCAATTTTCGGAAATCATGACTCTACGAAAAGAGTTTTTCGACTTAAGTTCTTCCTACAACATTTTACCACACGCTTTTCTATGTAGAAGGGAAACCATCTGTGCAAACTAAACTAATTTAGCAGAAATTTGCCATTTTCTGAAAGAAACACCTAATCTATTTCTCTAACGGCCCCTCTGAAGTTATTATGTAGCATTCCGATATTTTTTCAATCACTGGACTTATACAAAGTAAAGATGTTCTGATAAATATGTGATTCATTATTGAAGTTTTCCACTTTGATTGAGTCATGTCTCACACAAGTACCTGTGATAATAATAACAGTAAGCATTGGTCGCACTTATGTGACTTTTAAAGCACACAAGTTCCTAGCAAGAATTCCCTCAAATGTAATTCCAGGTCCAAATGCAAGTATCAAACCCCATTCATGATCTCCTCCACCATCTTTTCTAGTTTTGAGACCCTCCTCTATCATATACTCCAGCACATACACAATGGTATTACTGCTAGCATTGCCATAGTCCATGAGAGCCCTTCTACTCGCACTTAGCTTCTCTGGTAACAAATCAAGTCTTTTCTCAATGCGATTCAATATGGCTGGTCCCCCTGGATGAACAGCCCAAAATAGCTCGTTGTACTCCTTATTCTTGAATCCAACAACACTCATCAATTTGTCACAGAATCCTTCAACAGAGTCTTCAATTATCTGAGGAAGTTCCCTTGCAAGCTTGAAGCTTATCCCCTCTTCTGTCAGCCTCCCATCAATTTTCTTCTCAGTGTGTGGCAAAAACTCCTGAACCGCAGTGTGAAGCTCAAAGAGAGGCTTCTCATACTCCAATATTGGGTCCGTGCCAATTATCATGGCAGCAGCACCATCCCCAAAGAGTGCCACCCCCACAAGATCATAGGGTCTATCTGCACTTGGTGGCTTGAACCCAATAATCGTAGTTTCCGAGGTAGCAAGCAGCACCCTACTTCCAGGGTTGTTCTCAGCTATGTCTTTTGCAACACGAAGACCAGCCACACCTCCTGAACAACCAGCAAAATAGAGCATGATTCGTTGAGTATCAGGGCTGAGTCCTAGTCCTTTCGCCAGGTAAAGGTCACCACCTGGTAGTCTTGCCTCACTTGATGACACATAAACCAAGTGTGTTATCTCTGATAATGATCCACCCCAGTTCTTCATGCAAGCTTGTGAAGCCTCAATGGCCATTTCTGTCACTGCCTCGTTACATATCTCTAGCCGCTGCTTCACTGTGGGGATCCCTTCAGAAACAAGTTCTGGATACTTCATCAGTATTTCCTCCGACATAACCACGTACCTTGTTTTCACTGTCGTTGTTTTGCCTGTTTATACCACATTAAGCCAAAGTCAGTGTCCCAGTTTGAAAGGGTAACAGGTGGTGGAAATAAAGAGTGCACAAACTCTGGTGAAAACTTGAAATTTTGATTCTCTACTAGATTTTACTGAACTTAAAATGTATTAAAAAGATTTTTAAAGTACAATATAGGGTATCTTTTATGTTAAGCAGATGACAACACAAAAATCCAACAGAGAAGTAGAGAATCTGGACTCGAAAACTTGTATGTACTTACAAAGTCTAGTGAGCTTCTGCTTAAGCTCAGGATTGTCACAGTTTGTGCTTCTGAAATATCCATCAACTAAATATTCTTGCATGACAAGCTGAGGAGGGAAAGCCTTGCCAAGAGCTAATATGGTAGCCTTCCCAGGGTTGATCCCTTGCTTTGTAACATCTTTCCAAATACCTTCTTCTCCCATATTTCTTCTTAGGTGGTGATATATATCAGATGCATGTAATTTCTTGTACCTAGAGAAAACAGAATCAGTCGTATATATATACATATAATCTTCCAAGCATGTCTATGACGTTGTGGCGTGACAAGTTTGTATTAGGTGAGACATGATGCACACAACTTTTGTTATATGCATGAAATGTTGGTTAGTTAGGAGGCAAGTCGTTCATGGAGATCATATTGTATTATAGTTGATGGGAAGATGTTGAGGATTTGTTTTTGAGTTGAAGTTAGATTAAGCACACGAATTGCAGCAACCATCAACAATCTTAATGTACTTCAACTATCATCACTAAGGTGGTCAACTTAATTACCTGATAAGAAAAATCCCCAACAACAATATTCAACCGTCCAACATAATTCAAAAGTGTTGTTCGTGTTTCGACGTCATGGTCAATCACCATATCCAAATCCGAGGTATCTTTAGGGTTGCACGGATTTCAAATATGTTCGAGATATCATTTTATATATGATTAATTATCTGATATAAGATATTGTTCTCTTTAAAATTTATGTCAAAATTTTTTCATTAAAAAGTTTAAGTATTGAGTGTACCGAAACACCTACCAATCTTATATTTTAGTAGGTTTAATAGTATTTTTTGTTCATTTATTTATAACAATGATTTATTATTTTTCCTCTATTTATTTTTGACTTAATATGATTCTATATTCAATATAATTTCTATATTCTAACGTCGTTTAGAATTCATATATATTAGATTATTCATTTTTATTTTTTTTTACTAGTTTAAGAGGTAAGATAAGATGGGAAAAAATAGTGTTAATGTTATTTATCGGAAGTAATTCATATTAAGTATAAACAAATAAAGAAATCATATCAAGGGAAAAAAAATCAAATCATTATTACATATATAAAGAACAACAAATACTATTAAGTCATTTTAATATATCATTAAGAAATACTGAGTCATTTTAATATATCATTTGAAGTACTATAAACATCAATTATGTTAAAATATTGTAACGTAAAAGGCTCAATAGTTATTTTATCGTTGGTAAAAAATAGAGCGTAAATTTATATATATTTTTTTTACAAATGAAGGAATGAACTACGTGTAATAATTAATAATTTCTACAATTGTGTTTTTAGGAGAATAACATAATCCTATCTTGCAAAAGAAAAATATCATTCATGTCATTTATAATTAAATGTACTAAATATTCATATGAGAGTATTCTTAATTGTATATGGTACTTTGTATAACTTGTATAATCTTTGTTGGAGTATTTAAATTTCGATAAACATGTCTTAATAATAGCACAAACACATTTCCAAGGAATGTGCATTCAAGTTACTCTAATTTTAATTCAAATAGACGCGATGTGATTTCAAAATATATTCGTATTAGAGAAATAAATTGTAATTTACATAAGAAAAATTTTGCTATATTAGATTTAATAATATAAGGAATTTTTTTTTTTTATATATAAGGAAACGATGTTGGTAACCACCAATTGATGGCCCACCAAATTGGGCCCACTTGAAACATCGTTCATTGCATTTCCGTTGAGAATTTTTCAACGTAAGAAAATGCTGAGAAATCTCCGATCCCGGCGTCGTCCCCGTCGCGGGGTGTTCCTGTGCGTCGTCGTTTCGGGTCTCCTTCTGTTGGTGTGCGTCTCCGTCTCCCTCCTCGTTCGCCGCGCCACCCTCTCCCACCCTTCCCGCCATGTCAATTTCGACTCCCTCCTCTCCGACTCCGTCAACGACGACTTCATCGCCGGCGAGGAAACCATCGACACCATCGACGCTCTCGACGTGGTGGAGGAAGAGCCGGAGGACGCCATAGACGCCGACGCCGACGACGACGAGCCTCTGGATCGGAACTCCGGCGTGTCCGGGTACTTCTTCAATCACGCGGAGGGCGTGATCCGTCGGGCCATCAGCAAGAGCTCATTCATGGAAGACGACGACGAGGGGCCCTTTGTGGACCCGGAGGATGGCGGCAAGACCGTGTTTGGGTCCGATGACGTGGCGGTGGAGGAGAAGGTGCGGTCGAAGGTGTTGCAGGTGAAGGGCGTTGAGGACGCGCTTTTGTTGAAGGGCATGGGAAGAAGGGTTTCACCGTTAAGAGAAGGTTGGGGCGATTGGTTCGATAAAAAAAGTGATTTTTTGAGGAAGGATAAGATGTTAAGGTCGAGTTTGGAGGGATTGAATCCTCTTCGTAATCCCATTATTCAAGACCCTGATGCTGTTGGTGTCACCGGTATCACCAAAGCTGATAAAATTATCAGGAATTTCATGTTGCATGACGTTAAGACCAGGAAAATCACTCACCAATCCAATTTTTAACTCTTTCATTCCTCTCAAATTATGTACAATCATCGCTTCCACTCATATCTTTTCTTTCTTCTTAGTCCTTAGTTCAACCAGGTTGTGTTATTGCATGCATTAATGTGATAATTGATGTCAGAATTTAACTTTTCAATTTATTACCTATCTGTTGAAGATCACAGGTTCTCGTTGAATTAACTAAAAGTTCAAATTTTGAAATACCATGACAAAATGCTTGTTCTAGTCTGATATAAAGAAAATGAGGGTGCAAATTTGGCTATCAGTTTTTTGTTTTTGAACTTCTATATAGATTCATTCGTTATTGCATCTGTCATAGTCCTTTTGGTAAGAGTCTTCTCATTTTCCAGAACATAAGAAATAAAATCAAAACAGAATTTCTCTGTTTGATAGTGTTCTGCTTCAGTTGTATTGTTGTTATAGATCAGAAAAAAAAAAAAGTTGGATAAGCATTTCGTTCCAAAATCATGCATAATAGCTCGGTGATTGCAGAGGATAACTGATCCTGTCAAGACTTATCTTTTCAGTATATACCTAAAATATGCCCTCTAAATACAATGCAGAAGCTTTGATCATAACTTCGTAAAAAAGAAACAAGCCAGAAAGCAGCAATAACTACAAGAATAATACCAATGTTTTTTCAGAATGTCCATTTTAAATAGAGTCTTGATATTATGGCAATGTTATTCTACATATTCACGAATACTGGTCAACTTTTGAATATTTCAATTACTGGAATTTGCATAAAGCTCCAAAACTTGGCTTTGTTCACAGCGAAGAAGTTGTGGAGAACTAGAAAGAAGTGAGCTCAAACCTATCCATGTCTTAGACATTCACGCAGACACACATTATTATTCCACCAAACCATTATGCAGTAGTCACTGTGATATATATATATATATATTGGTGACACTTAAGACGAATTAACGCCATAACTTATTTTGGCACTATAGGTCTCTATAAATAGCACTTTGTTCGCAGTTTCAATCACAAACACCCTTATGATTAAGGTGGCTAATTAATATGCTTTGTAAAAATAGTTTCTACAACTAGAATCCAGCCACCCCTTTGTTCTTGAAACCCTGGAAACATGGACTCAGCTAATTCCCATGTAGTAGCTGTTAAACCACTTTCCAGATCTGTTCATACTAACAAACCACTCACTTCGTTGTTCAAGAAATCTGTAAGGCGAAAGTGTTATGCTTTCACCGGAGCACATGAGATTTTCAGACCAGAGGTAATTATGTTCTTCTTATTAAATCCTCTAATGTTGGACTATTCCCAACATTAACGATAATAAAAATTCAGTTTCCTTGTTTCAGATGTGGAAAGCAGCTTTAACAGAATTAACAGCAACTGCATCTCTAATGTTCACCTTGACGACTTCCATTGTTTCATGCTTGGACTCACACGGGACGGATCCTAAGCTTCTTGTTCCCTTTGCAGTTTTCATGATAGTGTTTCTGTTCCTACTGGTCACAGTTCCTCTCTCCGGGGGCCACATGAGTCCCGTTTTCACATTCATCGGTGCTTTGAAGGGTGTTGTCACTCTCACCCGTGCTCTCATCTACGTCTTAGCACAAATCATTGGCTCAATAATTGGTTTCTTCATACTAAAATGCGTCATAGACCCCAAATTAGCCTACACATATTCCTTGGGAGGTTGTGCCATTGATGGACAAAAAGTGAGTTTTGGCATTAAGCCACAGAACGCTTTGCTTGTGGAATTCGCATGCACATTTGTGGTACTCTTTGTGGGTGTCACATTGGCGTTTGACAAGAAAAGGTCTAGGGCGTTGGGCTTGCCAATGGTGTGTTTGGTGGTGGCAGGGGCCACGGCACTCGCAGTGTTTGTGTCCATAACTGTAACTGGGCGGGCCGGGTATGCTGGTGTGGGCCTCAACCCAGCAAGATGCTTGGGCCCGGCATTGCTTCATGGAGGGCCACTCTGGCATGGGCATTGGGTTTTCTGGCTTGGGCCTTTCTTGGCATGCATGGTGTATTATCTTCTGTCTATGAACCTGCCAAAGGAGGATTTGGTTTGGCTTGAGGAAGAACATGATGTTTTTGATACTTCTTTCTCAAAGAATCTGCCAGAACAATGCAATGCAGGGTTCCAACTCCAAGTCTGAAACAAAATATATTTTGGCTGGTCAATTTGGTTTGACACAACCAACATTCAAACCATGGCAAGTTTTTGTTGTCGTATTTGGAGTGAAGAAATTAAGGAGCTGTATAAAATGATTATTTCAGTTCATGTTTTTGGTGTTTATCTTAATCCTTTACTCTGAATGTTTGCTCCAACTATTTATCTGAGAGAATGTGAAAAGGTTTAAAATATTAAAACTCTCCACAGATACAACGAAAAAGCTTATGGCGTTATGGAATAAACCTTTTGATCCGAGGAAAAGTAAAAAACCAGAGAGTCCCAGTGACAGAGGTGTTTCGTTTGCAGAATCAAAGAATAGTTTGAAAATGTTAGTGGAACAGTTATTGCGTGTCCTTATTTATAACTGTGACCATTCAATTTCAATTCTCGTTCTGGCTCAAACGATGAAACATCTTTATTTGGAAATATTCATTTAAAGATAATTGGGTTCTTCATCGCTTCTGGTAACTTTTGTGCCCGTTTATTAATATACTTATTCCACTCAGAATGACTTATTCGACTCCTTTATCTTTTCATCCACACACACCGCATTTATACTTCCCCTCATCGTTTTCAGAGCACTCCATCATTTTATCTTCCATCCTTGTACCAGTTTTCCTCTCCCACCCATACTATGTGTCTTCTTTCTCTCACCATAACCTAAAATGAAAAAAAAAAAAAAAATCAGTGGAAATTATTTTTAATCTTTGGTGAAAGATGCCATGAAAGCGATTCCACAATGATTGCGTTTGGCAGACTCAGTGATAAATAGAACGCAGATATCACATAATAGATACATAAAATTCGCAAGTAGTTGAAATGAACGACCAATTTTCAATGCCCGTTAATGGTGGTGGTGGTGACACAAAGCCTAGGGGTCTGGTTCATGACAAGTTTTCAGACTCCAAATTTCTTACCTTCATCGGTGCCCATGAAATTTTCACAGTGGAGGTTTTCGAATTCGTGTCTCCAATTATCATTTTTATGTGCTTTTTTCAGTAATATATACCGAGCGGCAATAACATGCTTTTAATTCCTTTTTTCAGACGTGGAAAGCAGCTTTGGTAGAGTTAATTGCAACTGGTGCACTAATGTTCACTCTAACCAGTTGCACTGTTGCATGTTTGGAATCACACGAGTCCAATCCCAAGCTTCTTATTCCCTTTGCAGTGTTCATCATAGTGTTCGTGTTTTTAATTGTGATAGTTCCTCTATCCGGGGGTCATATGAACCCTATTTTCACATTCGTCGCTGCTCTAAAGGGTATTGTCACCCTTTCTCGTGCTGTCCTTTACGTCGTAGCACAGTGCATTGGCTCAACAATTGGTTTCTTTGTACTGAAGAGTGTGATGGAGCCAGAATTAGCACAAACATATTCATTGGGAGGTTGTGCAATTGGTGACAAAGGACAAGGTTCTTCGATAAAGCCGCATGATGCTTTGTTGTTGGAATTCTCTTGCACACTTCTGGTACTCTTTGTTGGTATCACGCTCGCATTTGATAAGAAAAGGTGCAAGGAATTGGGCTTTCCAATGGTGTGTCTCGTGGTAGCAGCATCCCTCGCACTCGCAGTTTTTCTGTCCTTAACGGTAACAGGGAGGCCCGGTTATGCAGGCGCGGGCCTGAACCCGGCAAGATGTTTGGGCTCGGCGTTACTTCACGGAGGCCCACTATGGAATGGGCATTGGATTTTCTGGGCCGGGCCTTTCTTGGCCTGCATAATCTATTACAGTGTCTCCATTAGCCTACCAAAGAAGGGTTTGGATTGGGTGGATGGAGAATATGATATCTTGAACCTGGCTATGGGTTTTTGTGGAACCATCCCTAACAATGCCGTTTTAAACGATCTTCCATGACTCTCACGAAATAAAGCGAAAGATACAAATTTGAACAATGCTTCATTCACAATGTTTGATAATGTATGCAGCATATCATTATAGTAAAATAATCCTACTTGAGAGTAATCATTTATGGTTTGTATATTTTCGAGATTCATAAATAGCTCCACATGAAAAAACACAAGTTATGGGAGTAATGATAATTTACATAAATAAAATTTTTATTATATATTTGATGGTTGTTCATTTAGCCGTGAATAATATGTTAAACACGTACGTACAGCTAGGGTGCAGTTTCACTAGAGGATGGTTGAAGAAGTGTAGAAGATGAGTCTAGAGGCTCGTGCACCACTGAATTTGAAGAAACCGATATGGGACTTCCCTCCAACTGCAACATAATGCTCCCCAGTATTTCAGTTAAAACTTTCTTGAACTCCTCTTCTTTCACCATCTTCGCTTCATCTGCATTCACCATCTTAAACACTTCACCAATAACCTTATCCATCTGCACAACCAAACACCTCAATGTTTCAATAAATGGCCAAGGAACCACCTTAGTAAATCCGAAATAAAAAAGAAATTGAAGATAAGTGTTGACACCATATATATATATATATATACCTCTTCAATTGCACCAAGGGGAGGTAAACCAGCGGATGGAGCCACAATGTCCAGTGCCACCCGTAGATACTCTTTTGACATCTTTCCATTTCGATCTTTAGGCAAAGTCTCTAGAGCTGAGTTCAAAGTCTGCAACATATGTGTTCAATATAAGGAGGTTGAAGAAGAGAAGAGAGAAAATACTAATAGAAGATATATTACAAAAAGCTTAGACCTTGTCCAATTCAAACTTGTTGGATAGTAGTCTCTTAACACCACTTCCATCAAAGGTGTTCTCACTGTGAGCAACTATGACTGGTTGCTCCTTAAGACGATTCGCCACAGCCAATGCCACTACCTTAAATTCCTTTAAAAATGTCTCCTGAGAAACAGGCTTATCCAAACCAGATCTATCTTGAGACAGCAGTGCCGGTTCTACAATGTTGCTTAAAACCTAAACCGGCAAAAAACATGAGAAACTGTTTTGGTCGTGTTTGAAAAAAAGCAAACATGTTACATTTGTAAAGAAAGTCAACGACATCTGTGTAAATTGGTTACCCAAGAATCTGCTATAGGAGGAATTCCTTGTTCCACCGTGAGCTTGCCAAGAGCTTCAATTATATGGTCATGCAGTGATCTGTTAGGGGATTCAATCTGAGAGAATATAGACACCATTTCTGCTTCATAAGCTGAACCGTTAACAAATTCCAGAAGATCTTCCCCATCAATGCGAAGTATCACAATTGGGTCACGCTTCAGTCCAGCAGCCATACCCAAGAGAATATCAGAGAGAACCTCTTTGAACTCGGTTTTGCTCACTTTTTCCTGCTTCCCATGAGTGAATTCATTCAACACCTACACAACAGATAATTCTCCATGTCAATTCTTGTTTCTTGATTGGTTCAAACATATTGGACAATCAAAGTCCTGTCACACAAACATAATTAATCCTTTAAAGCAAATAATAAAGAGAAAATTAATCCATTTAATCCTCACCACGTCACGTTCTTTTAGAACCAAATGCTACTTTTATTTTGTTTTGTCTTCTTGTGACTTTATAAATTTATTGATTGGCCTTCTTTAGTAGGTAGGTGAGAACGCTTTAACCCTAAAGAAAACCTTTGGCTGTCCCCACGAAAACATTGCCTTCTGTTTCTGGATGCAGCTATTGTGATTTATCATTGACTAGAATAATAGCAGTTTGACTTTTTGCACTACAAAGTCCAACTCAAAACTTTCTACCACTATTATTTATTAGTAGTCTTAAATTCAAGTGTATTTTAAGTTTAAATACATATTTTATTTAAAGCTGAAATGTCAAAATGGCAGCTTATTCTACCACATTCCTCGTTAGATTCCTCCTCACACAGAGATAAGAAAATGAGCACAAAAAGTTAAGTGGAGCAGAGAAATCAATTGCAAGTTTGCAATCAAAAGACAAGTAGTCCCACAGGACCGACCATTTTATCATATTGAAGGATATGTCCAAATTGTGATAAACAGATTAGGATGGTTCTGGGACCTACTAGAAGTCAAGATTTTGACAAAAAACTTGCTCCATAATTGCCCGAAAAGGATATGTATCCCAAGCAACATGTTATATTTTCCAGAATAAAAAAAGATGGCAGAAAACCTAATTGTAAAAATCAATTAAGGTCTGCCTCTCCATCAACGTCCGAAGCATTGAAAGCACATTAAAAATGTTGCAAATGCGCCAAAGACATTGGATAAAAACAAAGCTTAAAGCCCTAAACCACAAACGAACAATATTTTAATATGGCTAAAACAACAGACATTGGAACCCAAACAAATCAGATGAAGATACAATGATGTCACAAAGAGGATACATGAGTCAATTATATATTCCCCCTTGGACACCACCAATAATAATTTATCACAAAGGCAATTCACGATGATACTACCAAAACTACAGCCACGGAAAAAGTTTCATCCCTATACGCCACATTATTTCCTCAGCAACAACAGTTTTCTGAATCTTACCTTTTATTCTAGCAGAAACTGAGTTTTTCTTTTCTTTTTTGGTTTATTCGTAATTGAAATAATCGCGTGGTAAAAACTCAAATAGAAGCAATAACAAACTTTCTCTTCCACATGAAGCAGAACATAAATTTCAAGTCGAAGAAGCTGACATGCTCACAGCATTGGCAAAACTCCAAGGCGGTTATAACAGACAGGAACATAAGCGAATTAAGGAAGATATATAACAGTAGCTAGTGTTGTAGAGACACAAAATTGGTTAGAAAACAACCTCGTATTTAAGAAAGGGAAAAAAGAGAAACCTCGGAGTAGATGTGATCAGAATCAGGATTGGTGCCGTGAGGAGGGAGGCCGAGAGCAGCACCTATGTCAGCAACAGCAGGTTGGAGCTCTTTGACAGAGAGTTTGCCATCTCTGTCTATGTCTAATTGTTGGAACTTATTGTCGACGAAGGTGGTGAAAACCTGGTCGTTTCCAACCAACTCCATAATATTGGAACCGTCTAGAACCTGTCCGTTTCCACCACTTTTCTTCCTCCCCAGCTTCCCACTACCTCTCTCCATTCTTTCTCCCTTCAACGCTTCTCCCTTTTTTCTTGTGACTCTTGTGACTCCCTCGCTCCTCTCGTGACTCCCACACCGCCAAAAGCAACTTCTCTTCCCTTTTCTATCTTTCTCTCTTTCTCTCTATGCTCTTCCCTACTCCTACTACTACTACCTCTCTGTCATCTTCTTTCCAATTCTCCTTTATTTATTCACTCTTCTCACCTAAATTATTTTATTTTATTTTATAATTATCACTCTAATTACCGTAATGTTTTTTTAATATTAGAAATTTAATTAACTTGTGAACTAAAATTATACATTGAAATAATTTTATTGATAAAATAATAAATGTAATAATGATAAGGATGTAGAATCATGCATATCTATGTGAAATACGAAGCGTGAAATGTTTGTGGAGATAGCCACGTGTTTCTCCGAGTGAATATACACATGCCCTTTAAAAGGGTTTTCATGATTGGTTGGGGAGTGCTAATTTTTTATTTTCTGTTTTTGTGTTCTTCTTTACGATTTTTAAAAATTCATTCTAATGATATTATTCTTGATAAACTATCACTTAAATTTAAATTATCAAACACGTAATAACAATAATATTTATCTTAAAATCTTAAAATAATAATAATAATTTAAGAAATGATGGGGTGGGAGGGGTACACGTGGAGCGGTTGGGGTCTCCTCAAGTGCCACCGAACCACTAATGTCCAAACATAATCTAACCATTTGGAGGTAAGGTTTGGTGGCTTTGTGTATTTATGGATTGTTCTTTTCTCATCAACCTTATTCTTTTCTTCTTCCAATGCAACTTCATTTTTTTTTCTTTCAAATGCACCGTATATTTAGTGTACAAGTATACTAATATATACTACTTTTATTATCTAGTATATTTAATATATATGCAAATATACTAATAATATTAATATTAACAATTCATATTATTATGTCATCTCTAACATGTAAAGTGAACTGAATGCATGTAACTTACTAAATTAAAGAAAGTATGATAAGACTTTATAAGAATTAAAAGACTCTGTCAATGAATGTGTTACACTTAGCCCAACTTAGATAAATTCATAGAAACACTAACATAAATACACTCTTAGTTAGGAACATGAGAATAAAGCTAATATAGAAAGAAAGAAGTGTGTTATGAAATATCAAATAGAAGGCACTATAAAAAGATGTTTCTATTGTAATTGTTGGACGGTGAGGTTGGTCAAATAAGCACCCTAAATTTGTGACTAACTTAGCCACCTATTCCAAGTGTTTATTTATTAGATGTTTCCTAAAGGTAAAATGTGTAATAAATTGCATTAAACTCTTATTTATTTATTTATTTTCACCGGTTCAAATATACCATCTTTGTTTTCTAAGACATGGTGGAACATAACCCATTATCATTAATCATACTGGAATATGCAAATATAAGCACAACATTACCATGAATCCAATAGAAAATATAATGTGCACTAATTTAGATTATTTTAATATATCATTTAAGAGCATCATGGTAAATAACAATAAATTTGACTTTCGATCCTAATTCTTTTTGTACACTTTATGGCTTTCCACCACACATCTAATCAAAGCTAACCCAAAGTGGTCCAAAATAGCCCAGATTTGAAAGGAGGAGATATTACATTATTACTTCACTTTCACAAGAGTAGAATTAGTGGTTGTGGATTCAGAGAGCTACTCAGAGAGTCAGACAATTTGCTCTGATTGCTTCTTATACAAGCAGTATTTCATATCTAAAGATGGTATTTTGTAAGCATGAACTCTTCAAAACTGGTTCTGCACACTCACGGGCCCAATAGTTGACTTTATACAACAAATCCATGATAACATTGATATGTTTAGATAAGCATGTGTGATCTCAAGATGTAATTAAAATATGCTATTCTAATAATTTAGCTTTTGAAATATGCATTAAGGAGCCGAAATGTCTGAAAATCGATAACCATCCATTGAAAAACTACATCAAAATAAGGAAAGAGCGCCGAATGCTGTTTTATGTGCATCTTCACAACATCTTTCGGATAAAATGTTTAAAAATGACTAATGTTAAGTAGTCTTTGTATATAATACAAACGTAATAATTTGTATATTTGTTTTCTACTTAAAGAGAATATTTCGAGACAAGGCATTCGTTTGGTGTTGTTTCGACCTGACTAAATTTTATTTAATGTTATAGGAAGTGGGAGAGCAAGGGTACATAAAAACATGTGTAATGCTGAATCTGGAATGGGTTATGCAGTCCTGAACACTACTTAGAATTTGGAAATTATAAAAGCCTACCTCTAGAAATTTACTTGGGAGGAAACATTTTGAACTAACAATCCATTGGCATGATTTTTTAACATAAGCCTTTCTCATACTGCCTAAGAATATACAAAAATTAGACCCTCATGTACAGGGAGCAGGACCAAGGACTTCAGCCAGATCCACATTAAGACAAGATGATTGATGAAAGTCATACTAATTGTAGAACTCAGTCTCTTTCTGGAGCATCACCCGAAGCTCTTCTTGCACTGAGGTTTCCGGCATAAGACCAAACTCTCTCAAACTCAGATTTGGCCAACTTGTCTGCACCCTCCTTAGGAGCAGTTCTCTTCATATCATGTATCCTTGCAGGACTACACGGGCTCCCAGTAACAGGAGAGGAGGAACAAAACGTTGGTGTTGCAAATGGGGAGGCATATGGTGTGTGTTGAATTGAGAAGGGACTAGGAGAGAACCTCTTCTGGATGGGCATGCCACCAAAACCTCCCCTGCTGAACAGTGAGAGAGAATCTGCAGCCGCACATCGCTTTATACTATCATCTACATAAAGGACATCATCAATCCTGGCCATAATGTTAAAGGCCAAGCTCTCCATCACTCGTGAATAACTTTCAAGAATAGACTGTCCCACATCCTGCAATGGAAAAAACAAATCCACACAAACTTAGATTTTTTTACCAAGCCACCCTTCTCCAAACACAAACAAAATCCTTAGTAATTGTGCACTAATCACAAACCATCTGTAACACCAGAGTGCGTAACATAGGTCACTTGTACATATAGTTTCTATTCAATATGGACAAGTTCATACACCAGAAAATGCTACGATAAATCATCAATGTGGACCATGAAATTGAGAAAGCACAAGTTTGTATATTGCACGGCAATACAATGCATTTAATCTCAATAAATCCTTAACATTATTCCCTCACTAATTACTTCAGCAAAGAAAACCTAATAGTTCTCTAGACCATTGTCAGGACATGGAATGGTTGTTCAGATTTCTGAATGCCAACTGGCTCTGACAGTAGAAGTTCTCAATCAGATGCACTTAAAAATACGCCAGGTGGCCAATGCATTGAGAAGAAACTTAGCTAGCTTTAACATATATTCCAATCATGGTCACACCTTGTAGATGAACAGAACAATCATGAGTTCGATTCAAACTAATGATTAAGGGGAAAAAGTAGCATACCTTATTATATTGAATTTTGGCCATATCGAGTGCAGTCTGAGGGAGCCCTGGAAATCGGTGTTTCAAGCTTTCTAGAAGTGTCTCTGCCCGTTGTGCAAGAAAATGATTCTTGTTCTTTTCACTGTCGGCGACAAGTCCCTTCACCTTTCCACCCCAAGACCGTCTGGCTTTTGCTGAACTTAGATGTTTCTTATGGTCCTTCAGCCTCCATACATGTATGGCAGCCTCAATTCTATTAGCTATATCCAGAGTGTGGTGCTCTGACGAAAGATCCAAACAATCAAGGAGACATTCAGGTGAGAACTGGTCTGCGGTTATATATCGATAAATTATATCGCCCAGACAAGCCTTTCCATTCTGCATTTATAGTTGCACAAGAGAACACACAGACAATTCAGTCTTCAGTACGTTCTAGCCTACTTTAAAGTAACAGGAGTCCCAACTACATATGAAGACATTACTAAATTCCAACCTTTTCTTTACTTGAACCATGATTTTAGCACTCAAAAACTATACATTTCACAAAATCATAAGCTAGTGAAACTCACACATGCATTGCCAACTAATAGCATGATACTCACCACAGTCATAACTTAACAAATATAGAAAGCAGCACAGGGCATGATTACTTACCTTGGGCAAGGACTCTACATATGCGCCGGGAATTTCCATTTCAGCAATCACAGAAGTATTAATTGCGACAGCAGCTTTTAGTATCTGATTAGTGCAATCCCTGCATTGCTGCAACCTTTTTCTATTTTCCTCGGACAAACCAGTTGGGGGTAACTTGGGAGAGGGAAGCCACCATTTCTCCTCCTGCCTAACCGATGGTCTACCGTATGCATCACAATCCTTGGCTTCTCCCAGTATGATTCCCCGGTCAACATACCAAAATTGCGTATCATGAAACCCGTCAAGCATACCCAGCAGCATACCATCAAGTTTTTTCAGAGCTGGAAGATTGATATACAAATCCGAGCGAGGACGCGTCGCCATCACCTCATAGGTTCCGCCTCCAGGAAACTGCTGCACAGATGGCACCAGCTCCACAATAGAATCACTCACACACAGCAGCCATTCCATTTCCCTACGCCACATTGCTTTCTTTTGTGGTGCCAGCGGCTCCAATCTCCACAGTTCGCCAAACACAGTTGCTGCAGTTACCATTAAAAGACACATTTCACAAACCTTATCCTATAAACACACACCGGACACTTGGATTTCATATAAACGCCCGACTAACTACTTACCAAGTTTAACTCATTAATTAATTTCAGCCTAAATCAATTCATTTAAAACATCTCACTACTTTCTTCTTATGGTAAAATTTATCGAAGGCATTGAACAAATCAATTAACACATGGCATGACAGAGTCACTAACCAGATAGATTAGTTATAGCATTGGAGATAGCAAGCGCAGTGCACACCCCCTTTCCACCACCAGACATGTCTTCTCCGAGAAGCAGCTTCGCGAACCTCTCCTTCATCATTTCCACTTCTGCAAAAAAAGAAAAGCAATCGCTCTTCATAATCCACACTCTCTTTCTTTTCACTCTCAATCAAAAGATAAAGTAATTCCCGAAGAAGGGAAAAGAGGATTACCAGACAGATCAAGGTCGCGCTTGTGATCCCAAACGACGACGTCCTTGCCGCCAATAACGGGAAGCATTACCTGTGCCGGAGGGAAGTTGAAGTGAGAGGCGACAGGACGCGGCGAGAGGTTGGCCGAGCTGGAAGCTCCCTCGGCGTCGAAGCGGCGGGCGGAGAAACTCCCGCAGCTCTCAGACTCGCTGACGTCAGCGCTGAGGCTGTAGCTGCCGCAGCGGTCGCTCTGCTGGTCGGAACCGTCTTCAGACGAAACGCTCCCCATGGTTCTCCGGAAATCTCACTCAGATCTCAGGCACATTGGTTTGACAGAATAGCAGCGCAGTGGAGCGTGTTGGCAACAGTGAAAAAAATGGTAAAGGAGAAAATAAAAGTGAAGAAGCAGTGGGGGACAGGGTGGGTTAACTCGCAACGTTCTCTTTCAACCTCACTGTGCGAGAGATAGTGCAGAAGTGAGTAGAGGTGGTGGTAGTGATGATTTGATAGGAGGCAAAAGCAAGAAAAAGAGACGCCGTTTGCAGAGAGTGTCTTTCCGTTACACCACGGTTAAGTTAAGCACCCGACAAGGTCCTTTTCCCTGGGGCCCACTTCTCTACGTTCGGTTTCCATTCCACCATGTAAATTTCAATGACGTGGCGTCCTCTGGTTGGATACCGTTGGAGCGAGAAAACCGTTGATCCTGAATCACGATGAGAAACGAAACTCCACCTGCAAAACATTACCAAACGGCGGTTATCTATGCATAGGGATATGTGTGGGCAATGTTAATCTGTGCGCAATCTCATCTTCAATTCAATAAATTCCACAACCGTATTATCATATTATTATCGCAATATTTTAACCTGTTCTAATGTGATGATAGTGGGTCCCGATGTAAAAAGGGTCCATGGTAAAAACATGGCATGGCGCAGACAATTCTGACATAGTGTGTAGCCAAAGTATTCCGGTTTTGATCACGTTAACTTTTGTTTGTTTGTTTTATTACAGATTAGAAATGCATTGCAATTTGCATAGCCTTTTTTGTGGGTGGTGCTACTGTTGTACAGTGCGGTAATGTGTTTGGTACAGAAGAGGAAACCCAATCACGCGTCGTCGTAACCTGAGGCAGCACAAATCTTTTGCGTCACGGAAATCATCAGAGGGTGGTGAGTGCCTACCTTTTTTCATTTACTTTCTTCCTACTCAGTTAGTAGCCGTTGATTTCAGTCCACGCCCACACTCGTAGAACCTACTGCATCAACTGCTTATTCGATTTTTAGTTCTATAATATGAAACATGTGTACCAATTTCAATGTCAATGTCAAGGTTGTCTTAAAACATTACGTGTCGATCTGATGTGAACAATGTTGAACGATGAAACAATTAAATGAAATATGAAGAGATGTCATAAGACCAGAGAGAACTTGAAATTTTAATTCTGATGTACTCTTGGACTCCCAAATAATGCGTAGACATTATTGTAGTGTTATTGTTTGTGTGTACATCCTAGACAATATTATAAAGTGAATTTGAGAGATTAAGTTCAATCAAATTTGAACATGGCCAGTTTGAAAAAATAATTTATAGTAACGTGTACGCATTGTTCCGTATTTTCAAGCCAATGCAATGGACTTAAGCTTCTTCTTTACATAATTTATAACTCTATGGACCATACTGAATAATCTTGAGCATTACTTGGCTTTAGTTGTTATAATTTTTAAATGGTAGACACAAGTCCGTGAATAGAAGCCAATAATAGGATCACACATAAATTATCAAAACCAATTTCAAAATTGAGATTTTTTTTTTCTTGAATATTTCTGAAATCATATTAGAAAAAAGAGAATTTACTTCATTAATTTTAAATATTTTTTACTTAAATACATCAATTAATTAAGAGTATCTTTTTTAAAAATAAATAATGTATTACTCAATTATTTCTCTAAAAATGTCTTACAAAAAGAGGAACGAGGTCATGTTTTTCAGTTATTAAGTATTGGAAAGTGTATTTCTCTGTTTCAGAAACTTCAAATTCCAATAAACGCCCACACGAAGTCTTCTATACAAAAGGCACTTTTCAAGGAAATAGTAAACCCTAATAAAATGGGCTGTTCTTATTTTTATTACAGGCTGCTTGACTAAATTACTTCTTTTGGATCATAATTTGGACTTCAGTTTCGTGGGCTTATGAGAGCATTTTGCTTCCTGCACCTCTATTAGAGCGTGGGCTTATTATACTGAAATTTTAGAAGAACTTTGTCTTCATCGATCACTTGTAATACCCGGTTGAAAACCCTAAAACGTTTCAATCTAGACACTGACACTTCAAATTACACAGAGAGAGTGCATGCAGATTAAACTGATTCATGTATTAAAACAAGAGATTCACCGATACATGTGAGAAATTTATTTGTTTAAAAAATAAATCAATGGTGACAATTCAATTATTACAATACATGATGGTGCTTAAGTATCCATACAAAGAAATGGTGAAGAAATTTGCAAAGAATGGGACCAAGTGAGTCCCTAAGTTAATGACAGACATCATAGGTGTTTGAGATTGAATAATTTGATTCCCATGGAGATTCTCATCTACTTGTTCTTCCTGCTGCTTTGCCACAAAGAAGAGCATTTTTGGGAATTGGGTATTCATCCCTGATGGATCCAACTGGTGAATACACTCGCAGATAAAATTGTTGTCCAAGATACTGTCGTGCCCAGAATTCACTCCTCACATTCCACATACCCACATTATCCAGTGCCATGTAAATTGCAGTCCATGACTTGGGATACACCTGTAATACAATGTTTTTTCAGAATTTTACTTATTGGTTTCTGAATATGGTAATGGAAAAAAGACCAACCAAATTCGGTTAAGTACCAAGTTACTAACCTGTGTTGTGCACCTTGACACTGCATCTCTGAGGTTGTACTCGTTTCGACTTTGAGGTGTCCACACACCACCATCCATTCTGAATCAGAATAAAGGCCACGTTAAAATTTCAGTGATATGGAGTGCACTTTTTAAAGTGAGAGTGATGATGGATATGAAAATGTGAGAACTTACCCTACAACCCAGAAGGAGTATCCGTCAATGTGCCAGCTCTGGACGATGTTCTCGTTGTTCTGAAACACGATCTCAACGAAGGCCCGAAAATCAGCACCCATGACTGAGGTGTCAAGATACATGGGTTTACGAGAAGGGCTATCGGGAATGCTTCCTACTTTGAAAACCCCACCAATCTTGAAGTAATCCGCGAGCTTCAAAGGAGTGTCAGCTGCTACGAATGATACACTGTTCACTGCATATCTCTGTTTCTTGTTCACTTGTGCTGCTGAACTCGACAATGTAATTGTCCTACTGATATTAATCAAACCATAATGGTAGGAGCCTTGAGGATTTGGCCTTGGTCCACTTGCTGTTAAGTTTGTCCTACAAATCGCAAAAGTTGAATGTGAGAATTGGATATGTGCATTGTGGTAATAAATGAAACATACATGTAACAGATTGATACCAGTTTTTCGATTAGATTCGATATGAAACTTAGGACACGAAGAAATTAAGTACCTGATTGAACGAGCTTGTTGGATGGACCAATCAATCTGATCGGTTGGGCCACCAGGGATTGTGCCAGAAACGGATTGCTGGGAGTTACTGTAGTGAAGGATGGCGGTGCTTGTGATGATTTTGTCAGTGAAACGAGTGGACACGGCAATGTAGTAGTCTTTGGGAGCTTGATCAGCTGTGATAAGCACAGAATAAGACTGTCCCACATGAACATCTAACGAGGAATACTTGGTTTGGATGGTGTGAGTTCCCTCAACTTCCACCAACGTCATGGTGTGGCCTTCAATCCTAAAGTTCAGAGAGTTTTCAAGTCCAACATTTGATATTCTAAGCCTGTATGTCTTCCCTGTTGTCCACGGTAAAACAAGCATCATCGTACAAAATTCAACAACCTCAAACAAAACAACAATTGTAAGGGAAAACAAATAGGCATGCATACCTTGTTCCACTGTGAATGTTGTGCCGTTTGGACGACCGTTGATAAGAACGGCCTGAGGCAATGGGAGTCTGTGTCCAAAATCTAGAACACTTTGAAGTGTCTGAGATCATCAAAAATGTAAAATCATGTAAGCAGATGAGGATGAGAAAAGAAAAAGGAAATTTTTTTGAGAGCAATGTGATTGATGATTATTACCTTGTGATTGATTTGGTACCAATCACCAATAAGAAGACTGAAATCACCAGCTGGGTCAGGAAATGGGACAGGGATTCTTGGTCTGCTGAGGATTTTGATTGCACCAAAACCACCAGCTGCTTTATGAAAAGCAAGAGATGGGAAATAGAAGAAACTCCCAATTTGATCTTTGACTTGAAGTGTGTATGTGAAGTTCTGCCCTGGAGGGATTGGGCATGTGGTTCCATAAACTCCATCTTGATAAGAATTTCTCCTTTGTTGAACACCATTCCTGTTCAATTCACCATACGAATAAGTATATTTTGTAACTATAGGTCACTCAAATAAAATTTCTAAAGAAAATAAAATCTTTGGGTTTAAGGAAGGGTAGAGGCCCATTAATAATGGGCCTTACTCGTGAAGAGTTATACTAGGAGGCAGAACATTATGACTTAAGGGCCTGACTCGTGAATTATAGATGTGGGCTTGTAGTTGAATGGGTCTGGTCCGTGACAATACTTAAAGGGCCGAACTGATCGGTGAGAGAGACATTTATTAAGTCCGTGTTTTGTTTTGTTTTGTTTAGATCTGTCAGTGTGAACTCTTTTCATCAATGAAAACAAAAAGAAATATGGACTTGCTCTTAAAATATACAAAAGTAATTCAAATTCTATCACTTCACAAGTTTGCTCGCTTTCAAAAAGTGCTGAAATAAAAATAATAATTAAAGAACAACCGAAATAAAAAATAGTTTAAACTTTTATTTATTTAAAAGAAAATGATTGCATAACTCTTTTCCCAAGTCATTCCATTCATGAAATTGTCATAAAAAACAAAATTCATAAAAATGAGCTCAGAAACTCAAATAAGTAATAATTAAACATAAATACACCTTAATTATTACTCTTCTAATTCTAGATTCATCCAAACCTGAATACCTTCTTCCCTAACCAAACAAATGGATGGAGTTTCAAAAACACGCGTTTTTCCAAACAAGGTAAATCGGAACAAGACATTTAGGATTTTTTACGAAGCACGCAATGCTTTGGTTAGAAAGTGCACCACTCTGCCAGTTGGATTACGCTTTGATAAGAAGTGGCCTTGTTTTTCACAAAACCTTTTGTTGAATGAACTACATTTGTAACATTCTATGTTTTTTAAGAAAACACATTGAAATTTAAAAAAAAAAAAACAAAAAAGAAAAAAGAAAGTTACCAAGATAGAAGAAACGGCTCGGTCAAGTTATTGCGTACGTTGATGATCAAATTGTCATTGGTAACAGAGTAGATTTCAGGGCCTGGGAATTGGCCATTGATCAAAATACCCTGCAAGTGCAACAACACATATTCCAACCAAACATTAAGAACGAGAAAACACAACAAAAATATAACCAAACGAAAAAACTATTTAATTGTTAATAACCTGCTGTTTAACTCCTAGAGGATAAATGTCACCGTAGGTAACGGTCCAGTCGAAGAATCTATAAGGATCTTCCGCAGCAACGAAAACCAATTCCAAAAGCAGCAAAATGGAACAGAAACTTGATAAAGCACGTAGTTTATTCATGTCGAAGACAGAGTAGGAAAATGGCTTATGAAAGAGTGAGAGAGAGAGAGAGAGAGAAAGTGTATGTATGTTATGATTGAAGTAGCAAGAAACAGAACTGGTGTTGTATTTATAACATAAGAGGACAACAAGAGTTAAGGTAAGTAAAGTATTTTAACATTTTTTGTGTAATACGAAAATGAAAAGTGGTAGCGAATAGAAATGGTTGTTGGATTGGCACGAGTGAAAACGGTGAGAAAAGGGAAGAAGAAAGTTTGGCGGTGAATGCGTGTGGTTATATTATTATTATTGAGTTAGCATTTTGCAGTGAGGAATGAGCGATGTCGAAGCTGTATAAGAGTGTGTTCGGCCGCGAATTCTGACGTGACACGCGCTATTCTAATCATAATTAAATTTCCCCAAACAATGATATTTGTACGCGGAAACAATTATAGTACCTTTTGTCGTTTCTGGGACATTCTATGTAACTTGTTTGGGTGCTGGAGTTATAAGGAATAAGAATTGGAACCGAATAAGCAAAATGGGACCCTGCAAAATCACAATAATGTACACTCCTTTATCTCTATGAATCAAAGTTTTCATTATTGTTGACTCTCTCATGACACCCTGGTGGATTTGACTATTAGGTGTATTATTTATATTTACTCGTATATATATACACAAAATAATTCAATTATTTTCAAACGCTTTATTATTTGGTTTCATACATGGTTTTATGTAATATGTATGGTTAGTTTCAAATGAGTCACATGCAAATATTGCCCGTTTCTCATGCTCCAACATTGACAATTGATGTGTGAGTTGACGTAGTTTATTGTTGTTATTATTTTCTTTGTTAGGAGTCATGACATTTGAATGATAAATCAATTAGAAAGTTTTATTTTCCACCTTGATTGAAGCGTATGAGCTGGTGCAAGGAAAACCAAGTGTGATTGTGTGTGTGCATATACGTAACCATGATGGCTTCTCGAATATTGAAATTTCCGCAATTAGTTTTATATTTGGTTTACTTTAGATTTGGTTCTCATTGTTTTATCGGTATGAAATTTTAGTTTCGATTAGAATTTTAACAGCTCATTTGTTTTTACGGTTTTTAGAAATTTAATGACTTTTCTGTCTAACATCAGCATCTTATGTTATGTTATAACATACATAGTTACGACTAAGGAACACGTTAATATTAAAGGAAAGAAAAAAAACAAAAATTATTTAATGTTAGGAAAATTTTAAACTAAACCTGTAATTCATAACTTCCAAAATCAAAAATTAAATTACACATTCGCAGTGAATTTATAAAAAAAAAAAAAAAAAAAAGAAAAAAGAATAAATATTATCT
>Ga0214544_1001194_pt1 | contig 52830 bp, 26 predicted proteins | sample CNSS3metaG_FD_160074 | JGI IMG/M metagenome (GOLD analysis project Ga0214544, IMG submission 160074) | Root nodule microbial communities from cowpea collected in UCLA plant growth center, Los Angeles, California, USA - CNSS3 | ecosystem: Host-associated > Plants > Roots > Nodule | place: USA...
TATATATATATTTTATAAAAAAAATATATATATATATATATATATATATATATATATATATTAAATAATACGCTTTTTACTAATTTAATAATTTGTATAAATATGTTTTAGACATATCAATATATTTGTTGACTTATTTGATTATCTTATTTCACCTCTCAAATGTCTATTAATGATAAAATTGTGATAGAACTCCAATTTATTAAGTGAACAAAACTTCATATATAATGATTGATTATAACAAAATTATTGACATTGTTTATGAAATGTGGAAGAGTGATTCTAATAAATGGAAAAGTGATTATAGAGAAACTCTGTAGGAATTGTTTTAATACGTCTAACAATTCACGTCACTTGAAAGTTGAAACTAAAAAAATTTTAAATATATTTTACTTCTTTCTCAAAGTCTTATTGTAAAGACAAAATTATGACAAAATTATGAATTTTAAAATGAACATTTCATGTATTTGAAATATTCATTCCCTTAACTTTTTAACTGAAAATAAAAATATAAAAATTTATTTAAAAGAGAAATTCTCATTCTTCTTAGACATTAAATTGTTCTGATATCCTAATAGTCTTATATACCTTAAAAATAATCTTTATAGTTATTAGAAATAGATACAAACAAATTATATAAATGAATGTTACCAACAATTTGAGATATGAGTAATTATAAATGATTTTTTCGCTTATATAAAGAAATAATTGATTCAACAAAAGTGTTTTTGAACTCGGCACGTTTCTTGATCATGTAAGTTAATTTCCTTTATTATAATAGATACAAATTAAATATTTTCAATGATGGAATAAATATGTAGAGTTCAATTGTTTAGGGTTTGTCTTCCTTAGATCACCCCCTTTTAAGTGTAATTTTGAAGGAAAAGAAAATGTTAAAGAAATTATTTTATGTTCAATAATATTTAAATTTGAGTTTTTCTGTTCATACTAATCTATTTCACCAAAGTAAAATTATCTTTCGTGAAGCATATACATATAAAGTTGAGCGATTATAAATTATCCTATAATATTTCCTCGTTCTACTTTGCTTTAAAACCGATTACTAAATGCATTTCATGTTAGTAAGATATTAAATAGATAATTTTTTATGTAACTTTTTTGTATAAAACAGGAATTTTTGTAAAAGAAAGTATTGCTTTGTAAATAAGGAGAAAGACATTGTAATAGAATTTAAAAGTAATTTTTTAATTTATGAGATGAGAAATAAAGCAGGGATTTATTTTAATGGGGGAACCTATTTTCAAAACCTTACAATATCATTATTAGGTATTATATAATTTATGTGACACGAATTTCTCCCTATCATGAAAAGTTTGTCACAAGAAGAAAAAAAGTGTTGAAACTATATTTTTCCATTACACGTTAATTATTATTATTATTATTAATGAAACTATATGTAATTTAATTGCCGTGATGTTACTATTATTATTTTCATTACATTTAATAAGATATTAAAACATAAAATACACAGCAGCCGAAAACATAGGAAATAAAAAATATATTAAACATAAGTCTCATGAACATGATACCATTTTCAATTATATTTATTGTTGATTTTGCAATGTCTTCAATTTATTAAGAAATTTATTATTGTATCCATTTCTCGTACATATGAATGTATATAAGAATGAATATATATATAGTCTTTCATGAAAGAAACATATAAAGGTATTTTATGTTTTTAAATTGTAAGAAATACAGAATAGTATTAGGTGTATTAATGATTACCTTTTATATTTCCAATGTTTGATTGTTCTGTTTCACATATATTTATAAAATATTTCATTTATACAAATTCAATCCTATTTATTGTTTCGAAACAAACAAAAAATAGGAAAACACCTAAGGTTACAAATATAGAAAATAATTTATTTTAAAACATTAAATATACTGTGAAATCAGACACTTATTTATTTCCCTTAATATATTTTTTCTTGATCAATTAATAAAAAATAATTTGCTAAAATCATTAGAAGAAAATTTATCAGTAGCGGTGCAATTAAATATAATATTAGGTAATAACTTAAACAATTGAGCTTTATGAATATTTCTAAGACAAAATTAATGTTTTAATTATCAATTAAAAATAATCATTCTGATTATTTTTATTAATTTTTTGCATTAATTATTTATCATGAAAAAATAAAAAAAATGAATTCCAGAGCAATAAATAAATAGATTTAATAGTGAATTTATTGTTTCATAAATTTGGGGCATTGACTATTACTAAATTATAAATGATGGTACTTACCAAAAAGCACACCCGCTACCCATGCTTTCCAGCAATAATATTATAAATATTAATAGAAGGGTAATTTAGTTGAGAAATAAGGGCATTTTTGTGAAGGATCTTACACAATCCACACTCTACTCTTGTGAACATTGCATTTCTTTCACCATTCTCTTTCTCCTTCACACCCAAAATTCCTCGTTTTCTCTTTCTCTTTTTCCTTCTTCCATTCCATTTCTTGTTAATTCGCTTGTTCCTTCGTTCCCAAGTCAGCATTAAGGTACGATTGCTTTTCGATTCCCTTCGTTTTTTCAGATTTCTAACCGAACCAATTTGGGATCCGTGTTGCGGTTTTTAGGGTTTCGTTTGGCGCGTGCGATGAAGATCGAGGAATTGGACGACGCGGAGTGTAGTATAGACGAACAAGAGAAGTACGAGAGGCAGATTGTCAGCGTTGAAGTGAAGAGAGCGATTGTGGGCGCAGGTGCTCGGATCCTGTTCTATCCCACACTCTTGTATAATGTGCTTCGTAACAAAATTGAAAGTGAGTTCAGGTGGTGGGATCGAATTGATGAGGTTTTGTTCTCTCTCTCTTTCTCTATCAACTTTAATTTTGTTCTTGATTAATTGTGGTTTTGAATTGTTGTATGACCTGTTTATGGATTTGTGTGCCTTGTTTGCCGAGAATCATAGTTGGGATTTTGTTAATTTTGGTTGTTGCTCCTTTTTAGTTTTTGTTACTGGGCGCTGTTCCGTTCCCCAAGGACGTTCCTCTTTTGAAGAACCTTGGTGTGGGTGGTGTGATTACTCTCAATGAGCCATATGAAACCTTGGTGCCGTCGTCGCTGTATCGGGTGAGTGACATCCCCTTTCCTTTTCTGAAGGTCTCTCTTGACTTTTCAATTTGTGTGCTACTAGAGCCTTCTTGTAGTTAGGAAGTCTTGTAATCTCTGATATTGGTAATGTGCGGGTTTGTAAGTTTAATTGACACGTACGGGAAATCATGAATTTCTATTTAAGCAAAAATAGTGTCACAATGTATTTGCTTTAGTTGTTTTAGTATAAATAAACCATTCATGATATCTAGGTTTGTTACTTGATTTTTTTCAGGCTCACGGGATTGATCATTTGGTAATTCCCACTAGAGATTATCTCTTTGCCCCCTCGATTGTTGATATCAACCAGGCTGTGCAGTTCATTCATCGTGGGTGTTTTCTTGTTAATTTAATTTTGAGAAAGGGGGGGATAGGGTAAATGCATCCGTCAATGTGGTTCTTTGTTATTTTTTGTTGCTGGTGATGAACTGTAGTTGTGTATTACCTTTGTTTTTTGGCAGAGAATGCAACTTGCGGCAAAACTACTTATGTTCACTGTAAAGCTGGACGTGGGAGGAGTACAACAATTGTGCTCTGTTATCTGGTAATTGATGGTCTTTATGATTGAGTTTAGGCATTACTGAAGCTTGTAGGTGCTGAATGTTCTCCATGTGGTCTACTTGTGTTTTCTAGGTTGAATACAAGCACATGACACCTGCTGCTGCTCTGGAATATGTGCGGTCTCGACGACCTAGAGTCCTACTAGCACCATCACAGTGGAAGGTATGACCAAGTCCGTTTTGTGTGTGTCTCCTTCTCTGCAGAAGGATAGTGGTTTTATGCAATGATTTGTAACTGTTGGTTGTGTTTGTGGGCAGGCTGTTCAAAACTATAACAAGCGCAGGCCGTGTCCTTTACCCTACTCCCCCTCTGGGGACGCAGTACTTATAACCAAAGCGGATCTTGAAGGCTATCATAGCACATGTGATGCTGATATGGAGCTGGCTATTGTCCCCAAACTTCCAAGGACTATGCCCATGATTGCAAGATTATCTTGCCTGTTTGCATCATTGAAAGTATCTGGTAGCAGTGTACCAATGATCAGGCGGCTGCCGGTTTCTGAGTCACGTGCTTGCTAAGCTAGCTTGATATTCTGTCAAGCAGGTGGCCTGTACAGAAGATGATGATGAAAATAAGTGGAGTTTCATAATTTCCCAAAGTCGGTACAATTGTGTAACATGAAGAGAGGATGCATAGAAAGATAGGAGAGAAGGTTTCTCCAATGTTGTGTTACAGATTAAGGGGAATATGTAGTTTCTTGTACATATATTTACCTTTTACATGTTTGTTAATCCAAGTGAATCATCGTGCAAGTTAAAGCATTGTTAATGTGAGATCAGGTGGTGACCTAAGGGTTACTTGTCTTTACATGAAGAACCATAGCCAAATCACTCATTCGCTACCTATTTTGTACCTGAATTGTTTAACTCTCTAGTTAACCTGTTGACTCTAGTTTACAATTCTAGACAGAATATAGAGCAGAGATTCTCTACAGTCCTGCAGCCCCTACAGCAACATATAATAAATCTTTCGTACTTATTTATATAATAAATTTATTTATACCCTAAATTTTAATAATAATTGGATTAAAACCAGTGGTTGAGATAATTGCTGCAGAGGATCCAAGTAGGAGAACATGGATAGCTATCTATCAATCTCGTAGGAATAGTGACTATTTTATCCAACTCATGAATTGTTTTCGAAGCCATCTCTGTTAAATTTTCACGGGTATGTTAAGTTTATGGAAATGTTTTTCAGTTTGACAGCCTTGCAGGCTATTGCGAATCTACCTAGTGGCGTGTGTTTTAGTTTTGGTTGTATAATGATAAGACAGGGGAATGAGCATGGAGTGTGGATTGTTCCTCACTGTCATCACTCCTATTAAGCTGCATCAAAAAGAGCCGCGAATTTTACTGCTCTAGTTACGCCTATTGTTAACATCAACATTCTTTTTGGGTCAGGAAATGACTCCACATGCATGCCCTTGCTTCCTGCGAGATATTCTGATGGACCAATTTCATTTAATTATAAATTGTACTGTGCAATAACAATGTTAACCTTTTGTAATTGCTTTAAAACTCGTAGGATGTATTGTATTATAATTAAGTTGATAATGTAAATTTTTTTACATAAAACATATATAAAAACTAAATTAAATTTAGATAGATATTTTATTCAAAAAATTGACAACCAACCAATTTAAGCAAATGACAAGAGATACTGGAGTGATGATAGCCACATGTATGTGGAATGGAGCATATACTGTCAGGCATCAGCATCTCCAAAAGGTTCAATACTGAATATTTAAACCCTAATGATTCCATGTTGCAGTAGGATTGGGAGGTAGATTCACGAAAGAAGGATAACTAAACAAAGTTCTCATTAAAGACAAGAATTTATATTCTCGATTAGCGGGCAGTGTGCATATATTATGATATTACCATTCCACATCATGCTTTTGCCTAAACAAATTAATTTGGGCTTCAAATATTAGTTTTGAAACACAGTACATGCACAAAGGTCCAAGTTCGTTGTTTTTTCTTTTCTTTTCACAACATCAAAATACATATGCCAACATGAACACTTTGCAGTTGAACAATAAGTCCTGATATTAATTTCTTTGTAAGTTTTTCCCGTTTTATGCAAAAAATATTATACAAGTTGCTGGATTTTCTTGTCCTTAAAATATAAGTTTATTTCCAAAACAGCTTATTGGTATTAGATTACTATGTTAATGTTTGATTATACCTTTTCCCAATGGAGTGTGCTTTACAAAGAAGAATCAACAGTTAAGATCTTTGACACACAAATTATGGTAGACAATTGATGGAAGTAAATTACGTTGGAGAAAAAAAAAATTAAACAAAAAGCAGCCATAGATAAAAGAGTCAGAGGATGGTGCACAATAGATGGCTGGAAACATTTTCAAGTTAATGGGAAGATAAAACGCAAAAGCTACGATTGGTTGTGAAACGTAAAATCAGACATAAAAAAAAGAAAACCATCATTGGTGAGTGAAAATATTCTTAGTCATTGACAAACAAATATTTTTCATAGTGAAAATAGTAGAGGACGATGGAAGGAATAGGGAGGTTATTAATTATTTTTTTTCCTTATATATAAATATAAAATAACCACATTATGCATATATTGTGTTAGGAATTTAAGATGAATAATATACACATAGAAATACTTACAAATCCATTTTAAGATTTTTAGGTGTGTTTCTTTCTTATACGAGTTCTTGTAATTTATTGATGTACAACTCACTTTTAAAATTACTCGTTTAAGTAGTACTCTTTACCTATACATTTTTAGAGTAAGATTGCTTACCTCATTAGTTCATTCATTCATTCATTCTGTCACTATTAAGAATAGAAATGGAGTCAAGAAGTTCCCTACCTATATATCTAAAATCCTTTTTAATACTAAATTTTTAAATAGCGCTACTGTTCATTATATTCACGTTCTTATTAATTTAATACAACCATTAATCCACTTTATTCTCTCATTCTTCTCATAATATAAGAGGAACTCTCAACAAACTTGAGTCATATACCTTTCCAAAATTTACCTTAAGAATCAACCATGATTTCATCTTAGAGCTCTCAGGTGATGAAGGTGTTTTGGACACAGAAGAAAACCTAAAGTTGAACTTGCTATATTCAACTTCGTTACAGTAGAAAATGAAGCAGAAAATTAAAAGAAGCAGTTGGTGGGGTCTTAGGGAAGAATCTGAAAGAGCATGTTTATATATTCGTCCTTTCACTACCACCATTCCTCCTGCGACTTCTTTACGGGACCAAATCTATGGCACACCCAAAAACCATAACACTTATACTCTCTCCATATATGCTCCTTCAAAAGCATCCAAAGAACTCAATATCACCTTTCTTTATTAAATTCCTCTTCCTATAATTTCACATTAACTTTCTCATATATATATCCTTGTTTTTTCTATCTAACAGGAGTAGTTTAAAGATTCTCCTAGCATTTCATTGCCAGAGATCCAAAGCTATAGGTATCGTATCTCGTTTCACACCATCATATATACTTGAGAGTGAATAAAATGATATATAATTACACACCGAAAGAAAGTATGGCTAGCTATAAGAGTTTGGGTATGGCACGCAGTTCTTAAAAAAGAGTACAAGAATAAAAGAACCTAAAAAGTTTATTCTTGTCTTCACATTCTCTATTCACTCCTCTCTTTATTCCCTTCAGAAACTACAATGAAGTTACCCTCTCTTTATTGCATGCATGTCCCTTTAAAGCAATATATATAACATGCAACTTTCTCTCTCTATATGTATCTAAGATGAGATAAGCACATCTTTACTCTAGTAATATATCAGGAAATTTAAAGCTCGAATCTTTATTCAGAATAAAGCAAAAAAGACGTGTTTGTCTCCTAGTATCATCACTCTCTTTCTGAAAAACTAAATAACAAAATCAAGAGATGTGAAAAGCTCATAGTGTTCAATAAGAAATTAAATTTCCCTCCTTAATTCCTTGAATATCACAGACACGAGCCGTACATGCCTTTGGAAAGTAAATGTAGCTTCGTGAAATCATTAATTTGGCAGAAGTTAATTAAAAAATTGGTTGGTGGGTGTGCAATTTAGAGAACAAATGCGTTTGTGTATGTATATACGCAGCGTTTCAAAGTTCAAACTCTTGTGCAGTTGAGGGACCCATGAACACTAAAAGATATTCTTGAAACCCATATCCGAAAGTAAATTTTCTTTTTATTAAGCAAACATCAGAAGCAGTAAAAGGTTCAGGGAAACAGCAACTTACCCCAGGTTTCTGAACATGGTCGTGTCGCAAAGAAAGCATACTCTTAGTAGTGAATCCATCAGATTTGGACATAAAAATTGTTCATTAGAGTTTATTAAAAGTGGGTTTAAAGCCTAACTAAACCCTTAATGTCCAGATATATTCATCTCGTACCTGGGACAAAAAATTAGTGGGTGATCCGTTAGCAGTCCGATATCGGCAGAATGTTCAAGAAAATTTGCTAGGATAGACTTTAATTTGGCTATGATACCATGTTAGAAGTGAGTTTTTAAAACCTAACTCAATCCCACAAAATCAGTTTGTAAATTGAGAATTACATCCACTTAAATATTGTGAATTGGCCTTATTTCTAGACAAACTGAACTTCCAACAAAGTTACTATTCAACATGACTGGCATGGTTCCGAGGGTGTTATAACATTATGTTCGGAATCAAACCTTTTATGACATGATTTGATCTCTAAGTTAAAAATTTTAGTTATAAAATTATTAATTAGGATAGATTTGAGTTTATTAGTTTTTCTGTGTTTGAATATAAATTTTATAGAATTTGAGTGAGTTTAATTTTTTCTATTACTATTGAATTTGACATTTTCCTTCATTTATTGTATGATTTAATAATCTTTTATACCATATGTTTTAGATATGAAATATACAGTAAATCATTAAAATTAAACCAGTTTAATTCAGGTCTAGTTCTTAAAATAAACCAGTTATAGTAACATATATTTCTTCAAATCTATCAACTTAATTAAATATATGTTAAATTGTAATGGAAAATAGTCGATTTTGTCAATTTAATGACAACTGCGGGGCATATTTGCTTTGAGTTTTGTTTTCTAATTTCACTTTAAAACTGTTATTTTTTTAACATGGAAAGTAGTAAAAAGTAATAAAACAATGAAACAATGTTTGCTTTGATTTTCAATTACAAAAGTACTATAAAAATAGGAAACTAAACAACAAGGATTGACGTTTTCTAATTTTACAATTAGATTTCAACAAAATAGTTTTATAGATAACTTGGCCTAATATGTATTTTTTTAACATTGTTTTTAAGAAACATTCCACAATTTATTAATATTTAAAAATAATTAAAAAAATCAATAGATCCAATAGATATAAAGTAAGCCTCGCTAAAAAGTTGGTAGTTTTCATTAAATTTTCGACCAATAATAAAAATTGTGTTAATTAATACGCTAAAAAGTATATTATTAACCTTATAGAATAATTTTACAAAGAAAAAAAAAATCTAGCATGAAGTAAACTGTATATATAATACAAATTTATCACTTTGGGGATGAAATTATATATTTATTCTATTCTAAATTTAAAACACAAAAATTTATTTGTATATACAAAGTCAAATTAATTTTAACTTTCCAAACAACCCAAAATGAACAACTGTGACTTAACAAAGCAATTTGAATTCTGAATAGTAGTAGCATACATAACCTTGGTCCTTGCAGCACTAGCTAGCATGAGGTATTCCCTAAAGTTCTCGATAATAAATTGTAAAAGAAAAGTAAAAGTTATATGATTCCTCACTAGCCTTTAAAAATGTGAAAAGAAGAAGAAAGTTAAACCCTATGACAAACAGTACATAATAAGATCAATGATATAAGAAAAAAAACTGATGTTTAAGCTAATGGTTTGAATGAATTATTCGGTAAAACTGATAAAATGCATATAGTATGAAAAATATATGAATCGTTTGGTAGAAGATTCTCTAACAACGAACATAAATGGTTTAATGTAAAAATATAATCTTAAACTATATATATGGAATAATACCTAATATATATGTATATGGCTCGTTGGGAGAAAAACGGGGAATGTGAACCAATACAAACATCTTAAAATAATAAAATAATGTGAATATTATAAAAGGGATATGATACTGTAATCATAGTAGTGATGATTTTTATGCAGCAACTTTGGTCGTTCTCCCTCACCATGTGTCAGGAGGAAGAGCAGCTTTGTTTCGATTTCTTTTCTTTTCCCCTTTTTTTCTTTCTCCCTTTCTTCGCAATTTGTTCCGTTGCACTCAGTTAATTCCGATGAGAGCCACCAAAGCTTATCACAAACTTGCACCATTGGAAAATGAAAGAAAATGAGCAAGCCCCGATCTCATTACTTGGTTTTTTGTCGAAAGAAACTTTATGTATGCTTCAAGTATTAATGATGACCACAATGATGTTGTCTTGTTTGTGTTTTTTTTTTCTTTGTCTCCTCCTACTCATGATGATCGTGCATGTTGCCAGGGTCTGGCCAGTAAGAAGAGTATTTCAACCATTCAGCCTCTTGTTGGTTTGTAATGGATGACTCCTGCATGAATAATGCAAATAATGAGAAGATTAGGTTTTTGTTTTGTTAAATGAAATAAATATATGCTCACTCTGGATCATGCCTTTCCACCTCATAGTCAAAGTCATTCAGAACTATTCTTTCCTAATAAGGACAGGATTGCAAAAAAAGATATTTTAAGTCACTGTCACCTTTTCCAATATTTCATTCTTATGGCAGAAGTTGAAAATTTTCAAAAAATATTCAGCATCAGCACCAGTGCTTCCATGGAGAAAATGTTAGCAGAAGTTTTTTCATGGCGTAAGGAAAGATATTCTACTGTTCAGATATGCAAACATAATGAGAACAGTAAAAAGTAATAAAGGGAAAAGATGAAGGCTTCTGGTCTTTTGCAATTCAAATTAAAAATGATGAAACTGTATTTTCAACTTGAACACCGTATTTTTATCCAATACTTTTCCCATTTCTGTTTGTCACGTATCAATCATGTTATAACACATTTCGAAAATTTCTGAGTTGTTTATTCTTGAGCCTCTTTTTCTGTCTCCCTAGTCTCGTTATGGCAAACAAAGTTGATACATTTGAGAGAGTCAAAAGGTTGTTAATTACCTCTTTGATATCAGTTGAAGTGCAGCCCATGATGAGTTCCTCCAAACCAGACGCAGACCTTCCTCCTAGTTTATGATGCTGCTGCTGCGGTTGCTGTTGCCATGTGGATGTACACATTACACATTCATTAAAAAAAGACAAAAATCAAATTCAAACCCCACATCTTAATCATCATGTTTCAACTGCAGTACTCCAAAAGTGAAAAGACACTTCCATGCTCCTAATTTATAACAAGCACTTATAAAAGCTTCCTCAGTTACTGAATCAGCCTCGTGCAACACACACACAGCGCAAAACCAAGTACATTTTGAGCTTAATTCAACACACTCCTTTGATTGCACTATCCAAACTACAATTTCCGTTTTCCTACTGTTTTAAACATAAAATCCTTTCTTCTTTGCCAAATGTGATTTGAGTCAGCACCAACACCTTTTTTTCTCTTTTTTAAGAAAATTCTGTCTGTTATTTAGTACCTATCTATATTTAGATCATGAAAATTAAAGGAGAAATAATAATGATAAAAAAAAAAAAACTATTACCACTAAAAATTGTGTCCTTCCCTAACTTTATTTTAGAAAACATATCAACCTAACCTCTTTTGACTAACTTTTTTTATACTTATTTACTCATCCGATCTTTATATTTATATATAATTTCATAGTTTAATTCTTATCATTAAAATTTGAGTGTTTTAACTTTTATAATTTTTTATAAGTTGAATTAGTTTTTTACAATTTGCTCAACTCAAACTCAAACTAAATAATGTATGCATTAAATCTAAAGTAATTTCTAAATGTAAAGGCTAACTAAATGAGTGTTAATAATATTTTTAAAATCTATAGACTAAATAATAAAGTGAATATTTGCATATTGGAAAAGCCGAGGGGGAGATTACTGAGGAAAATATTATAAGCAACCAAAAATGATCTTGAAGAAGTGTGGGTTGTTGGGTGATGATTACCTGGAAATTTTCATTTTGAAGCATAATTCTGGAGACATGGTAGGAGTTGTCGTCTAGGATGATGGATGCATGGTGAAGGGGTGGAGGAGAGATGATGGTGGAGATGGGATGCGAAGGCCTACTGATATGGAATGCTGTGCTTGAAATTTGTTGCTGCGCATGCTGATTTTGCTGCTGTTGTTGTTGATGATGATGATGATGCCCTTCATGTACTTCCTCACACGACCTTGATGCTTGCACTTCTCTTCCCGTGGAAGCTTCTCCTATTCCAACCTGCAATGTTCATCGTCGTCATCATCGTCTGAAAAATTTCTTAACCATCACCAAATATCTCATTGAACTAACTCGCTTGCTAGCTAGCTAGCTAGTCTTTTCAGCCTCTTTTCCTTTCTTTTTTTTCTTTTTCGAGCCTCTCTAGATAGCTCCAACTATCAGCATGCATGCATGTGACCAAATTCATTGTTCAATAATTCATTAGCATATAAAGTTACCTTTTTTTTAAGGTGGGTGGTTGGCTGACGCTGATTTATTATCAGGCCAGGTCAATTCAATTTTATGCTGTTTATGCAAGCAACGTTTATGTCAACGCCTTCCCTGTAATGTAACCCTTTCATGTTCTTTCACCTTTTTCTACAACTCATTTCACCAAACCTATGTTCAAATCTGACAAATTTTGTATATATGTGTGTGTACCTCATCGAAGGTTTTTCTGAATGGAATGAAGCTAAATTGGTCGGATTTGAGTTGTTGAATGTCCAAGGCAGTGTTGAAGGTTGTTATTTGAGGGACTCCAACGATAGCAGACATTTCATCTCTGTGAGTGAGAACTTCCTTCGAAGAACAACTCCCACTTCCACTGTCTCTTCTTCCATTAGTGTTGGCTTGTTGTTCTCCACTTCCTTCACCGGTTGTGGCACTTCTATCTGACCAATTGCACTGCCTCGGTTGTGTCTGGTAGAAAATCTTGGACACCACAAGCTCTCCCTCTTTTTCTTCTTCGTGCTGTCCCAGATGGTACTGGTGCATCACCCAGTTTGTCTTTTCTGGTTTTCTGTTCTTCCCGAAGTTGGTGTAGAGCACCAGAATCTTCTTGCAACCCTTTTGTTTCCCATTCACCATCACTGGTCTTGTCTTACCTGTCTTGTGCCATCGGGTTTCCCCTCCTTGCAAGTCGCATTCGTTTTGAATCTTTCTCCTCTTTCGTGTCCCTGTTGTGTAAGCCTTTGAGGGCCTGTGGAAGAAGTGTCTGCTTAACCCATCTCTTGTCACTCCTGAAAAACCAAAACCAAAATCAAAGTTAGGTCAACTTAGGTGACCTGTAACACAAAACCCTTTTGACTTATATATCCATCTCTTGCACAAGTTTCAAGGCAGGTTTTCTGCTCTTTAACACAAAATATCAATATTATATGTTTTCAAACGCACTCTAAAACTGAAATTTATTAAAAATATTAAAAATTTGGGAACTCTCATTGTCTGTAGTTGTGTTTATTATTTGAGTATTTGAACCTGGAAGTTTCTCAGGATGGGTGTAACAAATGCCGTCTTCTCCTTCAATAGTGGGAATGAACTCATCTATGAGAGGGTGTGATTTGATGTTCTTTGCTTCAACTTTGGCTTCAAGATGTTCTATGAGTTCTTGGTCGGTTGGATCAAACTTCACTCCCGCCGGAAGGCCTAGCCAGTCCTGGCGTTCCCATTGAAATTCAAATTAAAACTCAGAAAGCAAAAGGGTGGAGATGATTAAGAAGAGGAGCACAAGAAAGAGAGAACTTTAACAAACTGAAAAACTTTTGCAATAGCATTAAATTAATTGAACTAGTCCAATGATAACACGGGCATAAAGATGTGAATATGGTATTGTTTTGTGGTGTGATTCTTGTTGATTTTGTCAAAGGCTTTTGGTTGAAGGCAAGAATATTAGTGAGATTTAATTTTTGTTTTCCGTACCGGCTTCCCTTCAAATTTGTGACCACAACCTGGGCACTGTTTGGATCCACACAGTTGATGCTCTTCCAGCTTTGCATCTATGAGATCAGAGCTCCTAACACAACTCAACTTGCTCATCTTATTCATGCCTATTCCTATTGCTATCTCTCTTGATCAAACTTTACGAGACCTTCAACTCTGTGGAACACTCCACAACCATGCATCTCTCTCGATTGAGATCAGAACAAAGACTTTCCTGAAAAATCAACACAAGAAATTTGATGACATGTTACAATCTTGGCTTTTCCAGGTTTGTGAACTTCCATCAAGAAAAAGATGGTCGATCAGGCGATGATTCAATTCAGAAAGTAGCTCAAGAAGAATTAGCAACAGAAACTCTAAACAAAATATTAAGAAAATAAAAACCTTATTTGCACAAAGATGAGAGTGTGAATTGAGAGAGGAGAAAGAAGAGGAAAAGAGAGTTGAGGTATAAACCTGGTTTAAGCATGGAGAAGCAGAAGGTAGGTACTTTAACTGAAACTGAGTGAGAAAAATAATAAAGGAAAAGTTGTCGTCTTCGAACACAGAAGCAACTTTAAGGCTTTGCTGATTTATGAAGCGCATGTATGTTGGCGGTTTATGAGAGATAAAGAAAGAGAGAGAAAGTTTTTTTTTTTTTTTTTTTCTAACTAACGTATTCTCTGCTTTATCTTAGACATTCATCCTAAATATACTGTAGCCACCCTACACCTTTCTATTTCACCCTTGACTGCTAAAGCAATAAAGCAATTAACGGCCACACAGCTGTTATTATAATCCATCAAAATTATATACCAAAAATAATAATATGGATCTCATTTTTTTTTATTCTCATTTTTTATTTGTTTACGTAACTTAACGTATAGACAATTAATCAATGTTTTATTCTTTTTTTTTTAAATTAATGATTCACCTTAAATTATATCAGACGATAAAAATAAAAAAAATAGAAATCATAATATCATTTTTCATCGTATATACATATTTAGATTAATATATAGTTAAAATGTAAACTGATATACGTTATCTTTATAATAAGTACTAGAAAAATCATTTTAAGAATGAGTGTTTTCATTAATAGCAGTGTAATAGAGTACTTGCCTATTAAACTGAAAACGAAAACGGAATAATCCAAAGTAATTAATGGTATGGTTTTTTATGAATGGTTACATTTCTGAGTTTTAGATGGTTAGATGTAAAATGTGAGAAAGCTTAGAAGAAAGATGGGAGTGGGAAATAGAAAATAAGGGAAAAAGGATGATAGAAAGTGAGATGGGAGTGCAGATGATGATGGTTTTGGCGCATAGACGCAGGGAGAGAAAGAGAGATGCGTCCACAGTATTACTTCATAATCAAGGAAGATGGGGAAACGCACTCGATGGATTTTTTTTTTTTCTTTTTATCGATAATGTTAATCGTTAATTTTTTGGAGAGTTAAACTCATAATTTTTCTCGTTTTTTTTTAAATTTATAAAATAAATTTTATTTATCTAAATTATTAATTAGTTGGGGATAGAAGACAGATAAATCGTCATTGAGGATATTAATGGGGTAGGTTTGGATTTTTTTTCTTTTTAAATTACTAAAATATTTTTTATTTATTAGGTAATTTCTTTTAACTTTCATTTATTTCCTAGTTTTCTAATTTATTTATTAGATACAAATATAATATTTTTACACCTTTTTTTATAATTATTTGATATTTTGTACTTTGTATTAACATTCTTATTCGAGATGATATTTACTTAATTATAAGTTTTTTTCATATAATTAAAAATAAAAAAAAAACAAAAAATGTGTATTTTTTTTAACATCAAATCCTTTATAATATTGTTTTTTTTTTGTGATTTTTTTTTAGAAAAAGTTATTTAATTAAAATTTGTAACATATAGATGACACAAAAATTTCATTTTCATATAAGATGAAGATATAGATGGTAATATATTTTTACTTTTAAGATAAGGATAAGAGTAAAAAAGTTAGGACGACACGTATTAGTTTGGGTACCAGTCGGGTTTATTCGTCATTTGGCTTATTTAAAAAATTTCACTACTCAATTATTTATGAAAATAAATATTTAAGATTCTTTTTATAACCGTTAATATTTATGGATATCGACAAATATTTGTTTATTTTATTTTTTAAAGTTTTAATTAAATTTATTAAAAAAGCAAGCCTTTAACTATAAACTTAGATAAAAATATATATTAATTTTGAAGTACAATTTTAATCAAATTATGTAATAAAATATTAATGCAAATAAATTTGGTATACAAATTTAAATGAATGGGAACAAAATATAGATTTTATAAAATAACTTCAATTTCATAAATTAAAATAAAAAATATAAATAAATAAAATCAAATTTCAAAATTTCCGGATTAATATTTTTTAATTAATAATTTTATTTTGATAACTTGAATTAAAAAAAAACGTAAAAATTTTTTACCAATAATTATTAATTATTTACGTGATAATAATATTCCAATAATATTCATATCCGTTGCATCGATAAGTAAGTAATTAAATATCCTAATCCATTATTCGTATATATCTCCTAAAAATATTTTTTTTAATATCAAATTTTACTTGCAAATATCCGTCTTTTACCATTATGGGAGAAGCCAATAATTTAGAGTTATTGTTATTTTTATTCAGGGGTTGTCTAATAAAGTTCACATAATCACAATATTTGGTCTCCAGTGGTTACATTTCACGGTCATAAGTACCTTCCTCTTCTCCGCCAAAATTTAACACAACGAAACGGAGAAAAAACAAGACAATTAAATTGACTTCTGACGAACCAAGTCATGGAGCCCACATGTTTCAGAGTTCTTTACCATGCTCGCCATTTCAATTAATGCATAAATAAAATATTCCAATATTTATATATAATAGTGTTATACTAGTTTTGGTAAGGATTTGATTTTATACATGTTCAAATATTCCAAAACACTCTTCTTTTTCTGCATAATTCATCATCTTTAGGAATATTTCTTGTATGACTACAAGGTGTATGTGTATATTCCTCATTAATTTTTCACTTATATATCTGAATATTTTTTCGAACTTAACAATTCTTGCACTTGTTAATTATGGGTATGTATATAGTATCCTTCGTTTTTCTCTGGTCTAAACATGTAATTATTTTAACAACCAATAGAGCTATTATTATGATAATTAATTAATCTAATATGGGAGACAAAAAAAGTTGCATCATGAGGATGAGGGTGCTCATAAAATAAGTACAAGTAATAATTTAGAAGGTAAATAAAAATAAGAAAAGATTGCAAGACAGCAAAGCAGTGAATACAAAGTTGGAGACACATTTCAGGTTTTGTGTTATCAGAAATAATATAATCGTTAATTATTATGTCATATTTACGTTTCACTAAACATTTCATATTATTATACTTAATAATTGTATAGAGAAAAATTTCCTTCTAATTATTATTCTTGACCCTAGTATAGTAGTGAAAGTAATTACTAATAGATTTCATTTTCAATAGTTTGATGATTTTATCTCCTCTCACTAACTTAGATTGTTATCCTAATTATCATTTTGTAATTTATTGATTTATATGTTTTTTCCACAAATTTATAATGACATATGATTTGATGGACTTTAAAAAAAAATCACTCTAACTCAAATGTAAGGTTTATAGTTATGACTAATATAAGTTTAAAAAAACTATTATGTAATAGAGTTATATATATTTATTCTATTTTACAGTATTTAATAAATTTTCAGATAATTTTTGTTCATATCTATTGCATATAAAAACATATAGTAAAACATATTTATAGTAATTCTTTTGGCGGTTATTAAATTTTATAAGAATGGTTTTTTTTTCTCTATTGTTTGTGATAAACACTTCTAAAATTATTTTCTTATAAGACTGATGATAAATTACTATGTAATCATTTTTTTTATCCATAGTTAAAAAAAATAAGAAAAACACACCATGAATTATTAACTTCCAAATAACATTATTTTAAATATTTATACTACTAACATTTTAAAATTTATCGATCATTTCTTATCACATAAAAATTATTAAAAAAGTTATATAAAGATCACGTCAAATTCATAATAAAAAATACTTTACAAAAATATAAATATACACAAATTATTGAACAAAATTTATGTCATGAGTTATTAACTTCAACCATTATCCTTTTTATTCTTATCTAAAAAGAATATATCATCTTTATCCCATTTTTTAAGTAGAAAATTCATGTCATCTCTATCCGAAATTAAATATTCATTCATATTTTAGAACTATACATTTTTTTGTCTGATATAATTTTCATTAGAGAATAAATATACCCATGTCTCTATTCATACCCACGTTAATTAATATTTTATAAAAAATAAAAATTACAACAAATAAAACATCATATAATTAAGTATTAAATACTAATAAGGATTTTCTTTTATCCTAGGTCAATCACAAAAAAGATTATAGTTATAAAAATGTTAAATAATTATAAAAATAGTAAAAATAATTAAATGTGTTTTAAAATTAAGTTAAATAACTAAGCATAAAAGAAAAGTTCGTGTAAATATTCTATATTACTCAATAAATTAAATATAAAATGTTATAGTAATTTTAAAATAAAAAATGATATGGACATGTCCTCAAATACCCAATTTAAAAAAAAAAATCATTAATTATTCATTAACTTTTTACTCAACTATACAGTCCATCTATCATCTTGATCCACAATATCCTGAATATATTGTTTGCCGATATTACTTTAAACAAGTTATTCGTTACATGTTTCTGAAGATGATTTGGAAGTATTTTTATTAGAAAGTTGTTACTGATAAATAGATACTATTATTGTATGATTTTGGAATTTTTTTAAAACTATTGACTGTAATGTATCTACAAAAATTGTTGTCTATTTTGAGTTTTAAGAACAACTTTTTAAGTGTTCAGGAAGGAACAATGCATTTTTTTTAATGTTACATGTTCCGCATATTTTGAACTGTTTTATAATCATTAACGTTAAAAAAAAAGTGTCGTTCTAAACTGTTTTATAATCTATTTTTCAAATTTTTACATATATTAATTTTCTAAATTTATAAATAATTTTTATGTTGATTCTATTCAAAATTTAATAATAATTTTAAAATATTTTTTTCTAAATATTCTTTAATATAATATATAATTATTATTTTTAATATAATATATTTATTAACACTAGTGTTTTCATATTTTTTAATTTTTAAAAATTTAAATTTAAATTAATAATAAATGTATAATTATTTTTTAAAATAATTGTTAAATGTAAAATTAAAAAAGTAAGATATGTAAAAAAATTAAAATAATAATTTAAATAAAAGAAATTTTTAAAATAATGATTAAAAATTAAATTATATATAAAATAATTAAAGATAAAACTGGTATTATAAATTATGGACAAGAAAATTTCTTATATATTATTATAGATAAAATAGTACAAAGAAACATCAATTACTCCATGGATTTCAAACTAGTTTTCTAAAAAATAAAAATGATACGTAACTGATTTACCTTCTTTAAATAAAAAGGTAAGAGGTGAAGTCCTTATCTAAAATTTGTTGAGAACTGACAATTATTTTGACAAGGAAACAACATGATATCATTTCATATAGTGTGTCTAAAAATATATGTTTAGTGAGTGCCCCTGTCGGCAATGGGAAAGGAAATATTCTTATCATTTCTGTTTTTTTTCTTTACAGGAGGATCTGTAAATAATTTAATCCAATTATGGATTGTTTTGACACAGACATCTCTTCCACTTTCCTTGTAAAGTGTAATTCTTCGTTGGGTGAAACATTTTCTTATGAAACTTCATTAGGGAGCACAACTTTACCACATTCTAAGTCAGCTTTCGCTATAGTTCTAGACTTATGTTAGAGATAGTTATTTGATTGGATCTATAATCCACACATACGTACTCAGTGCAAAACAGTTTGATACTGTAAAAAATATTATAAACATAAGTTGTTTTTATCACATGTCATAGTCTTACTTCAAGTCAATATTTAAGAGTATTTAAATATTTTTTTTTGAAACATCTTTTAAAAATAAAACTGTGATAGAATATATATTTTAAAATGGACAATATCTCTATGCATAGATAACAATTTTATCATAAAAACTTAAACATAAGTATTATTAATTGTTATAAAAAGTAATAAATTTAATTTATATAGTGATTTATGGTTTAGTAATAATGTAAAATGATTTTATATTGTTAAAATTGCACTCTTAAAAATTAGAACGTTATTTTTTAATAACCATCTTTTAGGGTCTCCAAAAGAATGGATAAAGGTACAAGAGTGGGTATGACCCCATGAAATATGGCAGAGATTATCTGCTACTTGATAACTTACTTCTCTTTTACTCACCAAAATATGTTTTGACCAACTGGAACTAAGGTAAATTCTCAGCAACATGTTACAAGTACAACAACAGGAAGAAGAACAACACACATATGACGTGTTTGGCAGGAAACTGTTGAATAGTCTTATAAACTTGTAGCAATGACATATATATGAACAATTCTTTGAATATCTCACATGACATGTATATTGCCCAAATGTTTCTTATAAAAATTACTCCTTTTCTTGATCAATATTTTCTTTAATGGAAGTGGTTAAATACGGTTGAAAGTTAATTTATGAGATATGCAGAAAAAATCGGTTCTTTTTGGTTTTAGTTTAGATTTAAGGTTGAAATTTCTCTAGAAACACACCTAGATAAGAATAAAGCATTTATCAACTTGCGGTTGTTTTCTATGGTTCTAGGTAATGATGTTAACTAAAACATGTAATAATCATCAAAACAAGTTGGGTGAACTTTAAAGAAGACAGCATAAATAGTTTCACGATATTCTTTTTTTATCCAGCAACCTGGCTAAGATTGAAATTCAGTTCGGGAAAGAAATGCAATAGAAAATTATAAAGTAAACAAAGACTTCTACCAAAATGAAAATAAACAAAATCGGACTTTACTATTTATATCTTACAAGAAAAAACATCAAAACAACCATTTAATATTATTATCTGAGTGAACCTTTTCTTTCAAATACCTATCCAATTATGATCCGAGTGTAACAGAAGTCAAAATATACTAGATTTTGTACTATCTAAATTTATTCAAAACGACGAGTTCATGATTTAGTTTCTTGAAAGGATTTAACCCAATCTAATCCAGCAGTTGTAAGTTAAATCCAAAAAATATTCTCATACGCCAATGTTTATGTACCGATAAACAATGAGTTTTGCCTCACTAATTTATTGACTACAACAACAACAATTAGGAGAATTTTACACCTTTTAATAGTACAAGACTTCTTGCATGACAAGAAAAGTTAAATGAGGTGGATGGAAATAATCTCATTTGGTAGGGAACTTGCTGCTCACTGATTCATAACTCGGAACGTACAGAACTGCATGAAGTGGGAAGATTCAGTAAGATATAAAGAAATCAAGAACCGTCTTTCAAAAAACAATGAAATATATACAATCAAGAAGAATTTAAAAAAATAAATAAATATACCATCTCCATATGATGCCATTGTCAGAGGAGAAGAAATGAGTTTTTGCGAAATTGAAGAAATATCCTTCAAGGTTACTTCGTCCACTGCCTTCAAAAAATCCTCCACAGGTTTCCTGAATAGGGATAAAGACATCCTTTAACTAAAGGCACTAACATTTCAAGTATACAAATGCTAGTTAGGAATGGCGGCATTCAATACAAAAACTAATAGCTACCTCTTTTTTATTCTTTTTGATCAAAATTTCAAAACTATATGGCGAAAATCCACATTCAACGCATAACATTCAGTTCACCATAAACAAAACTGACACCAAAGACGACATCTTCAATCTAAGAATACTCTAGGAATGGCCAAGAGTTGCTCGACACAACCATGTCAATCTAAGTGTCTTTAAACATGTAGCTATGAATTGAATTGCTATAGACTCGGATACTAAAATCCTAAGAATATGAAGTTCAAAAGAGGAAACAAACAAGTATAATGAAATATCACTAACCTAATTATTAAGCTTAAATTAGCAGCAAATTTAGACTTCTCTTCATGATACATACCTCTCACCATATGTTAAAACTTGTCTTCCTATATCTTCTGAAACAACCATCTACAAAATGTTCGGTTTAGAACTGATTAGACGATTACAAAAAACATAATCATAAAAAAAAAAAACTTCTGCTATTGTAGTTTCATTATAAAACTTTAATTTGAGGTGCATTTACTTACTCTAGATTCCAAATTCATCAAAATTGCAGATTTGGTAGCTTGTTTGGCTCGATCCAGTTGTACCTGTTCAACTACAGATAGAGAAAAAGCATCAGTACAAAACTACTGATACAGAAGAAACAAAGATGACAGAAATGGAAAAAAGGGGAATAGGATTGAAACTATACTGTCGAGTTGAAAGGAGATGGGTTCCCCCTTAAATTGGCTGGAAAGGAGACGGGTGAAAGAGTTTATTTCTTTTATTGAGCTTTAATTTCGTAAAAAAATAATTGTAATATAAAATATTGAAAAAAATTATATTAAGAACAAAAAAATAATGAAACAACAAACTAATTTTTTAACTAGTACAAAAATATTTTTCAAACTTTTGTTCCTACACTTTTTCTACTGACCACAGATAACAAAGAAAGGTCAACTTATTTTTTTAGTTTTTCAATTAAACCAAATGATTCATCCAATAGAAGCCATTTGTTTGTGATTCATATAAACAAAAAATATATATTTTCACTTTTTCCTGTATTTTTATCCATTTCCACTTTATTTCTCTATTTTCTATGTTTCCTATTTATTTTCTCTCTATTATATTATACGTCTAATACAACTGAGCTCAAATAAAGTAGATAATAAGAAGCAAATACTAGCTATAAGCATAACAACCAACCTTTTCCATGAGTAGCAACAGCAAGAATCTCATTAGCAGTTATATCAATGGCCTTTGATACAAAATCTGAGCTCTGACACAAAGACAAATGGAGTCAGAGTAGTAGATGGCATAGGCAGCCATAAGAACAAGGAAGAGATCAGATGGATCACATCCATCACACGCTCACGCACATATATAAACTCAACGATTCCCAACATTTGGGCCAGTAAATATAAGCTGTGCGTATAGATATTTATATTACTATACTGTAGAGATTCCACACTATATCTACATACACATATAGAAACCATGAAATTTTGGTTCTAGAGTTTCATTTCAAGGGTTTAAAAAAAGCACTCTTAATTACTACATATAAAAATTGACTTAGATAAATATTCGTCATTCCAATATATCCAAAAATTCATCATTTCATGATGGACGGGTATTTCAATATATCCAGAAAAACATGATTTCATAAAGGATGGATAGTATTCAAAGGGGCTTACTGTTGTAAATTGGGTACCGTAAACTACTATTACTAGACATATAAAAATTGACTTGCATAAACATTCGGTCTTCAAAAATATCTAAAAACCATTATTTCATAATGGACAGGTCTTTAAATATATCCAAAAAATCATGATTTCATAATGGACAGTATTTGAAGGGGCTTACTGTTGTAACTTGGATGCCAAAAATGCCAGTGTCATTATAAATATTGTTGAAGGCTGAAATTGAATGAAACTGTGGATATTGGTTCAGAACATTGAGATCTGCATATCATAAAACCAAGAATGTTAAGGTAATAATCAAAAGAAAAGAACACAGCTTTTGGGAAAGAGCACGTATGTGCTTAGTTGCAGAACAATTGTGCCAATAAAGAAAGTGAGCACAAAAACTATACATCAAACATTGATTATCATTCTTTGTTCATAGTTTCAAACACAAACGAAGAACAGATTGAATATTTCAAGATGACTTACATAGCCGTGAATACATCCCTTTACCAGGACCACCAGCTGAGAATGACCCACCACCTCCCAGTAACATCTATAGTAAAATGACATAGTCAGTTAAATACAAATTTAAATAACAAAAATATTACTAAAAATAATAAGCATACTTAAAGAGACCAGCAGAAATATTTTTAGCCACCTTAAAGTAAGGAAAACAATTTCAAGTTAAGAAAATCAAGTAAATATATGACATCATCAAAACCTGAAGAACAGTCAAAACCATAGCATCCTTCAACTTATGCCAGCCGCCAGGAAGTTCAAATGCTAGAGCAAAATGGGTCCTCTGCTCATTCAAGGAACGTAAGACTTTCAGCACAAAATTTAAAACCCGGAGTGTGAACAGAAGCTATATTTTTTTCAATTGCATACCCCTGTTTCACTTTGACATCGATAATCACCACCAGTATATACTGATCTTGGCTCCCCTGGACGTGGGACACTAGGTAAATCTGACAGGAGAGGCTCTGCAACGGATAACAATTCCTCATGTTCAACACCAGAAGCAGCAAGTACTATGCGAGGTGCTGTATAATTCTCCTGATATTTCATAAAAGTTTAAGTCTTGTAAGAAAGATAAAGAAAGAACAACTTATAAAAAGAATCTACAAATTCTGAAAATTTAGTCAATAATATTTAAAGATTATTTTTGAAGACTTACAGCAACAAACTCCTCCAGAATTGTACCATTCAGTCTATTTATGGCTGATTCTGAAGCTAAAAGAGGATTTGCCAAGGCGCCAGAAAAACCAGCGGAATGAATTGCTTCCAAAAGCAAGTCTTGAGGATTTTTGGAAGCTTCACCAATCTCGGCCTTTACTTTGAGAAGCTGCAATTAATAAGGAAATTTTTTTAAGAGGCCATTAGACATGTAATGTAAGCCTTAATAGCTAACAGATAAAAGAAAGTCTGATAACTATTATCGACTGACTTAGTAATGTATTTACTATAGAATATAGAATACGCGGTTCAACTAAACTGACTTATCAATCTTCTGACAGTCTCACTGAATTTAAAAGGTTAATATATTATGTGAATACAAAGTTTTATGACTACACAAGAAAATAGTTATCAACCTTCTAACTGTCTCATTGAGTTTAAGTCTTTTTTTCTAAGCATACGATATATTATTTACAAAGTGTATATCTAACCATACAGATATTTTTAAGTCTCTGTAGCACAAGCTCAAGCTGCAGTGGCACAATTATGCAAGATTAAGTTTTCAGAAGATCAACAATTTACCCCATTTAAACCATAGAGCAGTGACTGGGTTATGTGAACTAGTATGACAATAAATATGTAGTTTGACAATTAGATTAAGCCAACACAACACGTGTAAGGGGAGACAGGGCCTGGTTCTCCATTTACAACTATTTTATTAACACAATTTTCCTTTCACGTTCTTTCTCCAGTTTTATCATTATGTCCATCGTAATTTATGAGTAAACATCTGCTTAGCGCTTACTAGAGTGTATAAATTATTACACATGTTTCAAATTATTAGGTAGCCACTTTTCAAATTTCCTGTCTAAATATATTGGAAGAAATCCAGAAAGTATAAACAACAATGTAGAAAGTACCTGCTCGTTAACCTCCCAATCAAGAAATGCAGGATTCCTCACACAATCAACAAGAAGTTCCACCATTTCAGGAACATATGTCTTCAAAGCATCAAAAGTGTAACCCATCTGTTCTCTAGAAGCTGAGGCCTGCACATTGCCACCAATTGCCTCTACTTCTCGAACCACACGAAAGTGACTACGGTTTCTAGTGGTCTTGAAAGCCATTCGTTCGAGCAAATGTGTAGCCCCTAAACTTATTGGACTCTCATATATTGAACCACAGTCTACGTATAAACCTATTGATGCCGTAGGAGTCTGAGGAACAAAGAATTGAGATCAATTTATTTAAAGTTTAGACATCTTACATGTGCGTGTAGATGGATAGATATACATGTTAAACGATATAAAATAATCATTCATACCGAGGATGTTTCAGAGGCCACTTTGACTCCATTTGGGAGTGTAGTAATAATAGTTTTACCCGGTGCAACATAATCCGGCAATGGAGGAGAAAGTATAACACCTGGAAGCGGAAAATCAAGAGGTGTAGCAGAACTGGATCGGTCGCCCGTGAGCCATCCAAACAAACCACCCAAACCAGAAGAGGATTGTTTGGTTGCAACAGAACTTGAACTTGAACTTGCAAATCTCACAGGCAACCTGCTGCATGAACGGGCCTATCAAAAATCAAAACTATCAGACGATCACTTCAAACCAAGCTCATAACCTAAAACTTTCAGGCACAATAAACCAAGTGAATAAAGTTTAACCAAAAGACAAACGAATCATAGGAAAATGCTGTGAGAAGAATATAAATTGTTCAAGATTTTTCGCCACGAGCCAAAGCAATTAACAGGAATTCCGCACACATGGACAAGTGAATTTAAATCCTAATTCAGTAGTTATTGAACAAAGAACTACAATTGAGGGACTAGTCAATGGAATAAAAAATATGAGCTTCGATTTAGTTCGTAATTTAAAGTAAGTGCAAGTAAGGGTGAGATCTAGGGCATAATTATAACAGGTAACATTTGAAAGGGAAGGAGATGAAAGATACGAACCCTAATGGTCCTGAGGCGTGAAGCAACGTTCCTGTACATGACTGATCGACAATTCAAAACCACCTGATTAGTTGATTCTGTAAGGCTTTAGTGTTAGAGAAGAGAAACAACTTGATCGAGGTTTCGAAGATGATGGTTCCGGTATCTGCTATACGCTTTTGAACAATGGGCCGTAGCCAGAAGCAAGCCCATAACATGATCACTATGTTACAGAGGTTGTCTTTAAACACAACACAACCATTACTTCAGAGATCATTCTTAAGCATAATTATATCAGTAAATGTACAAATTTAATATGAAAAACAAATATTTTATTTATAAAAACATTAGATATAGTTTTAATCATAAAAAATACAAAGGAAAAAAAACAATTACTAGAAAATTATTATTATATTTTTTTATAAGTTATACCATTAATAAAAGGGATCGACCCTTTTGATGTACAGAATGGTTTTTTAATTTTAACTTTTCAATAACTATTTTACTTGTAATAACAATAACTTTTCTACGTAGTAAATAGATTATCTATAATAAAATTATAAAAATTATGTATTTTTTTATTTTAATTAATAAAGAGAATTTTCTCATGTAATTTTTTTTTCAATTTTACCTTTTCTAAACTTAAATAATTATTCATAATAAAAAATACATGCGTAATAAACATTTTTTTATAATAATATTATAAAAATTAATTACTTTTATTTTAATAGTAACAAGTAACAAGTGTAACACTCCATTAGTAAGACTTTTCTACTGATTGAGAGCATATATGATGTTAATCAATAAAACTATATAGATAAAGAATATATTTATTACAAGATTCCTCAATTATATAATTATATCGTTCTATAAAATATTGAGATTGTAAAAGAAAGAGAAAAGTCATGTAATATATAAATATCAAGGGACGGTATAAAATGAGATGAGTTTTATTATCTCATACTTATAAAAATTAATTTTAATCTTCATTTTACGACTAACAGATATATTCTCGTATTTATATTTATACATTTTTATTTATTTATTCAGTATCAGCTAATTATTTTTATAAAAAAATATAAAAATTACATTAAAATAAATATAATATTATCAAATATTCAATATTAAAAAATATATTTTTATATTTTTGATGTCAAATATTTAAAAATAAAAATCACCGTAGTAATTAATTTAGATATCAATTTACGAAATAAAAAAATTATTAATTACTAAAATAGTTATTATTATAAATAAAAGATTATAATTGGTCGCTATATTAATTTCTAATTTTTTTTTCTAATTAATTAATAATAAATTATAATTTTTAATTTATAATAATAATTATTTTATTAAAAAAAATATTTTATAAATTAATATCTAAATTGATTATTATACTCCTTAACAAATTTTAATTATTAAAATTTATCGGTAGTACGATTTTTTCTGACGCTTGTCTTTTTATTGCTCTTTTATTTGTTTCCGTTAAGAATAAGTTTTCTTCTTTTACTTAGTTTTATCTAAGTTTTTACTTTATAAATCAAATCAGTGAGTTGATCAATAAAGTTTCTTTAAGACGTTATTTTGTTTCGGTGTTTTTCAAACACTAATAATGAAGTCGAAAGGTTTGTTAATCTGAGATCATTTTTATATTTTTAGAATTTTTTTCATCATTTCTTTCCTTTCCGGATGTGAAGTTACCATAAACGTTAACAATGAAAGTGGAAGAAGGTCTTTGTTAATAAAAGATCATTTTATACATTTTTTTTTTCATGATTTCTTCTCTCCTCCTACAACTTCTTGTCATTGTTGTTTATGAATTTTAGATGATAACAAAAACATTTAACAATAAAACACAAATCAAATTATATAAGACTGACACAATTCTAATCTAAAATTTAAAACAATAAATCTATAATTTTTTAATATAATTGTTCAACTTTTCCATTTTAATAATCTAAATTTTAAACACAAACTTAGAATGTCTAATTATTAAATTTCTTTTTATATATAATCCAACTTATCTCAATTTACGAGTATATTTTTTTTTAATACTGTATATAAAGACATAGGAACTTTTACGAAACATTTAATTGGTTGTCTTTGAAATCAAACTTTATAATTTTGTTTTGGGTTAAATATGCTTTTGTTCCTTAATTTTTTAGTAAATTTTGAAATTAGTCAATTTCGAAATTTTTGATCAATTTAGTCATTCATCCTTTGAAATATGTGAATTTAGTCATTTTAATCAAATTTTGTTAGATTTATTTGATGTTTCGTATGCGTTTCAGTATCGTATTTGAGTTATTTATAAAATTTGACACATTTTTGCTTCAATGTTAAGTCAAATACTATTATAAACACGTTTGAAATATCAAAATAAACTTAACACAATTTAATTAAAAAATTAAATCCATGTATTTTGAAAGATAAATGACTAAATTGGTCCAAAATTTTTAAATAAACTAATTCCAAAATTCACATTAAGGGACAAAAATATACTTAACTTTTTTTTTACTGTTCTTTTCATTTTTCTTAAACCAATTAAGCTATATTCTTATGATAGGTTCTTGTATATTTTGTTCTTTTCCTACTTATATATTTCCTTTTTTTCTTTTCTTTGTCAAAGAAGGCTTATAGTCTGGTCCATGCAAAGAAATTAAATTAAAAGGTAATAATGAATCTTAAAAGAACGGTGCCTCCCCTATCCACATTTTCTTAGACTGCACTAATTCAGTATAATTTCTTTTGACTGATTCAAACAATTTTTTTTATTACACTTAACAAATGTACTCCAAAAATTGTGAAAGATTTCTGGGATTTTGTATATAAATATTCTTATTTTTATTTTATGTAAAAAAATCTATTAAATAATTGTTCTATTGGCTATCATTGAGAAGCAAGAGGCAGATTATAGGAGTCAACAATTTTGGAATATTCTCTAAACTGTTTAATATTCTTTGAAATTGAAATCATGCACAACGTTCGAGTAATGAAAAAGTAATTTGATGAGCCATTTTGAAAACTTTTCAGCACTTCTTATATTACAGATGGACATTCATTAAATTTTCACAACTTTCTTTTATGAGATGATATTTTTTTAAATAATTTTAAAATATTGAAAAGAAAAAAATAAAAAATAAAAAATAATTTAGAAAATAACACCAACAAATTTAATAATAAAATAATTATTTTTCATTATATACAGTATTGAATTTTAAATATGTATACATACACAGGCCCACACCATTTTTGAACGCATGTTATAGACCAGCAAGACTTCAAAACAAAAACTCCTGCACATATTTTTATATTGAAATCCCGAGTGATTAACTATTTTAATTTTTTTAAAAAGACTTTATGGCTCAAGATAAAAAAAAAAAAAAACAAAGTTTTTATGCAACAATTCAAAATGTTGTTAAATCATACCAACAACCTATTAATAACTTTCGACAATATGCTAAAATATCTCACCTATGCTATAATCTCATGCATGTTCTAATTCTTTTAACTCAAAAGGATAGTTAAAAGCACATATTACATTCTCTTTCATTCAATCTATTCTTTAATACTATTACGACTATCTAAACTACAAACTTTCAAACTTAAAATAAAAGAGACTTTTTATTTCAACATGCATTTCATTCAATCAATGCAAAGGTATTCTACAAAACTTTCTTGAAGTTATAATTTTGTATGCATACACATCACCTTTTATCTTTAGGGTAGATTTAATATTTTTTTTTTCTAACTCTTTTTCATACGTGTAATTTTAATTAAAAATATCTCATTTACTATAATATAATAATTAATTGTCATAAATATTTTTATCAACATTCATCATAAATTTAATTATAAATTCTAATTATTGTTATTTTATTTTATTTTCTCTTTGAGTCATTTTATTTACATAATGTATTATAAGGGTTATTAATATAAAAAAAAAGTAAGAAAATGGATACAAATATATTTACTATTCCATACTCGATATGATGAAGACGAGACAAGAGATTATTATTTAGAAAAGACAACAATGAAAATGTGACAAAAAATTTTCATACAGGGATTTAGTTGAACCCACCTGCCCTTACCACTGTTAAAGAGAAAAAAAATCTTGTTGTTTTACATGTATATTAAAATAAATATTAATTTATATTATTATTCACGATATACTTTATAACATTTCTAATGATATTAGTAAGTTTGAATTACATACTAATATTTATAAATTATGACATTTAATTCTTTAAATATTTTTATTAATTTCACGTTAATATAATTTGAAAATAATCATAAATTATTAATAATTATTATATTTTATACATTTTTTAAATATAATTCTTCAAGTCAAAATATTTTCGAATTTTAAAAATAATTTATAATATTTTTAAACTTTATAATAACAAATGCATTAAATATAATTTTAGTAGTATTTATATATACTATTATATTTTTAAAAGATTTGGTAAACTTAAAAATTAATCAATTAAATATATTTCCTTTCTAAACTTTCTATTTTTATACTATTAGATTAAATTTAGAAAACCCCGCAAAGAAACCGGCGGGAAAATGAAAAAAAAAAAAATTGGTTCAGGATCTAGTCCGTCCTGTATAGTAGTAGACTAGTTAGATTGAAATCTCTCTAAATTCCGTAAAATTTTACTTAATTCTAATTTCTATTTTTACATTAATTATTTCTAATCATTTCATTTAAAAAGTATATCATAGAAGCATTTTTTTCATTTCTGCAATAGAAAAGGATGTAAAAATGTAAGATCACGAAGCATTAAATATATTTTTTGTCTCTTAATTTTTAGTAAATTTTAAAATTAATTTATTTCAAAATTTTAAATAAATTTAGTTTTTAATTTTTTAAAATACGTAAATTTAATTTTTTTAATCAAATTTTATTAAATTTATTTAACATTTTAAACATATTTTATAATAATATTTAATTTAATTTAAATGAAACATGTCTCTCTATAAAATAAATTAGAACTCAAAGAGAATCTATATAAAATAAGTTAGTGTAATGAAGTTTATTTGAGAGGCATTGTGAGGAAAAGTTAGTGTGTGCAATTTAGTTGAATAAACAGGAAGGGTTGGTGGCAACTTGTCCGAAAGATGATGGTGGTGGACTCTCCTATTTCCATCTCTGCGTCAAAGCGTAGACTTTGGAAAGCATCTGGTGCCACCTGTTTCACTCTGATTTTCTCTTTTTCCTTTTCAACCGTGAAATCACAACTTGCTAAACCAAAACCTACCCTAACTTTCGGGTTACCCCTTTTGCAAGCCACTCTCTATATTCATTCCTTATTTTTTGTATTTCTGTTTCATTATCATCACTCGTTCCTTCCACACCCTCTACTATAAATAAACAACAACACCTTTCTCTGTTCCACTCGTTACACCTTAATTCCACGCTTCATTTTTCTTTCCTCAATCACAATACCACAACCTCTTTTCGACACTCTCACGTTACAACAACAACATCATGGGTTCCTCGCCCAATTCAAAGCCTAAGATCGTTAGAGGCACCGCAGGTTATGTCCTCGAAGATGTTCCACATTTGGCTGATTACATCCCTGACATTCCAGTACGTCGTCGTTCTCCACTTTTTACCTTTCTCATACGCCCTCTCAAAAACTGCTTCTTCTCCACCGCATAGTCTTTTTCTCTTTCTCTTCATCTCTCTGTAACTTTTTCTACTTAATTACTCAATTAATGTATCATTTTTGTGTAACTCTCTCGCAGACATATACTAATCCTTTGCAGATCAATCCTGCTTACTCAGTTGTCAAGTAAGTTTCATATCTATGGAAATATGCGTTTATCTCTTCTTTCTTCTACTTATTCTTTTGCTTTTTTCTTTTAATTATGCTTGTTTAGGCTTATTTTTTGTCTCACCATTTTAATTTACTTGCCACTCCTCAGACAGTATTTCGTTCACGTCGATGATAGTGTTCCGCAGAAGGTTAGATTTTATTATGTTATTTATATATTGTTTTTTCCGGTGAATTTTCCTTCTCTCTGAAGGACTTTTTTGGATTATTTTATCATGCATTAACCAAAGGGGCTCTGATTTGAACATAATACGTGTTATTGAAATCTGAATTTACATTGTCTCGGGATTCTTGCAATAATAATAATAAATTAAACTATGTCGTACTCGTATATCTCGATAATTCACGATTTCTCCGAATACGAAACGTCATCGGATCTTAGTTATTGAAAGGAAAAAAAAAAAAAAAAAGAGCAACCACCTTGTGAAAGAGTATAAAACGCATGTCATCACTAATTCACGTTTTCTCCAAGCTAGTAATGGACATCATGGGATGACGGTTGGACTGGTTTAAATTGAATTGGAACACGAGAGTTTCGGATAGGTTCTGGTACGAGTTGCTTGTTACAATTTAACCACTATTGCATTACTTTATGCATTTTTCTGTGTATGTTCATCACAGATAATTGCTAATAAAGATAGTCCAAGAGGGGTACATTTTCGGCGTGCAGGACCTCGTCAAAATGTATGTTTTGGTGTGTGTGGCTTTATCTTTGGAGGTACCATTTTTGTATTTATGACCGTATGATGGTGGATATCCAGGTGTATTTCGACGCAGATGATGTTCAGGCTGCAATTGTGACATGTGGTGGTCTATGTCCTGGCCTAAACACCGTGATTAGGGAACTAGTATGTGCACTGTATCACATGTATGGTGTCAAGAAAATTTTGGGAATCAATGTAAGTGGACCCTATTACTAATGGTTTTAATGATTTCTCATACAAACTCATTTTCTTCTGTTGATTAGAAAGGCAACGAATGCAAAATTCAAACGCACTTCTGAATTCTGATAGAACAAATTTACAATAATTCTAATCGTTTGATTTGTATTAGTCTCGTTAACTGAAAGATACTGTGATTTGAAGGGAGGATACAAGGGTTTCTATGCTCACAATACTATAGCTCTAACTCCTAAAAACGTGAATGACATACACAAGCGTGGGGGAACTATCCTTGGTTCATCAAGAGGTGGACATGACACCACTAAGATAGTTGACAGTATTCAAGATCGGGGAATTAATCAGGTATGTGCCTCATTCTCTCTATTACAACATGTAACTTCACTTTGAATGTAGTAATATCAGTCTAATATCTCGAGCAATTTCAGGTTTACATAATTGGAGGAGATGGTACTCAGAGGGGTGCAGACAGGATTTTTGAGGTATATATATACAACTTGAATGATGAGGATATTACACTATTGAATGTTGATATTTGACATTTGACATTCTGAGCAATTTATTAACAACGCCCGCGCAGGAAATTAGAAGGCGACATCTCAAAGTTGCAGTAGTAGGAATCCCGAAAACCATAGATAATGACATCCCGGTACATCTCTTGGTGGATACAACTCTTGCAGTTATTGCTCAGAATCCATTAGCATCATTAACTTGTAATGCGGTTTTATGTTGTCTCTTGCTCAATAGGTTATTGATAGGTCCTTCGGCTTTGACACAGCTGTTGAGGAGGCTCAACGTGCTATAAATGCAGCACATGTTGAGGCTGAAAGTGGTGAAAATGGCATTGGTGTTGTGAAACTGATGGGCCGGTATAGCGGTAAGAGTCTTGTAGAATGACACAGGATATAACATACCATGTTAAGTTCTTTTCTTGATGTTGTAATTATGTATGCTTTATTGTGGATTCATGGTGCAGGGTTTATTGCAATGTATGCTACTCTGGCCAGTAGGGATGTGGACTGTTGCTTGATTCCAGAGTCACCCTTTCACCTTGAAGGTCCAGGTGGACTTTTTGAGTATGTAGAGAAAAGACTGAAAGAAAATGGCCACATGGTTATTGTGATTGCTGAAGGTGCAGGACAGGAACTTGTTTCTGAGAGCATGCAATCCATGCAGAAGCAGGATGCTTCCGGCAACAAACTTCTCCAAGATGTCGGGCTATGGATATCCCAAAAGATAAAGGTGTCGATTGTTCTGTACGCTGGATGTCTCAAATGTGACTATTGACTGCGTTATGTTAAGCATGTTGAATCTTTGATCTTGCAGGAACATTTTTCCAGGCTGAAGACAATGCACATAAATCTGAAATATATAGGTTTGCGAACATAAAAACTAAATAGCTAAACATGTTTGTGCAAGAATATTTATGTATGGATACTAAAAGGAGGAAATAAAACCAAACATTGCACAATGTTTTACTGTGTGGCAGATCCAACGTATATGATCCGAGCTGTTCCAAGCAATGCTTCTGACAACGTGTACTGCACTCTTCTTGCTCAAAGTGCTGTTCATGGAGCCATGGCCGGTTACACTGGCTTTACCAGTGGGCTTGTGAATGGAAGGCAAACGTACATACCCTTTTATGTGAGTTTAGATATGATTAATTTGTTAAAACATAATGAAGTTTTGAAGTTATGCTAAGGAGAATTAAGTTGCAAATGCAGAGAATCATCGAGGGCCAGAACAAAGTAGTGATAACTGATAGAATGTGGGCAAGGGTTTTGTCTTCAACAAATCAACCCAGCTTTACGGTTTCCAAGAATAACGCTGAAGAAAAGACGGGAGATGAACCAAACGGGGAGCAGCAGCAGCAGTAAGAGCATTCGTTCAAATAACCATTTGACTCAGAAAGAAGTCAACAACATTTTTCACCTGCTATGTACATCATGTTACTATATTCGTTTCATGTTTCATATCCTGCATTGTAAGTAGTAGTACATATTTCAGTTTTCTTTTTCCTCTTCCATGTCCAAAAGATGGCCCTGGAAGAAACCTTGAATATATTCATTGTATTATTCTTTTATTATGCATTGTAATTAGTATATATTTCATTATCTCTTTCTTCTTCTTATCATGTATCTAATTAGGTTACTTAAAAACTCGTTTAAAATTAGCTCGCGGTACTCTAATTACAGTTAACTTGATTACTTTCCACATATAATTAAAATCGAATACAAATTACCCATTACACGAATTATTTCTTGAGCTAATGAGTGCAAAATGTCAAATCATCACACCAATTTATTGGATTTATTTTATTTTCTTGGCATTTGTGTAGAAATTTCAACGAACTTTATATGATTGAATTTATATCCTTAGTCTCAACGAACAATGTGGTGGTTAATTATTTTCACAATAGTTCATATACGCGTGCGTTGAATGCTTGAACGTTGAACCGTTGAAGATGCGGTGAATCTATCCACTGGTAGTATTGGGTAAACGGGTTGAAAAGAGAAACTTAGAAGGTTTAATATTTTTTTATTCACTTTGGAAAAATAACTCAATGGTCTTTGTTTTGTAATTGTTTAGGTCGCCGATGTGGACTAAAAGTAGTTTATTTCTAAATTAGCAGATGAAAATAATCACTTTTAATTATGAGAGATTAAAAGCAGATATTAGAAACCGTGTAAACTGATAACAAGTATTGAACCCCTTTGTCAAGTAAATTACCAAAATCAATTTCCACAAGAATTGAATGAATGCATGTCATAGTTCAACTAGAATCATCATCATCATCATCGTGACTTTCAAGATTGAGTTTTGTTTACATTACCTTTGTCTTTGCTACAAAAGTCGAAGATTGATAGTTTAAGAAGGATGCTGTTGTAGTCAAGGTAGAGAAAATAGGCTTATTAAGAGGATTTATATTCCTCAATTAGACAAGTGGTAACTTCAACATGCCACGTTTAACCGAGTCAAAGTTCGATTTTACGTTAGTTGACCGAATTCTTAACATTAAAACAATTGTTTCGTTGCATAGATTCAAACTAACTCCTATAATTTATTAATTCTTTATTTATTTTTTCTTCATCATAATGTGTTGAAAAAAAAAAGTCAACTTTCTTCAATTTAGTTACGATGTTTCTTTAGAAATATTCCTATTTGAAGTATAAATGTCAAGCTAATTCTGAAAAGCTTTTATTATATCTGCAATTATAACTCAAGATTTTGATTAAGGAAAATAAATTATCTATTAGTTGTTAAGTTTCTTTACCCACTATTGATATAGCATTTGAAGTAGAAGATTCAATAGTTTTTATAAAATATTACATGTGAATTTTTATAGAGTAACTTTCATTGAGTAGCTTCAGATATAGTGAGTCATAAGATTAATATATAGTTTTATATGACATAAAAATCAAAATTCAAGTTTTTGAATAAGTTTACGAGAATAAATAAATTTTAATTTTTTTATATCAGAAATATATATTTATACAAACAACTAAATAAAATAGTGATGAGAATGTGAAAATCATAAAACTTTTATATTAAAATAAAAATTGCAAAAATAGAAAATCCTCGAAAATGAAATTAGTTTGTCGATTAAATTTCTCCAATAGATTAATATTTTGTGAGAAGAAAAAAGAGAAAGATTAATGCATTAGGTGAGTGCGTTTGTGAAGGATCGTTGGAATGGGAATCAGATTCGTGTTAATGGTGAACAAGCAAGGACAGACTCGTCTTGCACAGTATTATGAGTACCTCACTCTCGAAGAAAGGCGAGCACTTGAAGGCGAAATTGTTCGGAAATGCCTCGCCCGTAGTGATTACCAGGTACCTTCTTCTTTCCTTCTCTCTTTTCTGCGTTTTCATGCATTTTAAGATCACATGTAATTTAACAAAATGACAATTCCTGTTACAATTTTCTTAGTTTTTAGGATTCAATTGCTTCGATTGCCAATGTAATGGATGTCAATTAACAACAAATCATGTTTGCAATACTGTATGTATGTATTATTTATTCTGATTAGTTACATTCAATGGTGGTTTAGCTTACTTTTTTTGATTTATTAATATAAAGATTTTATATTGAGAAATAGTTACAATTATATTTAGGTTTATGGGTTATTATGTGTTACTGTCACTATGACTGTACTTTTACTTTCTTACATTTTTCATGTACATAATTGAATTACATAGTTGTTGTAGCTGATGGATGCATTTTCGTTATGGACAGTGTTCATTTGTTGAGCATCGCAACTATAAAATTGTGTATAGACGCTATGCATCTTTGTTTTTCCTGGTTGGAGTCGATAATGAAGAGGTAAATCAAATTATAGAATAGTATTTTCCTTTCTGAATTGATTTAAACAAGGTTTAAAGAAGTGCTTTCTTACGAGTGCTCGTGGCTTCGACAAAGTTACAACGTATAACAATTTTGGTACATCAATATGATATCATCTGAAAACCTGCTTCTACATTGTACCTTCTGTGAATGATTTTTGCAGAACGAGCTTGCAATTTTGGAGTTTATACATCTTTTGGTCGAAACAATGGATCGACACTTTGGCAATGTGGTAAGTACCACTGGGATTGGAGATTTACGTTTTTTCACTCCCTGCCACACTTTCCATATGTATTTTCTTCCTTCCATTTCCTGATCTTAGTTTCCACATTTCTTGTCTGCACTTAAATCTGCAGTGTGAGCTAGATATTATGTTTCATTTAGAAAAGGTTCATTTTATGTTGGAGGAAATGGTCATGAATGGCTGCGTTGTGGAGACAAACAAAACAAGTATCCTGAGTCCAATTCAACTGCTGGATAAAAATTCATAAGAGAAACAAAAGAAGCACTCCTGGTAATTTTTATATTAATATTCGTTCTTTTGCAATTATTTTAAGCGTACAATAAAGTGAATTACAATAGTAAATCTCCAAATTTCTTTATCTATAAAAACAGCAAAGTTTTTTTTTTTCATTTTAGTTTTCTCCCTCCTTGATTGTAATGAATTGACTATTGATCATGTTCTGAAAGAGTAAAAAGACTTGAATGATACTTGGTGTAATCAATACTCTGAAATTCAGAAGTTGCTTACTTGCTAACCGAAAGTCGGATGGAATTGTTTTCATGTTACTTGTCTATCTCTAGTAATGCCTAAGATTGTCTTTACAGTTTAAGCTTCATATCCTTATACAAGATAAATTCAAGCTGGAATTTTTATTCGTTTCAATAAATAAATCAACTTCGAACAAATTTTTTTCCAAGTAATTGGTTTGCCTCAATTACTATACATCTCTATGTGACGTCTAAAGCACCCAGACTTCTTTTTACAATCTGTTCATGTAATTTTATCATAACAATGTGCATGTGTAATATCAAAATTTATTAAAAATCAAGAAACATGATAAATCTTATCTTAGAAAAACGTCTTCGATGTGGATGGATGTTTCCTTTTGCTGTATCCTGAGATTATGTTTCCTTGTTTCTCATCATCTCCTCTTCTCCTAATAAACTGCCAGTTGTTGAATGGACGACTAAAATGAGATAACAGAGATCAAGAAATTTCAGTCGATATATGTCAGATGCATATTTTGACAGACTCGCCAACCCTTACAGAAGGACTGAAGCCTTGAATTCTTCTCAATTGTATAACTATACTAACTGATCATCAAACACACTATAATCAACCCATTCCATAGGACACATTTTACTGAATCTTTTACTAACGTTTATAAAATTTACAGTGTCACTTAGTGACTGCTCCCACCCATTTAAGCTTTACACTTTAATAAATACAAAAAGAAAGCAAAATAGTAAAACTTTCAAGAATTCCAGAATACGTTAGTGTCACTACTATACAATGAGGGATCTTGTATTTCCTGGTTGGCCACATGACAATCAACAAGGCGCGCTTGAATAATTTTACAGAGGGCCAGACCAGAAGGAAGAATCCACCATTCACTTTCATCCCTGAAATGGCCCAGCATAACACATATATGCAAAAGGTTGTCAAATAGTGACAGAAAACAAATCTGTGGCATCAATTTTCTTTATCTGCTAAAATTATTGTTAATGGAAAAAACTAACAACTACTTACATGCTAAAACTCCAGGATTGAAAGGTAGAAAGCTTGTTATGTGAATGAATTGTATAATGTATAAATCCACAAAAGAAAGCAACTACCTGTTTCAAAGAGACCCCAATTTATTGTCAAAGATCTAAACAAATACTTGAGAGCCTATTTGACACCACTTTGAAAAATGAAATTGAAATACAACGAAAACTATGTAGTACACTCTTAGAATCCAGGTAAACTAAACAATTCAACACTGCGAACTACTGTGTCACGTAAAAACTAGTTAGAAACAGGTACAGTTTAGCACAACTTACAACGTTGACTAAGGACATTAGATTCCACAAAGCATAGAGTCGAGCAAGCCCAGCTGATCGCTTAGGTCCCTGACTAAACAAAGCACTGATTCCAGATGGAAATGGAAATAGGACACCAAGAGGGAGGACAAATAAAACTAAGAAGAAGCTCAACAGCGAAAGTGAGTACATCTGAAGTAAGGTGAGCAATACTAAGATAAAATCTCCCAGCAGAAGTATAGAGATAACGAGACCAACTAGATCCTGCAATAAAACCAGAGTTAGAAATCGTCCGAGGGGATAACATGCAGTTGACAAGGGAAATATTTTAATACCTGATGACCTAAGGGCTTTGTATTATAAATAATAAAAGCAAACGGATAGTATACAGTTTTCTTCTCTTTAAGCGTTCTTAGGCTTTTAGCATGCAATATGCCACCAGACATCCTTCTAGGCATCATCAGGTGTTCATTGCTTGTCATGTGATGCACTGGGTTTCTGGGACTTGAAAGTAAACTGCACATAACAAAGCATTTCTTAGAAAGTAATTTTAGGTTTCATAAAATTATCAACAAGATAAATAATAAGTTATAGCATTACCATGTTTGCTTCTCAGTTATTCTTGAATCATCATAACCTTCGCAAGATGAGGACATGCTTTCATTCTCGGTAGCATATACGACGATTCCAAATTGGCAATATCCCGATGCTGTAGGCTGAAACCATGCAAGATCAACACGTACCCCATATGTAGCCAACTTAGGGTTAGCAAATATATCAAGCCAGCTGATAACAGGGCCAAAAGTTATTTTTAGATGTCCACGGCGAACCAAGCGTAATTGGGCATTAAGACCGGCAACTAATCGATACCATATAGTTGGTGGAACAGCCTAGGGAGCAGAAAAACATAATAATCAGCCAACAAAATAAACACTCAGGATTTCACAAAAAAGGCTAAGTTCTAAGTTGAGCAAACCTGACTCATGATGCTAGTGAGAATATTATCACTAACAAGAGAGAAAGGACTCGTGTAACTTCCATCTCCTCCAAAAATGATAGACATGGGAAATCTTTGATAAAGACGAGGAGGCAGATCAGGTCTTTTCTCATCCCCGCCAAGAAAGAAGTCCAGATATGCCAGCATCAGATCAGATGTTGCAGCTACCTGTAAAAATGACAGAGTAACTAACCATTGACAGATTCTAATTTTTAATAAATAAAAATCCCTGCATTTGACAGAGAGAGAACAAGGTAAAAACAACTGAAGAATCAAACATGTTAAAATCAACAAGCAAGAACGTCCATAAAAAATAAAAAAACAAGTTTTAGATACCCCCGAAAACATGCATCGACATAGTTAATTGGAACCATAAGTTGAACAGTATAATTAGTAGGAGGGAAATGATGGTGAGGAGTGCTTCGGTTTTGGACTGGAATTTGGTAGACAAAATTCTGGTCTCTCGAAGATTTGAACACCTAGAAGGCTCCAAGAGTTTTGTAATATAGCATATCCATATTCCCCTCATCCCTGATCTCGTATCTCTTTGATACAGATCCAGGGACAAATGGCTTCTGTTTATAAACACTGATCCAGTTCTATCACCAGGTCAACTAAGGTATTATAAAGGAAACATGTTTAGCTTACAGATATTTTAAATTATATGAACATATTGCACATTAAGTTCAGCAGGGTAACAATGAATGCGCTGCAACATAAACTTAGTATGCCAGGACCAGAGCCCCAATTAAGGTAAGGAACAAAATTCATAAAATTAAATACGAAGTACCTTCAGCCCTTCATAGAGTGCTCGAGAACGGCAAGAACGCAAGCATGCGTGATCATATTCTGATCGAACAAATTCTCGAAGTTTCTGTAATTTATTTCTACGACACCTCTGAAGCCATGACCAAGCAAGGGGATATGCAATGATGCAAAGGATACTATAAATAGACCCTTCCCACCAGTGATAAGTAGCTAAACTATTGATGTCATCCACAAATCTATTGAAGGCATCTTCATATCTGCAATAAGTGATATACTTAATATTTAAAAAGCTGAACTTTAATGCATATCTGATAGGAACCCAGAAATCTCCATTTGTCCTAACAATATCATGAACTAAAGCCTCTTGCAGGGGGTGTTCAAAACTAAAATACTAAATACATTTACATTAAATAGGGATCAGCTATATTTTAATGAAACAGAGGCATACACAATATCTTTTACTTGCTCTGGAGGACAATGAGGTAGATGCCACGGTTCACTGAATGTATTTGGACCCTGGAAATACAACCGGTGCACATGACTCTGAGATTCCTCACTTCTGTTTGTTTCCATTATCTGAAAGAAGACAGAAACACAAGGTTAAACTTGGTTGTAACATTGAACCGAGTTCCAAAGGTAGAGAGTGTCCATGAGATTCACAAGGAAGAAGTTGGTTACGAACCTCATTCAGTGATTCCAGAAAAGGAAAAGAGTGATTCAATCGAGTGTCATTTCGAGCAGGTGTAACGGCTGGTAAATCATCCCCAGCTACATACTTCATTCGTGCAAAACTGAGAACTATAGCAAGCAGGATAAGAAGGCCTAACAATAGAAGACCAAAAATCCACGGCCCACCAAAAGTGTATACCAACTCTTCAAAAGCTGTATAACAGTTTGGCATGTGATATCTATCAGATAAGCACTTGTATGGACAGGGAGTCTCTGCCACACCACCTTTGGGAAAGGAAATGGGAAATCAAATCAATTGAAGTTTATGCAATAAATTTTATCATAATAAAATGAGATTATTAGAAAACCTTCTAAGTAAAAGCACACTCTTAAATAACTTGGCCTTTATTCTTCCATTCAGGTGTGGTGAAAACAACATATTATTAAAGATACCTCGAACAGGAATATAAATGGCACGATACGGAAGCTCATGAGGTGGACAATCGTGACAAAGAGCCCTGTCAGATCCAGTGACATTTTTATATGTACCAACAGGGCATTCCTGAAATACAGTTAAATGCAGGTAACCAAGACAAGCAACTGAGAAGTTGATCTTCAAAATTTCATTTCAACAATGAAACAGGAATTCACAGATTTATTGATAAAATTATGTAACAGAAAACAATCAGAAAGAACTAAAGTTCATGTATCGAGCCAGCTAATCCTTTATCCGATTCCAACTACACAAATAATTACTGAAAATTGCAAAGGATGGTTGTTCATGTACCTCACAAAAGATACCATAAAGCCCTCTGGGACAAGCAGTTCCACTGATAGATCCATTTTTTCCAGGAAGGCCCTGACCTCCACCAAATCCTCCTCTGTAATGAGAAAAAAAACTCAACCAAACGGGTCCAGAAAGATGAAACTTTAAGTACACATGAATGCACATGCCCATGACTTACACTAGCTAAAAACAATCCAAAACCCAAAAAAGTTGGAAGGTATGGTCCAGGTCTGCTGGACGATTTATGTAAATTATGAGAGAGTCAAAGCATAAAGTCTAAATTACAACACATAATCCTTGCAATTCAGTTTAAGGAGCAACAACAGACGACCGTGTAATGTTTTGATTTCAAATTTACAGCCACATCCCCTACCAAAAAGAAAAACCCCAGTATCTCCTTCGGGTAACATATTCAAGTATGCATTAATTTATCTACATAGAGTAACACTAGAAAATCACTCTGGTTAGAGGCCTGTTGGATTTATCGAACAACATAAGCCAAAAAAACTACACCCAGCAATGATATTTGCAACACCAATTCAATAATCATAAACCAGCTTCTAACTCTAAGAATCAAATAATCCATGAACTAGGACAAACAAACAAATCTTCAGTCACAGCCGCTTAAAACAAAAAGCAGTATATTTGAGTATACTTTGCTATAATACCAACCCAGTAATAATGCTTCCCTTTCCACTTGCTAAAGGAACGTATTCATCTCCAGCTGGAATATTAGACCAATGAAAGTGAACTCTTCCACCACCTCCACCCCCACCACCGCTAGGACCACCTTGTCCACCAGCAGCTGAGACTATAGAAGACTCACCAAGTACCAAAGTCTGAACAAACAAAAGAACAGTTCCACCAGAACCACCACCAGGACCAATGCTTGAAGTAGTCCCCCCATCCTTCCCTCTTGTGTCATCTCCAAAGCTCTCTCCATCAGCTCTAAGAGCACCATTCAAAGTCAAACTTGACAATAAGTGCTCCAGAGAACCCATCACTGTCAAAGAAAATAAATAATTAGACAAAATCACCCTTTCCTTCACCTAAAAACGCTGAGCAACAATATTTCTTCTGTTATAACTAAATTTTAATTCAATCTTACCAATGATGCCACCACCCGCAGTTGCCCCAGCTAAGCTATTATTTCCACTGCCACTGCCAAGTTCACATGGCAAATCAACATCCCCATATGTGGAGCCACCTTCAATGAAATTTCCATTGTAATATCCATCCCCACCGTATCCTCCATGTCCACCTCCACCACCAATTCCATTTCCAATATACCTTCCCCTACCTAATCCACCAGTACAGCCTGTAAATGGTTGAAATAACAATAAAAATTTAATAAGACATCATAACATAATGCAAGCTATCAAGTGATGTATGAAATTCAGTAGGGAGCAAAGTATTTAGAGGAAATGACAGTACCTAGCCCAGACACACTGATTTTTCCTGAATAAGAAACATCTACATTTCTAACCCAGTGAAAGTGCACAACGGAACCTGTTATGATCCCTTCAACAAAAACATCTTCAACCCGACATATCTGCAGTAGAAACCCATAACAACTATTATCCATATTACAAAGAGATCTGACCAATATAAGGATTTCAGTTTTTATGGGGACTAAAGAAAAACCTGAAGTGTGAAAGCCAGTGAGGAATTCACATTACAATCTTCAGGTGGATGCAGCAATTCCACAGGACAATTTTCAACTTCACAGTAGAGTTGTGGAGCCCTGCCATTTAACAGTGACAAAATAAAATATTTAATACAGAAATTTATGCCGAAACTTTCTTATGTTGTGCTGAATAAACTTACATATTATCACCAGAAGCCTCTAAAGGTCCTCTTAAAGCAGATCCAGGTCCAACCTTTTCGTTTCAAAGATGATGGTTAATGAATTAGCACAGATATAATAATACAGCTCCACAATTGAGGGTCAGTAAATTAATTTTATAAATTTCACAATCCCAACTCACAAATATACAGGGAACAATACAAGTTTCCAGCTCCAGACAAGTTCAAATATACTATGAGAACGAAAGACCTTAACTTACATTTATACTATAAAACAATGACAAAACCAGATGTTGCGCTTCAATCATGTTTCCAGCTCCAGACAAGTTCAAATATCCTTGCCCATGAACTCCCAAATTTGCATTAGAATGAATAACAGATGACTCCTGATAAACGCCACATGATTTTGCAACTCAGAATAAGCAATGGAAATTAAAGTTGAGCTGGAAACGAGACAAAATAGAATAGGACGACAACCTTGAGAACTACTAAGTTGCTAGCTTCAAGCAAGGATGTTGCAACAATTGGATCACCATTGGCATCTATATACATCTTGGAATTCAACATCAGATGAATCTTGACAGACATACGAAGAGCTCCATATATCTAATTTAAAAAACAAAAAGAAAGGTAAAAAGATCATGAATGTGAAGACATCATTAGTCTCTAAAAATAAACTATCCCATACATATAAATACTAAACTAATAACTTTTAGATTTAGTTTGTAAGATATGATTTTTGAAAGAAAAAAAAAATGGAAAACAGGGAAATGAATAGTAAACTCGATATCGGAAGTTCTTAGAAAGAGGCCTTATAGTTCTACTTGCCTTGACTACAGAGTCACTCATCAGAAGCTCTTCTGCCATTAACTCAAACTCCGAGGAACCATAATGAGCAAGCCCAAAGCTTAAAACAGCACCAAAAGTCAAACGAATAAGTCCACCAACCTGCAAGTAAATAAAAATGGTATTTTGGATATCCTTCAAATTCTCAAATGTTATTATGCAAAAGATGGCATAGAAAAACCCAATAACAGCTCCTCAAATGAAGCAATCTAACTTCCTTATAAAGTTCTAATATTAACTAAACATCTGAAATTTGCTTTGTCTGTTGTCTATCAGTTCCGGTAATTATTTCAAATATACCCAACAGAGAAGTCATAAAAACATTGGTCAAGAATAAAAGGCAATACGTAGTCATCCAAAATCAAGTAACTTAAACTATATATAAATTACCAACAGTAACTAATTATTGGCCAGATATTCTTCTGAATATGTTTATAAAGAGTTTTCTCATCTTATTTATGTCACTCTTCTCACTGAAACTTTTCTTATTCTTTTTCCTAATATGAGTAAGTTATTCCATTTGGCAATGAGATCGGTATTTGAATCACCTGAACACGACTCCAATATAAAGGAAATAATGCTTTTGCCTGATTCTGGACATAAACATTTGTCCAAAGAGGTACTTTAGGAAACTCTAACAGAAGAGTATCAGTTTGAGTAGAAAAGTTATAATTGCAAATGGTAAGACTCCGAGGAACAGCATCATAATATGTCCCAGCAGCACCTGCGTTGTCGGAACACCCAAGACTAATACCTCCTGCAAAAGAATACAGAACAAGCTTCATATGTATGTACTTATTTATCTTAAATCAAAACAATATTGAGGGTTTTTTCTAAATTGAACTAGGACAAGAGTATTGCTTTCTAAAACAGTAATCATCATAGCACACCATGAATGAAGAAATTTGTATTGTCATGTCTGCTGAAGACATTAATTGAAACTCGTCCTCCTCCACCCCCAGCAAACCCACCACCTCCAGTGGCACTGATTGTGCCAGTTCCAGTCCTGCACTAGGTAGAAGACATGAATAGTTACAAACTATTTTATTTAGATCAAGCAACCTGAAATTGCACAGAAAATAATTGAAGCTCATGAAAGGGGTGAAACGTTTGGTTAGTTTTTGCATATCGAAAACTACTCAATTGCATGCAATCACTTTGAAAACATTCTTTAACATTCCACACCACAACAATAAATACATATTTCAGCAAAACTATGCAACAGCTAACACAGCATACTGAGATCATGTACTAACGACAGGGACACCAATTGGTAACAACAACAAGAAGGCTTTTCCCATTAGGTGAGACGTGTGTGCCACACAAATCAATCAACAACATAACATTGTATCATAAATCACGCCTGGAGAGTATAGACAAATAATTGTCCCTAGATACTTTTTAATACTTTTATATGTTTTTCTTAGACTCCTCTGCTTCTATGATTACACTACCTGCATTAAAATATTCCCATAATTTGGGGATCCTACAAATCTTCACATGGGTGCAAACCAATAGCTGAAATTTTACCATTTTTTCTACCATTCATGCAACCTCCACTATAATTGCACCACTCTGAAGACATTCTTTAGCATTCCGCACAAAAAACAAGAAATAAAAAACATTAAAAAATAAAGAGACTCCATCAATCTCATTTACATGTATTTCGGCAAAAACAAATAAGGGTTACAACAGCATACTCCGAGAATGAGATCACGTACTGGTTGTCACAATGACACTGACTACCAACAACAACAACCAAACCATTTGCTGAGATCAGATACACTGATCAAACAACACCATAACATTCTATCACATATGATGTCTATAACTAAATCGTTAACCTCTAAATCCTTCATGATAGTTTTTCCTAACTTCCTATGTCTTTAGCGATTATGATACCCAGTATTTGATCCCAAAATTGATAGATTTTACGAATCTTCTTCACGCATGCTCAAACCTCCTAAACTGAAATTCTTACCATTCTTCTAAATTTCATGCAACCTCAACCTTCTCTCTAACAATCATTCCTAATAACTTACGGCTATATTGACTACCAAGCACAATACTTCGACAACAACAACATCAACAACAAAACCATATCCCACTAGATAATGTAGGCTATATAAATCACAATGTCATTCGGCTCCTTAAAGACCATCGTTTCAGAGATGTTATCATAAAACCCAATTAAAAATGCAAAATCAAGATTGAAAGGCAGACACGAGACATTACATTCTATGAGCTTTAATAAAAATGCTGCCACCGGAACCTCCTCCACCTTTGATCCCACCATCTCCTCCATTTGCCAAGAGATCCCCAGACACATCAATGGAATCAACAGCCTCAAGCTTAATTCTCCCCCCTCCTTCCCCTCCATACTTCTCCTCCTTACTAGTCGTCCCACCCTTACTCCCATAACTCCACGGCTTATCCAGCGTCGACCACGAGTACGCATCCCCACCCCAAACATCATCCGGAAGCTTCGTATTATCCGAAACACACGTGGCTCCCCTCCCGCCGTGCCCTCCTCCCGCCCCCTGCGTCCCCGACGGCGTCCCGCTCGTCTGCGCCGGAGGCGCCCCGGCCAGTCCAGTCACGTTTATCAACGAACCGCTGAACAAACTCGCGTTCCGCGAAACCACCATCACCGTCCCTGCAACCATAACAGCACCACTCTGCAAACTAAATTCGCCACTCACGTTAATCAAAATCGCGCACCCCAACACGGGGCAACTCAAATTCACGCCGGGAAGTATGTTCAAACTCCCGTTCCCTTCTATGTACACGTCGCCATCGAAAACCAGACTCGAATTGAGATCGCAGGTGGTGGCGAGCGAGCCCGTCCCGTTGAGACCCTCCTGGCACCTGAGCGAGGGCGGATGAGGCAGCGGCGGCGGCGGCGGCGGCGCCGGAGGCGTGTAGTCGCCGAATAGCGCGTCGAAATCAGAATCGAGGATCGAGAATCCATGGTGCGAGTTCTGAGAAGCGAAAGATAAAGTGAAGTATAAGAGTATTGAAAAGATGGTTAGGTGTGAAAAAGGTTTGTGAAGAGTGTAAGCCATTAAAAAGGAGGCAAACTCATCACTGAGAGGTATAAGGTGTTGAAATCGATTCCAAAGGGAATAATTGAATAGGGTTTCGGGTTTTGGTGAAATGGTGAATTGGAATGAAGAACGGTGAAGAAGAAAACTGTGAGAAAAAATATTATAATATTATTATTATAATGAGGAACAAAAAAGAAGGTATAAAGGAAATGTAGCAGAGGAAGTTAAGTTAGTGTAGGAAAAGAGAAGTGAGTAATGCGGAAAGGGACGAAGAGCCAGCGTCTGAACTCAACAGGTGGCTGCTAACTACATACGCTGGGGGCAACAACACGCACGTACGGCACGTGCGCTTCTTCTTCTGTTCTTTTCTTTTCTCTTCTTTTCTCTTCTCTTTTCACTTCACTCTACTCTTCTTACCAACGAATTGGGCTCACACTCTCAGTCAAACCACCAGCCCAGCCCAGCCCATAACACTTCTTGATTTCTTCCACAATTCAAGGGTTGACTTCGCAAAACTTCATTGCAGAAAAGAAGTTTCTTAGACATCAAATTCTTATCTTATCATAATTGGTAATAACACGTGATAGTTAGAGGGAGTTACACCAAATATTAGGCGTTAATTTTTTTTATATAAAAGATTATTTATCAATATGTTTTTCAAAGATAACTATAACAGTGCTTTAATATATATTTTTTATCTATAATAATATAGAACGTATGATTTCAAAGATTACTTTAATGATTATAATTATAATTTTATTACTTTAATTAAAAAGGAATTTAGAATTTGTTTGAACTTTGAGGGTGTATTTGAAAAAATATAAAAGAATGAATTTGAGAGAAAAAATAAAAGTGAAAAGTGGAGTGTTTATATTAGATTAAGGAAAAAAAAGTTGAAAGCGAAAAGAATTGAAGTAAAAGTTTATAAAAATTTATTAGTAATTTGATTGGTGTAATAAATAAATAAAATTAATTGATAAAATTGTAAAGTTTATAATTTTACCTTTTAGTTAATTTGAAATGAAACGTATTAAATTAAGTTATATTAAAATAAAATGTGACTTGTTATTTAAAATAAACAAGTTTTAATTCATGAACTTAATTTTAAATAATGTGATTGATAAATTAGTTTAAATAAAATAAAATACTATATTTATTTGATTAAATTATTTTAAATTAAAATGTAATTGATTAAAATTCATTTAAATTTAGATTTGAGTGATTTGTTAAATATGTGCTTTGATTGATGAAAATAATTTAAACCAAATTGTTGAAAAGGAAAATTGATATAATAAAATAAAATATGAATTAAAAATAATTATAAAATATGATTACTTAAATTTATAATGGAATTAAAATGTAATTAATTTCTTAAATAAATCATTTTAATCCATATAAATATTAAACTCATCTCATTCAAAAGAAACAAGAGTTTATGAACCTAAGGCGCAAAGGTACATTTATTACTACTTCTTTCTTATAACACTTTAAGGTAAAACTATTAAGTGAAATTAAATACATCAATGTCTCAATAAAAACAATATTTAATAATTACAATTTTAAAAATTAATTTCTCTTCTGGACATGATCAATATGTATATAAGTAAAATATTATTTTACTTAAAAATGTTGACATTAGTATAATACTATTATTGGGAAAACTATGATAGATAATTTGCTTGAAGGAAGGCAAATAAAACCAAGAAAGGCATCATAAATTGTTTCACGTCTTCTTTCACACACATGGATTGGGCACTGAAAATTCTTCTTCTATCACCCTTTTTGTTTTCATATTGTTTTTCAATTTTACTTTTTAATAAACAACGGTTTCTTAAATCAAAATAGTTAACTTATATCTTTTTAAGTGATTTTTTTTCTTATTTGGTCATTTTTATAATTTAATTACTTTTTTAAACTGAAATATACTTATAATAAAAAAATTACCTACGAAATAATAAAAATTACTATTTATCGTAAGAATAATATATTTACATTTGTAATAATAATTTTATTATTTTATGTTATTATAAAAAAAAAACATATCTACATGTTTTTTACAAGTGATCTTTAAAGCCCTTTTATTCATAAACTTCTCTTTAACAAATTTATATCTAACATGGGTTAAAGAAAAATAAATATATTTATTTACAATATTTAAAGTTTACATTTAAGTAACTAAAAGCATTTAATAATGTACACTGATTTCCTAAGCAATTTTTTTTGTAAAAGTGTTTTCTTGTGTATTAAGTTTCGTTAACTTAATTATTGAATAGTTTAATAACACCTCAACAAACATTCATAACAAAACTTAAGCATTAGTAATTTTGTAGTTTGAAGTGGTTTTTATTGTTGTTGATTTTATTATAAATTAGGAAATTAAAGAAATTTTATTGCTATATATTTTATAAATGCTATTTAAAAATATATTTTGATTTAATAATATCAATTAATTTGCAAATTACATATATTTTTATTATTTGTTTCCAAAACATATCAAATAGGAATAACAATCACTATCCTATTTTGACCCATTCTACATAAGAAATATGAACTAATTTATCTGACACGCTTCACAAAACGTTTGGTCCATGGGTTTACGCGCCGGCCTGCGACCCAAATGTAAAATTATTTATTTTGTATTTTTTTCACTAATTTTAATAACCTTATTATTATTTAATTAAATTATAAAAAATAAAAGATTCTATAATTCTATTTTTTTTAAATAATTAATATTCAAATTTTATAATTCATAATTTTTAAGTACAATTATGTTGAAAATAAAAATGATTTTGATCAATTAGAACAAAAAAAATGCGAACAATAAGATTACTTTTGGATGGACTAGAAAAAAAATTATAATAGATAACTGCTTATAAAAAACACACAATGTACTATATTCGTGCCACCAATTTAGAGAGATTTAAAAAGTCAACAGGACTATGCGGACCAATACGGATTGATCCATCATTATACGTGTTGTGAATTAAGAAGGACAAACCTAAGCAGACCAATCAACAAATTAAAATACTCAATTCATTTAGATTTTTTATTGCGGGCCTCACACATCAATCATTGTCATCCTAATATCAAAATGAATCACACACATATACATATATATATATATATATATATAATCAAAATATTTGAATTATCTTACTATATATTATTGGAGTCAGTTTTATGAAAAAAGCTACATAATGTAAAGGATTTAAATTTTTGTTAAAACTAAGTTTAATAAATTTAGTGAATAGGTTGTCTTGACTAATGACGTATTTCAACAATTGGAAAATACGAAATAATGGATCATAAAATTAATGATTCTCTTTTTTTGAGTTATTAATAGTTCAATCTTTCAATTAGTCTTGGATAAACGCACGTACAAGATTGTTTAGGGTTTTTTAAAAATGACAATTTGGGGGCGTGGATAACTCACTTATTAGTCACACACTCCTAAGTGAAAGAGAACAGTTCACTTTGTGCTTAAAATGAGATGGAGACTGGAAAAGAAAAGCTCAAAAAAATAAAAAATAGTGATAATTGAAAATCCTATATACAGATCTATAGCACTGTACATCAATTACAAGTTTTCAACATATATAGATAGAACAATTTTTGAATCTCTATTCTATTAGAAAGTTCATCCTTCATATCTTTAAATTTATGACAACAGTAATACTAACCGCTCAATCGCATTGTAAAAGGATTTTTTCTAATTAAATGAAATATCAGAATTCGATAATCCTTTTAAGTGGTAGGGATGATGAAATTTATGATTGATTATTCGAAGACGCATTCAACATCATTTAGTGAATCGCCGTTGATCTCACATGGTTCACCATCACCATCGAAGTTTGGCAGGGAAATACTGCAATGCAAGTGGCCAAATTAAAAGAAAATAAGAACCCCAAATATATAAACAACAACATCGACAGAATAAAATAAAAGTTCCCACTTTCTCGATCAGTGACAAATAGTATGGCTTAACTTTCTCCACGTCGACTAGAACTTTGCTCTTGCTATACAGATCATATTTGCTGCATGATGAATAATGTACAAAATTATATACATTATATGACAGTGAAATAGATCAATGCAAACAACTCAAAACTATAGATACGTACTTGAATACTTTGAGCCATTTCAAATTCTCAACATCTTCTTCATTCATCAAGTGAGTATATCCACCTTCCCTGTGCAGAGCTACAAAATTAATTATAAGTTGTTCTCATTTACGTTTGTTGGCCAGAGATAAAGCAACATATATATGGTCTGTGTCGAAACTGCTTACGATAGAAAGAGTGAAATCTGATTATGAACAATGCTGGAGATGGCAAAGTGCTGCCATTTTTCTTAGCAACCTGTACATTGCAATGCACCACCATGCATTGTTATTATATAATTTTACATATATATATATATATATATATATATATATATATATATATATATATATATATATATATATATATATATATGTGTGTATTTGTTTTTGT
>Ga0214544_1001196_pt1 | contig 52811 bp, 37 predicted proteins | sample CNSS3metaG_FD_160074 | JGI IMG/M metagenome (GOLD analysis project Ga0214544, IMG submission 160074) | Root nodule microbial communities from cowpea collected in UCLA plant growth center, Los Angeles, California, USA - CNSS3 | ecosystem: Host-associated > Plants > Roots > Nodule | place: USA...
TTATAAACTTCATCCATAAATTTATAATCTTGTCGTGTGCACTGTTGCTGTACTAAAATAAGAATATAATACCATTACCTTTAAATATTGCAGATTCTACCGACATCTTCATATGACCATAATCTTACTGATGTGGAAATTAACTATATAATACTAATATTCACTTCCCTTGCTTGTAACATGTTTTTTCTTGACACAATAGATTCAAAATTTTAAAATAAAATATATGTTGGACTAGTCTATTTTAACGATATTCATTAAACTATAATTAATATTTAATCCTATATTTAAAAAATGTATAAATTTTGATGTAAAAAATGGATTAGAGATATATAAGTGAATGTAACTTTTATCTTACAAATTGATTTTATAATATCAAATTAGACTTAAAATTTAAGCTTCACAATTTTATAGTGATTAAAGTTATTAATATTTTTTTAAAAAAAAGCATGCGAGTAACTCATCGGATTAGAATGGACCCACATACTTTGTGATTTCGAATAAACTTTAACCAATACAGATGTCTGTATTCAAAAGAATATGCTACTAGCATTTCTTTAAATTAACTTAAAAACTTTTTATGAAAATGTGGATTTATTTTAATTTGTTCCTTCATCAGTGTTATCAATAAGTTTATTAAAATACAAAACATATATTAAAGCTTTTACATTAATAAAAAAACAAAAATAAGATAAAAACAAACTAGGCTGTCTTTCACTTAAAGTTGTTTGTTGAATTAAATCCAGAAGTATCTTAGTGACCCATTTCCACTATAATATGTCTCAACTGCTCTGCCATTCATTTTTAAGAGATATGCCTTAACTGCTCCCCATCTTGGCTCTTTCATTAAGCTAAATTATTTCGTCTGTACCCAACCAAATTCATCGTACGATTGACAGAGATTGTTCACATTATACTGTTCATGTTTTTTTCCCAAAGATTTCTTAATACCTAAATAAGATTTTGAAGAAAATATTAGAGTGTTCGTCATCTACTTAAGAAATTGGGATTCAAGGCTGACAGAGAAAAACGAGAGAAACTTGGACAATGAGTGTGATTGTGACGTCCTAATTAATTTTTTTTCTTTATTTGAGAAAATTACAACACCTTCGTTATTTATCAAAATATTTCACATTTTTTTCACAAAGCTAATATTTTACATAAGTACACACCATAATTATGCATGTAACATGATCGACTTATATTACATTCATCATATTTATTTCCTTCCTAACATTTTTACAAGTTTATTCTTATTTTTTTATTTTTTCTTTAGAGTTTGCTAGTCTTTTAGCAGTGTAAAAAGGACACTCAAACAATCGTGGCAGCTGATGGAAGTTTTAATACAAATGTAAATAAACTTTTTTGCCGGAATGTTTTATGTGAATGGATGAGAATGATTGTTCCAATTTATATTATTATTATGACCTTCTCTTATAGAACTATACTCAGTCCTTTAGAGGAAAACTATTTATGTACATAAGTGTAGAAAGGTTGGAGCATCCAAATACTCTATTATTTATATAATTTTTATTGATAAAAAAAATGTGGCAACAATAGTAAATGTGATGATGATGGATCTTATCAGGTTGATAGGAGGCGAACCGTCGGGTAGCGACAAAATTGTTAATCCTTCATCCTTTTATTATTTTGTACATCTACAATCATTACAAAAATATTTAATTTTAAGAGGGGTTAAAATATAATATATCGAAGGTTTTAAAAACCTCAGTTAAGTACCGAGGATTTTTTAAATAATCCCGTAAAATTTAAATTTTAATTAATTTTTCATTTTCATTTTCTTTTGTAATTTTTAATGTTTTAGAAACATTAGTGTCTCAGGAGGTGCAGTGCTGCTTTCCTTTGTCGCATGGTCGTGTCTCAGAGGACACCAGTGCAGGAAGGGCCTTTGGCAGCGATTGTTTTTAATATTCTGCACCGGTTCGGGAACCGAAGCATATTAGGGCGAGACCAAAAGAACATAGCTTTTGGCCTCGGTTAAGAACCGAAGCCATAGAGGCCCCTTCTGCCTCGGTTCAATGGAACCCGAGGCCATAGAACCCGGCCTTTTGGCCTCGGTTTTGGGTTCCACCCGAAGCCATATGGGCTCCTTCAGAAGCCCCTCTTGCCCCTTCGAAGCGATCGTTAACCCGTAGCTAAGAACATCCTCCTCCTCCTCCCCGGGATCGAAGCCCTTGGGGACGCGGAACGAGAAGAAGTAGTGCGAATCATCGACTTTCACGGCGGTCTCATCCTTCGCCAGAGGCCATTGGATCTCTTCGGCGACGCGCGCGTACACGTTGACGGCGTTGTCTCCCTGCTGGAGGCAGATGACGGAAAAATCACCGCACGCAAGCTCGACGTTGTAGTCCTTATCGACAAGGTTGAGGATCGCACCGGGGATGCGGAGGAGGACCTCCTCGGTGGCCTCAGGCGGCGCGGAGGGGGAGCTAGCAGATGAGACATCCTCGAAAAAGAGGTTTTGAATGAGGTCGTTGTAGTCAATGGAGGGGTAGAGTGGGATTTGCAAAGAGGATGAGGGATTGGTATTGAGGAGAGGCGAAGGAGCATCGAGGTTAGAATCGATTACCTGAGGATAGAGAGAATTTCTTTGATTAGGGTTTTGAGAAGCCATTAACGAAGAGTGAACTTAGTTACAGTAATGGAGTGTTGAGTTATGAAAGCGCGAGAGAGAGAGCACGCGAGAGAGAGACGCGAAATGGTGGCCGGAGGAGGAGGTCGCGTGGTGGTTGCACTGGCCGGAGGACGTCGACGGTGGATGGAGGGTGTGGTGCAGCGGAGAGAGGCAGCGGGGAGAGAGAGAGAGTTGCAGGCTGGCGCGGGGAGGAAGAAGAGGGTTCGCGATTTTTGAACCCTAAATAAACCCTATGGCTTCGGTTGTTAGAAGAACCGAAGCCATTGACCCCTTTTGGCACTGGTTCGCCTTGGACCGAGGCCTATACCCTGACTTCCAGCCACTTTTTGGCTTCGGGTCCTGATGGACCGAGGCCTAAACACCTCTTTGGCACCGGTTTTGAGCGAACCGCGGCCTATACCCATCTTTGGCTTCAGGTATTTGGAGAACCGAGGCCTAAAACTTGGCTGTAATTACAAAAATGCCACCGCGCCATTATATGCTTCGGTTCCTGGCCAACCGAGGCATATAAGGCGAGGTAAAATAGGAATTCTGCACTAGTGGGAGAAGATCGTTCTCCACTCTCCACCACCGATGCACATCCTTCTCTACCGTTCTTCCTCACTGTCTCGTGGAAACTTCTATGTAATGAAGCTTGAGTTAACGAAGATTGCTCTCCCTTGCTTCCAATTTCGTTTTCATACTTCATCTCCCTATTTCATCTTTCAATTTTTCTCTTTCGATCTTCCGATTTCATCTTCCAGCATTTCAATTTCGGTTTACCATATGTTTGGATTAAATAATCTTGTTAGAGCATGACATGAGTGAATATGCATGAGTAAAATGGTTTATGGATGATAAGTTTGGCATGATCTTGAAATGTAATGAGTATGAAATGGTTGGTTATAAAAGTGACATGGAATTGGTATGACTAATTATGTTATGTGGATTGTTGAAACATGTTGTTGGTATGGTTAGAACAGGGTATCAGAGAGTGGAGTTTGAAATAGAAATAGGACTTCGTTTGAAGTAGAAGAAAACAATCATTGTTGCACCAATATGTCTAATAATAAGTTCCAAGACCTTAATATCCCCGTTTGGATTACAAGCTAGCACGACCTAGCTCCACACTGCTCTAGTTTATCAAATGTTTATAAACGCTATATTTTTTCTTAACTATGGGACTTAAAAAGGAAAGACCTGTTAGTCAACTTGCGTGTACAGAGCATTCCCAAGTCTCGCAATATGTTTGTGCATTAATTATAACGAAAATGATATTTGAACTTCTTTTTTAGACTCAATTTTGACATTGCGAACGTGGCACCGTATTTAAGTTTTAAAAATTGATTTTCATTAAATGATATTAATCCTTGCACGTGCGGGCAATTTTGGAGGCAAAGAGGAAAAGGGTTTCAGAGAGAGAAGACAAAAGCATTTTCTTTGGCTGGGAGAAGACAAAGGCGATTGAGAGAAGACATCAACAGGAAGACATCGGAGAGAAGACATATTTTTGTTGTTGTCATCGACGCTCACACCAACGGTGGTTTGTAATTTTCCTTTTATTGTATCTTACATCTTTTCCAAACCTTCATCATCATCATTTTTGTGACCCAACCGTGATTGGTTAATCTTTTTTGCAGAGAGAACCCGCAACCCAAACATCTAAATGTTTGGTTTTTGTGAGATTCATCAGAAAACTTGAAACATTGGGTTTATTTAAGCAAAAGATCAAATCTTTGGGCAATAGGAGTCATTGCAAAAAATGGATGCAGTATGAGTGATTACAAGGTTGGGAGAATCAAGATTTTTGGGTGCTGTTGTTGGAATCCTTCCTTCGTCAACATTCATTTCATTGTGAGTTTTGTATGTGGGGAGTAGTGCTGGAATAAGTGGGGAGCTTTTCTTCATATTTTGAACATCAGTTGCAGTAATTTTATGCAAAATATCAAACTTAAATATTAACACAATATGTTCAATGTAATGAAACCATAACTATTTATATCAGTACTAAATTGAAAAACAACTTATTTGGATTCGGGTGATGAAAATATGCCCTATAAGTTATGTATGACGTATATGGGGAGTACTAATGGATTAAGTGGCGACAACATTTTGACATTATTGTGTTATCATATGATGACAATGAACATTTTGACAACACACCTCCATTATTTTTTGTTTCTTCAAACTTTAGCTTCAACATAAAAATATCATTTACTTTGTCTTGATCAGTCTATACTAAAAATGAATTGGTTTCTGCAGTCATAAATAAGTGGGAAGCAACGTGTAATTAAGTGGAGAGCTGTTGTACAGTTTTTGAATAAACATTTCAAGTGTCGATTGACATACCTTTTACCACAATAGAGTTATATTATTTGTAACTCCCATCACAATTCAATTGTAAAATAAAACAACCATTTACTTGGATTGTACCACTCATTAAAAAAAATGAGGTACCTACTACTGTCATGCATAAGTGGGGACTTAGGTCAAATTAAGTGGGGACATGTGGTACTTTTTTGAACAAGTTTTTCAAGTTTTGCTAAACATAGATTTTTAATAACACACCTCCAATGTTTTTCATTTCATTCAAACTTCAGCTTCAACATAAAAGCACAATTTACTTTCTCTTGATTGGTCTTTACAAAAGATTAACTAGTTGTTGTTGTCATTAATAAGTGGTGATCAATGTGTAATTAATTGGGACCTGCACTACACTTTGTTAATAAGTTTTTCAAGTTTTGCTACACAAAGGTTTTTGACAACACACCTCCATTATTTTTTATTTCATTCAAACTTCAACTTCAACATAAAAGCATAATTTACTTTACCTTGATCAGTCTATACTAAAAATGAATTGGTTTCTGCAGTCATAAATAAATGGGATGCAACGTGTAATTAACTGGAGAGCTGTTGTACACTTTTTGAACAAACATTTCAATTATCGGTTGGCATACCTTTTCCACAATAGAGTTATATTATTTGTAACTCCCATCACAATTCAACTGTAAAATAAAACAACCATTTACTTGGATTGTACCACTCATTAAAAAAAATGAGGTACCTACTGCTGTCATGATGCATAAGTGGGGACTTAGGTCAAATTAAGTGGGGACCTGCAATACATTTTTTGAACAAGTTTTTCAAGTTTTGCTATACATAGATTTTTGATAACATACTTTCAATATTTTTGGTTTCATTCAAACTTCAGCTTCAACATAAAAGTACAATTTACTTTGTCTTGATTGGTCTTTACAAAAGATTAACTAGTTTCTGTTGTCATTAATAAGTGGTGACCAGGGTGTAATTAATTGGGACCTGCGCTACACTTTTTGAATAAGTTTTTGAAGTTTTGCTACACAAATATTTTTGACAACACACCTCCATTATTTTTTGTTTCATTCAAACTTTAGCTTCAACATAAAAGCGTCATTTACTTTTCCTTGATCAGTCTATACTAAAAATGAATTGGTTTCTGCAGTCATATATAAGTGGGATGCAACGTGTAATTAAGTGGGGAGTTGTTGTACACTTTTTGAGCAAACATTTCAATTGTCGGTTGTCATACGTTTTCCACATCAGAGTTATATTATTTGTAACTCTCACCACAATTCAACTGTAAAATAAAACAACCATTTACTTGGATTGGATCACTCATTAAAGAAATGAGGTACCTACTGCTGTCATGCATAAGTGGGGACTTAGGTAAAATTAAGTGGAGACCCACGGTACATTTTTTGAACAAGTTTTTCAAATTTTGCTAGACATAGATTTTTGATAACACACTCCATTGTTTTTGGTTTAATTCAAACTTCAGCTTCAGCATAAAAACACAATTTACTTTGCCTTGATTGGTCTCTACAAAAGATGAACTGATTTCTACTGTCATTAATAAGTGGTGACTAAGGTGTAATTAACTAGGACCTACTATATACTTTTTAAACAAGTCTTTCAATTTTGGGTTGACAGAACTTTTTCACAACATAGGTCCACTGTTTGTGGTTGCCATCACATGTCCAAGTGTAACATAATACAACCATTTACTTGGATTTGATTCATCACAAAAAATCAATTAGGTGCTTCTGTCATGCATAAGTGGGAACCTATGTCAAATTAATTAGGAAGTTGCAATTTTTTTTTTCAAGTTTTTCTAGAAAAATATTTTTGACAACACACCTCCATTGTTTTTTGTTTCATTCAAATTTCAACTACATAAAATCACCATTCAAACTTCACCTCCATTGTTTGTCATTTCCATCAAAGTTGAATTGTAACATAAAATCACCATTAACTTTGCTTTCAATAGTCCTTACCATAAATGTTTTTTGCTGTCATAATTAAGTGGGGAACACAATGTAATTGAATGAGGAGTTGCATTAGACTTTTTCAACAAGTTTTGAACTTTGCAAATCCAAAGTTTTTCACAATACTTTTACACATTAAAAAACATACAACTAATTTTACAATTGCACATTAATAATTTCCTACATGGACAACAATTTGACATATATAATCACAACTAAATCAAGCAAAATATACATGCATTATTATTTTATACAAAAATATGGTTAATACATAAGTTTTATAAGTCATACAACAACTCTTACAATTACTACTAATTTGTACATGTTCTGAAGTTTACAACAATCATAAACCTATCAAACTATTTTAGATTCCTTCTCTTTCTATATTCAACAAACAAAGTTCATATTGCAAGACTCTTTAACCGCATTCGAGGTTCTGCCTTCATATAGTCATACATATTGATATGTTGTCATGTTCTCATCACGACCAAGACCTGCAAATAAAAGGATAATTGTGTATTATAATTATTGGAAATTGAAGAGGTTTGTTAGTATATTTAGTAACAAAAACGACAATGGAAGTGTTTACATAACTAGGGATTGAATTTAAAAATGGATCATACTAATTACATTGAAGTGATTATGAAGAAAATAATGGATTGGATACAATCCTTTGATAAAAAAGTTTCTCACCAACTTTGAAACACATGTGGGGAGCCATGTCCAAATAAATGGGGAGTTGCGTTGGGATTTTGGTTCATGTTTACAACAATTTTAAATTTGTACACATCATTTTCTGTGTACTTAAAATTGACCATAATGGACGCACCCACAACATACTTCTCACCCAACCCGCAAACAACAAAATATTCTACCCCACAACTTACACACACCAATAACAAAGAAACGGAAAACACCCTTAATAGATGCACTCACACTACATTGCTAACCCTACCCGCAAACAATGAAACACTCCACCACACAACACACACCAATAACAATGAAATGGAAAACACCAAATCGTTGCCCATCAATCGAAATATACAGTCAACACGTGAATGCCCTACCAATTTGTGAACAAAGACAATGACGAAAGACGAGATGAATTACCGTTGCTTGTAGGAAGTGAACGAACACCCAAGTCCCCTTAAAAAACCCGAACAACGAAATCGAATGGAATGCCCTACAACCCACCCAAAAATAAACGAACCAGAAAGATGGTAATGCCACAAAATTTCAGGGAAGTTAAAGGATTGAAAATAGGAATGGAAATGAGTTCTTTGTGTTCGTGAAAATGAGTTCTCTAAGCCAAAGATTTAAACTTTGGATGGTTCTCTCCACCAAAACCTTTTGCCTCTTTTCCCCTTGTTTCCCACACGTGTGACAGTTTCTCAAAGAAAAAAAAATTTAAATAAAAAAATAAGTGACACGTCATTGATGTCAAAAGTAAGTAAAAAAATTTTGTCGATATATCATTTTCGTAATTATAATTACAACCTTTACATTCATCTTCCCTTACATTCTTTCCTGCATTCATTTGAAGAATGGTTTCTGCTATTGCATGAGAGTCGATGCATGACTGAAAAATGGGTTTCATCTGCATGTTCCAACATCCTAATACCCCATTAGGGTTAGATACCTAGGATAAACAACCACCGTAGAATCATTTCCACAAGTTTTGGAAAACTAAATGTAAAAGTACGATTGTTGATTTACTATTCTCTTTCCTTTTGATTTCTTATCCTCTACTTATACAGATTTAACTTGGAAAGAAATCATTTCTTCTCTGAGAATCATATTTTTTAAAAGAATGCTTCCTGTTTTCATTTTCATTGGCCAAATGACGAAATATATCATAAGATTTCTCTAATAAAGTGTTAAAGTTGTTTTTGTTCACCAATTTATTTTATAAAACACAGTCAACAAATTTTGTTGGATAAAAGAAATTCTTTGAAAAATGGCCTTGTGCTTAACAATTAAGGTGAATCATCGTAAAATGCTTTTCTGTATAATTTGTTCTCATAAGTTAAATATATATATATATATATATATATATATATATATATATATATATTTTTTCTGACACTTTAATCGAATTTAAGAATTACTTTATTAAATATGTTCTATTATAGTTAAGACCGCTAAAGTGTCAACTCTGATAAATTTATTTGTGGCGTGAGAGTATGTATATGAAATTTAACATTTGTTTGTTTAAATTTTCGGATATGAACAATTGCATATATTATGCTACCAAATTTTCAGTATGAATATGTCAAAGTAGTTTACCATCCAATGGAGTTAATCCATATGCATAATGATCACAATTAAATTTCAATTCCCATATTTTATTTAAAGGAATGTATTTCTTATTCATATTTAGGGTGACTTGGTATTTATTTTCTTAATTCTAAACCCTAAACCCTAAACCTCAAACTCTTTCGCAACTTGCTATTTTGATTTAGAATATTTAATATTGATTCTCTAATAATTATTTTTTTAATTTTTATATTAGTGTGATGTGTAACCTCTCGACCGAATATTATTAATTTAAATAAAATAAAGTAAACTAATTGTAAATATGTCATTATTATTCAAAGTTCTTTCCCAATACGCGAGAAAGTTATAACTTTAATAAAATGTCTCAAAATTCAAAATCATAAATTAAACTCAAGATTTACATAGTTCAAAACTAATTAACTAAATGTTTACAAAATAGTCAAATATAGTCTATAAAACTTCCCAAGCTAGCCCCTATCTGGATCTAAGCGTCACCAACTTCACCTGAAACAACGTTTGTTCCCATGTAACGAATTACATGATCATCACCAAACACAAACATAAAATAGTGAGTTCCTTTAAAAATATAAGTGTATAATTTAATACATAGAAATTCACTCAAAATTACTTTATTTCAGCCAATGTTTAACCAAGAAACCTTACTGCACTAAGGTTTTCCAACCCACAATTTCTTGACCATAGACCCAAGATATATATGTTTCCACGAAGCTGCCCGCTCGTGGTCCTTCCTCTACGAACCTCTCCACTCATAGTCCAACTCTACGAACATCCCCGCCCGTAGTCCAATACACGTGATCTAACAGCTACGAACTTTCCCGCTCGCAGCAGCCTTCAAGTATGAGCACGGAACATACAAACCTCCCCGCTCATATTATCACATGTTCACCACCAGCCATGAACCTACCCGCTTATGACATAATCAAACATCTCTTGTCCAAAATAATCTAAACACCTCATATTTAACGATAAAATAATAAGAATTTTTTTTTATAAAATAAAACTACATTTAATATCAAAAGTGATCTTATAAATGTTTCGCTAAAAAAAATATTTAATTACTACAAGATCATTACATACAAAATTCATTTATACGTTACATGCTATCACCGCATACCAATTTTAACCTAAAATAAAAATAAAAGAAATAAATCCAAAATCCTAAATTTTAAAATAAACATTTTTGCATATATCTATGCAAAATAACCTACATCCGGTAAGTATTTGCTAAATACCTAATGCAACTACCAAAATTAAAACTAACACTAACGTTTATATTCTTTAAGTATTATACAATACTATTTATCATATTAATAAAGGAAAAGGAATCCTCCACCGCAAATTTGTGAATCTCTCTATTTTTTTTTTAAATATCTATTATTCAACATATATCGAACTTTATCATATAATCTAAATATATATTGAATACCTACTATAATACATAATATACTAAATACTAACTAGCACAAAATTTCTATTCGAATATTATTATATATGTTATGCAAGGAACAAAGTCTCAATTTATTTTCGGATCAACAATGCTTATATCCCGAAAACCTCCGATATACCCAAGATATAATTAATAATTATTTTAATAACCCAACTTACGTTATACTATAAAATAAAATTTATATTACTTAATAATATAACATCTTAAATATAAAATTTCAAGTTACTTTTACTACCAACATGCTTTCCTGCGTCAATCATCCTTATTCCTTCTTACTTCCATACCTTCAAGAATATATTTTAAAATATTATATCAATAAACCATTCCACCATATTCATTTAGGATTATATGGTTTCGTAAAAATCATTCCTAACCTCCTAACCCTCGAGTGTTCGTGAACTCATGAAAATATCAAATCATCATTAAATAGTGACACTATTAACATCATATATCAATCACTACTCAAGAAGACGAAAACAAACAATTATTCAACACAACTCGCATAAGCACAAAAGCTAACAACATTCAAAATCCACGGCACACTCCCGCTTAACCCTTTCAAGAAATGCATTATTCATGATTTAAACAATTAGGTGCAGACTCCTTCCAACCTTCTACCTTCATATTTTCACCTACCCAAAATGCCACTAAGGCTAAAAATAAAATATTATAATTCTTGTTCTAACCAAGATTTAACCTCTCATCTACCTTATTATCAAGCAAATGCATGACCAACAAATCAATTTGTGTTTTTTGTAATTCTTGTGCATCAAGGATTATATTATCAGGCCCTATGGTCTAACATATTATTAAAGTAATAAAACCATTAAATTAATGAAATATATTAGCTAGTACTATTTTTTGTCTTTTTTCTCCACATTAATTAACTTAGAGATTTTTGCCTTTTCATTTATTAAATAAGTATTTATTTATTTAATTTTCTGGGATCTTACAACATTTATTAAATAAATATTTATTTATTTATTTATTTATTTATTTATTTTTCTTGTTCTTACATTATGTTTCAATTTAAAAAAAAAAAGTGTTGACACATCTAAAATAATTATCTAAATTCTAACTATTATTTTTCTTTTTTTATAATGTGACGATTTTAATCGTTATAATTTACGTGGAATTTATGGTATCAAGAGGTGATGGTTTAAACAGTATCTTTGAGACCCTGGATGGTGGGATCAAAGTCTGCTGGTGCTTCATTCCCTCTTCAACCTGTTCGGTTGATTATACAAGAGACACGATATCGTGACGTTTTTTGCTAGTAGTATGGCTTTCCTAATAATAAATATTTAGTAAACCTATATAAGAAAGCACATGTAATTAATCAGAACAATTTTAATTGATATTTTTTTAGCTAAAAGGAATCTGCTTTGATAGCATTCAAATACAAAAATTGAGTATGTATATGATTTGTTATTAATCACTTGTTTAATTTACATGATTTATCAGTCACTTGATTAATTATTTTAATTTAATTATAGTTTTAGAATTCATCGGACAACATAACTTATTAATTCAATTTTAACCTAGAATGAGTCGTATAAGATAACTTAGACAACTCGAAAATTTGATAGTAATCAGATAGATCGTCAGAAGAAAATGTCTTATTAATAATCAATTTTAATGATAAAAAATTGTTAATCAATATAGTGACCAATTTAAATATCAATTTACAAAATAAAATAAAATTATTGGTCACTAAAATAATTACTATTATGAATAAAAAAATTGTAATTGATCTCTAAGTTGATTTTTAAAATTTACTTACCAAAGTTTTAACTACCAAAGAGAATTCGTCATTAAACACTAGTTACCAAATTTTTTGCTACCAAAGGAATTGATTTCTTAATTAGTCTTTAACTAATCAGTAACAAATTTAACCACCTATGATAATTTTTGATTAATAATAGTGACTATTTTAGTAACCAATAACTTTTTTATTTTGTAAATTGATATCTAAATTGATCATTGTAGTAACTAAAAATTTTTAATCACTAGAATTAATGGTTAATAAGAAAATATTTTAGTAATGTATGTTTATCATTAATGTACTTAATAATTTGATTTCAACTTTATGTGTATAGCTTTTTATGTGTATGGTAAATTATTTATGAAAAGAAAAAAAATTGATTAACTAATTGTTGAGATAACCAAGTTTTTAACATTGTTCAACAGGTAATGAACAATTTCATTGAAAGATCAAGCGATGAGGCTTTGTTTAACTTCTTAATCGATAATTCATTAAAGTTTTGCTTTTTCAATAGCCCGAATCTCATACTATGATATAGAGAGTTGCTAGTACCTCACAAGTCGAAAGCCTGATGCAGATTTTAGAATTCATGGTATGTTGCCTTACGATGATGACTCATACCCTCTAACTATGATCCTAACGACCCTTTCAACCCATCTCAGATACTTCATTACCATATCTCATAATTTCTTAATGAAAATAAATTAGATATGGTACTTCAATCCTATTCTATAAATAACACAAACATCTCATATGTTATCAAGTTTCCTATTTTATAGTAACATGCAAGTTGCTTTATTAGATTTCATATTGATAAATCAAAATAAAACTCTTTGTTGATATAATTATTTTGTTATGTTATTAATCGATGGAATTAATGGAAGATAAATGTTTTTTTAGTGTCATAATTTTTTATATATTTTAAATTTTTATAATGATAGATTTTATTGAATAATTTTTCATGGTTTAAAATTAATTTTCGTGGTTAAAAAAAGAGATATACAAGTTGGTCCTGGTCTAGAGAACTTTAGTCCTGGTCTAGAGAACTTTAGTGGACATTTTGACTCTATGAACTTTTCATAATTAATGATAGATTTCATTGAATAATTTTTCATGGTTAAAAAATAATTTTCATGGTTAAAAAAAAAATATACGAGCTGATCCTGGTGCAGATAACTTTAGTGGACATTTTGACCCTATGAAATCAGGGTTTTTTTTTTTATTTTATGAATTTTTTGACCTTAACCCATGTGGACTAAAGTCAAATCTTATAGAAAAGATCAAACTGATAACCCTAACTAATCTTAAACAACATCAATGTAAGTGTTAGCTTGTTGGAAGCTAGTAATAGTTTGCGTCTGCGTCAGTTTGAGAATTACATCCACTTTAAATCAATGATAAGTAAAATAATATAATTTTAAGCCTTATTTCATTCAAATGCACGCTTATTCGTCATTTTTAAGAAAATATTTATTGTTGTCATGATCAAGTTGAAGGTCCTGACTAGAGCTTGTAAAAAATGAACTGAACAAGAATATACAATAATTGAAAACAAAGAATAAAAAGACATGATGGAAGAAGTGTATTGTTAAAGCAAAATTCAACAACCCTTGGTTAGTGTTTGTCATAACATATACAAAGCATGAAGATATTTTGTTTGAAAGACAAGGAACTATGAAAAAGAACATATCATGTAAAACATATTGTTTCATGTCATAGATGATACAACATATTGCAATTTCCACTTCGTTTGATAAGTGGAATATACAATAAATAATAAGTGCATGAAGACGTTAAGTTTACATTGTACCTAACAAAAATGTTCTCGAAACGCATTATCATGTTGTGGGAAATGCATTTATTTGTTGAATGCTCGGCCAATTGCAAAGTAAAAGTCTATACAAAATTCTTTGGAATATGAGATAAAGTTGTTTTGTGTTAGAAATGTTAGAATAATTTAAAAAAAAAGTTAAAATAAAATAATATTGGTATCGATGTTTTAATTCTAGAGTTAAATACTATTTATGTATAAACAACTTTTTTTCATTCATTAGAAATATTTTTGTTTAAATTATATCGATGACAATCGACTCTTATGTCTCCTTTTTCTATATCTATAAATACCACCTAGGTTCATGAGAAAAAACACACTAAACACTAGAGTTCTCTTAAACACATATTAATAATGTTTTGAACAGCCCCGAAAAATCAATGTTGAAATCTAACATGGTTTCTCATGCGCCAAATCATCTAGACAATACCAATAATCACATCCTGACGAGTCAACCTAATTAGAGGACTGCATTATTTTTAGAAAAGCAATAATTGAATCAGGAGAAGCAATTATAAAGTCTCCAAAAATATGTTTCACCCATAACCAGAACTTCATTGCCATATCACAATAAAAAAAGAGATGAAAAACACATGGAATAACCATTATAAACCCTATATTAACCTGAATATTGTGTTCGATAGTAACATATCACTGAACGATATTTAAATAGTATATAAATATGAATAATATATTTAAATAATTATTTATTATTATTTAATATTTTTTTAATAGGTAGTTTAATAATTTAATTGTGTCAGTAATACCTTCTATAATCCTCTTGTTATGAATGTCTTGGAGGACTGCAATCAAATATGCTGCAAGGACTACTACTAAAGTACCAGCAATGGAGTGCCTATATAGATCATTCACTTGAGCTTTCAGTTGCTCAGAGGTATTTGGTGTGAGAATATATGTTTCCTCTACTTATCATAATTGTAATTTGCAACTTCTGATTTATTATAACTAAGTTATTCTTTAATGGTTTCCCTATTTTAATTTAACTTTAAATGTTTGGTTCTGCCACCTTAAATGAAAGGTTTCTACATGTGAAAAAAATGAAATATTTTGTGATGAAAAACTACAAGAGTAATGACTTGTGCAAACACAACTATTGAACTATTATTCTCCATGAGTGAAATGCAATTGATTATGCATGCTTCTTCCACTGTTTAAATAGAACTAGTAAACCAATTGTTTAGTCAACATTAGTAATCCAGTTTTAAGCTTTGAAATATAGGCAGTGTTGAGAAGGAATGATTGCTTCTAAGCAACTGCAAAGTTCTTGTTGTAGCCTTTAAATTGTAGAAGTAATATCTTTGCAAATTAATGACAATTGATTGTTTCCTGCAAGAATGTTTTTGTGCTTGTGTATCTGGCTGCAGTTACAAGGTTAGTGTGATTTCAAAAACATAAATTTTGGTTAACTTATCATATCCCTTCCAGCTCTCCTCTCTTCCTATATGTTGTTACTGATTTGAGTGTTGTGTTTGACACTAAAAGCATTGGTGAGATTCTGTTTGGGGAAATTAAAATGGTTGCAGCTGCTGAGATTGAACAAAAAGTTGAGATTAAAATGTTTTCAATTTTTGTCCCTGTTTGAGTATGCATGTACACTGGTAGTCTCTTTACTGGTTTGGTGGGTCACTTAAGTAATTATACAGTGATAAGGCACAGTTTTTATCCATCCCAAAATTTCTATTAGAACCCTTTAATTATTCATCCTGATTGATAGTGAAACTGTGATTACCATGCTTCATTTAACAAGCAATTGAAAAGGCCATTTTTTCATGGGTTACCATGCGTGTAATTTGTTGTCTAAAAGAGACAATTTTAGTTTGATATATTAAGAAACATTCAACTATTTGTTTGTCCAGGAACAGTGAAAATAGTAGGAAAAACTAAGAAAGTACAATAAATTGAAAATTAGAGCTGAATGGGATTGTCAATATGATGGTGTTATATTTTTTGCTAATTTATTGTTGTTTTGGCATTTATATCCGCCCGTTTCCAAAGTGGTAAGGTTGGTAACATTGGATCCATTATGTCCTCTCCTTTTGCTTTTACTATCTCTAAAGTTCTGGTGTCTTATTTTAATCATGGTAGACCCCACCAAAGTTTCTTATCCACAAAATAAACATCTTTATAGTATGTCCATCACAGCAAAATTATTATATGTTAGCACATATGAAAAGTTGACATGTGTTGCAATATTAAAAAAGTTCTATCCTATGTCTTTCAATTTTGCAAATAAAAGTTGGAGCATTAAGTTCATGCTTTAATCACGATTTTAATAACTTTGAGTTCTGAAGCTCCTTTTTTCTTTCTCTAGGTTATTGCTGTTGGAATGAATCCTCTTCAAATTGCTCTTGGGATTGAGAAGACAACAACTGCACTTGTTTCTGAACTCAGTTTCATGTCAAGAGAGGTAGGATCCGTTTATTTCTTTTTAAAAAACTAAGACATCTGGATTATTAAAATTTTTGAAGACTTGTTTCTCATATTTTACCAATGTAAAACTTATTCTCATTTGAATTCTAACACAAGGTTGATTTAATTATGATTTTTGCTTCGTGTCAATTATTACTTATAATTTGCAGGGCGGGGAATGATTATGCAGTTGAAAACATGATTTTTGAGGCACTGCATAAGCAAGAGAGTAGTAGTGACAATTGAAACTAGAAAAGTAGAGATTATGGAGGGAATGCAATTTGATCATGTATATTTGTCCCCATACTTTGTCAACAATAGAGGAAAGATGACAGTGGAATTCCACATGTATTTATGAAAGATTCTACTCACTTCTATTGTGCCAGGTTATTGTTGGGCAGTTATAAGGTTAATGTATTATTCGGTTATCCTAAGGTAAATTTATCGTGCTCTATGGAAAGAGTTACTATGTTTATTAGCGGTTACCAATATGTACTTGGCATTGAATCACATGATATTTAATTGACCAAACGCTGTAAAATCTTCGGATGATTGGTTAATAGCTTTATAACTAGATTATAACGCAGCATGACCAAACATCTATCTTCTGGGACATTATATAAAAGATCATTCATTTGACTTGAATAGTCCAAACTAAGAATGATCATATATTGAATTTTTAAAGATCTGATGCAAATTTAATCAAAATCCAAAAATATAGATAAGATTTTAGATTCATATCTTTCTTTTTATGCTCAAACTAGTTTGGATATTTTTAAATCAAGGTCAAATTCATATCCAAATATTTAAATTAAGATAAAATTCCAAATCTACTTCTAAATTCAAATCTAGAAAATGGATTAAAATATGGATTAACTAAAAAACAGATTTAAGGAAATGGATTTTTAACGGAAAACAGGTTGAAGAGAAATGGATTCTTAATGAGTCAAAACAGAGCAAAATTGGAGCAGATTGATAAAAGTAAAACTTTTGCCCAGTGATAAGTTGAACTTAATAACTAATGTTGAATATTCATCCACCAAAGGCCCCGCGCATAGCTTCCATAGTTGCGTGTACAGATCAACATCTACCACACCAAATAGAACATAAATCAAAACAATTAAGATCCTCACTTTCACAAATGAAAGTAAACAACTTCTCCCCTATCCAAGTTCCTCTAAATATAAATAATATATTAATTAATATTTAAACAACTATACAAAAGTTTTAATTACAAAAGTTTTAAATTCATCTACTACACAAATATATAAAAAAAGTTAAACAATATATGAAATAATAAAATTATAATAATATTATAATTTAATAATATTAAAAATAAAAAATAAAAAATAATATACTATATAATCTATATAAATTTTTAACATTAAATAAAAACTAAAATCATATAAATATCCATATAAATTCCATAAACCAACTTCAAGCTAAAACAAAATATGAGATAAATATAAGTTTTACACGCAGAAAAAATAGTTTACAATTTCCACTCATATAAAACCGCATGGTGTTTTTAGAAAACAACCAGGTGTTTTAGAAAACCGCATGGTGTTTTAATGTCTTCCGCATTAACTCTCTCCGCCCACGCATTAATTCTCTCTAACAACTCCTTTTTTCTTTTTTTTAAAAAAAACAACGTTCTCTCCTTTGCGTTTTCACTTACCCGTTCCAATTTATTGGTCACAACAACTCTTCAACACTCAACTCCTTTCAAACTTGATAATGAAAAAGAGTACAACATAAAGAAGGTTCTGGGGCCCTTGTCCACATGCAATTCTTTTCAATTCACCAAGACTAAGGGTCTTTGCAATGGACTCAAATATAGAAAACGCATCCTCATCACCACCAAAAGCTGGAATGATAGGTTTCCCATCAATGGGTAACCCAGTTAAAAAAAGAACATGCTCAAGCGTGATGTTCATACAGATATGTCATTGACTAAGAAAGAAAAAAGTCTAAGTGTTCGACTTTGATTTGGTATTTTTCTAATAAAATTTGACACAAACGAGTTGGATAAGAGTTGCTTTATGCACTACCATCAATAAGCGAAAAAGACAACTGGCTGGACCATTTGAGGATATGCTTTCAATAGTGAAAGCCTTCATTTCATTATCCAATTCGCGATATAACTCTTTTAATGTGTCCAACTTGCCACAACCCTTAAATGCCATTCCTACATTTATTCAGTTCATAAACATATACAAGAGCAATTAATGAAAAAATATGAGCAGATAAAAGAATTAATGGAAGTTGGCAAAAAAAAATGTATACAGAAGTTCAGTGAATCAGAGACAGTATACAAGTTGCAATCCAATGAATACATTAACTCTAGAGATGAGAAGGAAAGGAGGGTGGAAAATGAGAATGATGAATTAAAGTGCAAAACTGTATACTTTAACGAAGCCAAGATTGTTGAGTTTTGTGGCAAACCAAACTGCACTACGTATAGAAATCAAACTACAACACAATTTCACTAAGAAAATACCAATCTAGGCTAAACTCAACTATTATTCTAGAAAAATATTCAATCCTTTAAAACTAACTCCAAAGTAGTTTGAATTGGTGTGAAAATGAATTAGTTTTGACTACTTAGATATACACAGGATTTTGCAATTTATATCTACAACTAATACAAGTTATGATTTAAAATAATGACCCAAAATAAATATATAAAACGTCACATGTCAATAATTAGAGTATAATATAACACATCATGAACAACCAACACATTGACCTGTATGAAAATGGTAACCCACGGAAAAAAGGCCTTTTCAATTGCTTGTTCAATGAAGCATGGCAAGCACAATTTCACTATAAGTCAGGATGAATTATTAAAGGGTTCTAATAGAATTTTTGGGGTGAGTAAAAACTGTGCCTTGTCACTGTATAGGTCCCAAGATATAGTTTATCTCAATACAAACAACACAATTATTGCAAGCTTAAAAATAGCAAAAGAATCTGAACCAGCAACACAGTCAAAACTAGGTCCCAAGACAAAGTTTATTTCAATACAAACAACACAATTGTTGCAAGCTTACAAATAGCAAAAGACTAATGGAAAAAACTAACTACTAAAAATTATGCAGAAATTTAAAATCATCTTGTGCCTTGATAAACTACTTTAGAACACTACTAAAATGAGTATGTAAATCTGAAATAGGCCTAATACTATCAAAATTAACCAGAAACAATAACAAAACAAGATCAATTTCATCTACTAAACAACTATTGTAGGTATTTATAGAATTATAACTGAATTGCAAAAAGTTCACTATATGCCTAGAAATATACCACAAAACATAAAAAATTTCAAGGTAAAATTGACAGAAAAATAAATTTCTAAAAACAGCATACTAGAATTAAGGAAAGGAAGATGGAACCAAGTTGGATGTGCAGCTCTCAAGACTAAAACTTGTGCAGCAGACCTACAACAACACAACAGTAGAGTTAAGCTTCTTCCACCCCACACTTTAAATCGTTACTGGTGTGAGTTAAACAAATATTATTATAAAATTTTAAATAAAAAATAGGCCAAAAAATTAACAAAAAAATAGTCTAAGACTAAAACTATAATGACATTTATAAAAAAATATAAGTAATTCTATACATACAATGAACAAATATATACATACAATGAAAAACTAACCTCTTCTAATTGAAAGACGAACTTTGAGAGGGAGTTTAGGGTCTCCGCACATTACTGGCCAAATGGGAACGAAGAGCAAGTGTGACGAATCTCAAAACGCTGCAAATGGGGATGAAAACGAAAAATAATCGGTTCAAAACGCGTAAAATCAACCCATAATCAAACCCCAACAAGTTTGATGGCGAAAACCTTTCGAAACTCACCTGGAGGGGGTCGGAAATGGCGTCGCCGGCGGGAACTCTCGCGGAAACGATGAACAGCGCGAGGGTTTCTGCATTTCGCGCAGAGATAAACCAAAACTTAACGTCGGGGGTGTGGTATCCGACGTTAAGTGACGTCTGGCGTGTCCTGGTCCGACGTAAAGGGACGTCTAGCGCGTCCTGGTCCGACGTCAAGGGACGTTTGAAGCGTTGGGGGTCGACGTCCTTTTTTGAGTGACGTCAGGGTATCTTTTAACAGACGTTAAGTGACGTTTGTCCGCTCCACGTCAGACGTTAAAAAGGTCCCGTTATTTACAAAAATGTCACCGATCACTTTTAACGCTGGGCTTTTTTTAGGCAAACGTTATTGGGGTGATGTTAAAAGGCTTTTTTGTGTCAATGAATGTGGAAACTGATGAGCGTGAAGAGAAAGATTAAGAAATTGGAATTGGGTGAAATTTGAAGGTAAATAAATAAGGTTAAAATACCTTTTTGGTCCTAATTTTCGTCAACTTTTTTCAAATAAGTCCCAATTTTCGCGGGGTGCTCAGATAGGTCCTAATTTTTGTCACTTTGGTTCAATTAGGTCCTAACTGGGTAACGCCGTTTAAATTGATAACGTTTCACTGTACAGTTGGCTATTCTTTGCTACGTGTCCAAATACTAATCTTACGTGTCAGTGTTTCTGTACAATGAGGTGGTTAATTAGTGGGTTAAACACATTACGTTTTTAATTAAATGTAAATAATGAAAATTTAAAAAATAAAGTGTTAGGGTTTATAAAAAGTCGAAGAAGCCATCTCATGTGTGAACTTGGTCATGCTTGGAACGTTGAAGCTTTGTTGCAGCTATGTCTCGGACCCAATCATCTTCTTCATATTGTAATAACTGTGTGCAGCGTAGTGTTCCCTCTTCTCACACCCAAGCTTTAAGACCCATTTGTGACTGTGGGGAAGCTGCAGTTCTGAGGACAATGACAACACAAACGCACAATAAAACAAACAGAACCGCTTTCGAAAATCACACCAACCCAATCACAAACGAGCAAAACCAATATCGCAAACGACCAATCACCAAAAAACGAAAGTGAAAGCTCTAACGCAATAGAAAACCTAACCTGGATTCAATATCTGCAATGAATTGATTATGATCCCGTAACAATTGCACAACCCAAACGAAGCAAATTTGCTTTTCTTTCTTTCCCCCAAATTCGAGCACAGGTAACCTAAATCCCCAAATTTGCTTTTCTTTCTTTCCCCTAAACACGTTTAACCCCTTTTACTTTTTAATCTGCGTTCAAATATCTTTTTAATTTTCCTTTCTTTTAATTTTTTTATCTTTAAATACAATTAATTAAAACCTTAATGTGTTTAACCACCTAATTAATCACCTGATTATAAAGAAAAACACTAACACGTAGGATTAGTATTTGGACACGTAGCAAATAATAGCCAACTGTACAGTTAAACGTTATCGATTTAAATGGCGTTACCCAATTAAGACCTAATTGAACCAAATTGACAAAAATTAGGATCTATTTGAGCACCCCGCGAAAATTGGGACCTATTTGAAAAAAGTTGACGAAAATTGGGACCAAAAAAGTATTTTAACCAATAAATAATCATGTCTTTAAATATATAAAAGAAGACTTTAAATATATAAAAGAAGAGAAGAAAAAACTTGCTTAAGTGTGACGCGACAACGATAGGGCCACTACAACATTTTCAAGTAACATTTTCACAGTTACATTTATTAAAAATGTTACTTTTATGTATACTTTCGTTACATTTTTTTAAATGTTAGAATAAAGAATATTAACAGTTATTTTGTAACATTTTAAAAAACGTTACTATAGGTCATTACACTTTTTTATGCTTTTAGTAACATTTTTTTATTATAATTATTAAAAATGTTACTATAGATAATATTTATAACTTACAGAAACTTTTTTAAATAAATATTATTATAAATTATATTTTAAATAAATGTTTATTTCTATTACCTACAAATTTTCTTGATAAAAATTATTCATAAAAATATTTTCAATTTTTATAATAAAATATTTGCTACAAAAAATATTTATAATTTTTGTAAGATATTTTTTTTTCAAGTAATACTCACAAAATTTTTTGTAAAAAATTGTTTCCAACAAATCAAAATTGATACCTGCAAATTTTATGAATTAATAATAATATTATAAATTGCAGAAAACTTATAAAAAAAAGTTTCATAAAAAAATATTTTTAAAAATCCAATAATTATACTTATCAATTTTGCTGGATAATATTATATTTTTAAATTGTTTAATAAAAATTTGCAGCAAATCAACATTTTCGTATACTCTCATTTTCCTCGTCATAGATTTCACTCCCCTCGTCATAGATCGTCGTTGTCGTTTTTGTTGCCATTGGAGTCATAGGTCATCGTTATCAACTTTTTCTCTCACATTTTCACACAGTCTCCTCAATCTTTCGTTGATCTAGCAACGATTTCATATTTTCACTCCGATCTCAACGGCTTAATCTCACTCAGGTTTCTTACTTGTTGTTTTCGCCCTTTTTTCTTCTTGTTCTCGCTCACCTATCTCTCACCCTCTCATGGTCTCTCGTGTTTGTGATTCACATTGTTATGTTTTTTCACAGATAATGGATTAAAATTCGTTCTGACATTTGAATATTAATTGTCTATTTTTGATTTTTTACATGTTCTCGTGTTTCGACGTTTTATAAGTTTTGAGATTTTATAGGTAAGTTTTCTTGCTTTTTCTTTACTTTTCATTTTCAATTGTGATTTGATTTTTGTTTTCATAGGTAGGTTTTCATTTTCATATGTAGGTTCTGCAATTCACATTATTGGTTTGGTTGTTCTTATTTTTATTGTTGACAATGATTTAATTTAACTAGATCAAACTGTTAATAAGGTCATGGGCTGGATGGTTAAAAAGGCCCAAATCGTAATTGTTAAATTCATGAGTCTAGTTCCTATAATATGCACACCAATGAGTTCTCACTTTCAATTGCTTTGTTCAAGTGAAAATTTCCCCAACATCAATATAAACAATGACATAATCAACAAAAAACATGTTTCAACAAGCATACATTTATATCCAAAAGAAGGCTACAGTGAGAAAGGAACTTGTGGTCACCAACCATTATAAAGTAAATTTGAACATTAGATATAGTAGTTTTTAGATTAATGGCTGAAATGTTTTTTGTTTTTCTTCTCTTTTTGTCTGATTTAACAGTGTTACATAATACAATTTAATAGGGCAGTTTTCTGAGTTCAATTCAAAAAATATTTATGTTTCTGCCTGGAAAGAATTCTGGATAGTTGATAGGTTCTAGGTATATAGGAAGGGACATATAGTAAACCAAAAAGACGTCAAAATAAAATTTCTCCCTTCTCTCCCCTTTGATACTAAGCTTATTAATAAAAAGATTTACCTGGATAGAAGCTTTGCAATGATCAACAGATAATTGTAATTCTCCTACTAAACAAAAAGCCTGAGTTTATAATATATTGTATAATACAAGTAATGGTTCTGTTTCCCTTTCGAATTTGAGTTTTTCACTTGGATAAAGGGAAAATAACGAAATTTGTTGAATGAGGGAGTTGATTAAATGGCAAAAGTTTGTTGGCCAAATTTTGATCTAGAGTGTGAGAACTTCAACAACGAATCAATCATGCAAGGTTCACTGTTTTATTTTCCCTTGAATTGCAAGTTTGGTTTCCTTTTCTTTTTCTTAGCAATGGTTTGCAAATTGTGTAGATTCTCTCTGCATTTACATATAGCTTAATTGGTTTAATGTAATCTCAAAGGTAAAAGGAAAATAAAAGCATAACAAAAAGGTTAAAAGCTTGGGTAATTTTTAACTTAATTAGTCTTTGTTATCAATTTAATCCTCACTTGAGTCCAAGGTTAGTCTTAGCTATAGCTTTCTATTAGCCATCTATTAGGCTTTATTTTTTTGTTCTCTTTTTCCTTTTTCATTTATGTTATTCTCCATCGTATATATACCTGCTTATCTTAAAATAAAAGATGAAATCCTTCATTGATCATTCTTTTCACTTATTTTCTCACCCTAGGTAGCTCCCTATGAAAATGGAGAAGAAGTGACTCTTTGATGGTAACTTTCTTTATTGCCTTTGATTAGAAACATATGTTAGCAACTCCTCTGTTTTAATTTGAACAAATGAACAAAAAAGATAGCTGAAAACTAAATTGAAAAGCATATTGAACAAACATAATTTTTGTTAAAACTCCATTAAGTCAATTGTAACAAAAGACCGAGATGCACTAGTGGAATCTACCATCTACGGTTAGTTCTATCCACCATGAAATGAAAATCTATGTTTATATTAGAATATTGACAAAGTGAATGCTATTAATTGTAATTTGATTCTTGATAGGAATATATAATGGAAGAAGGGTTGAAGGATAAGAGTATCTTTGACTCATCAAGTTAACTCTCTCTTATAGCTTTTGATTCTATTTTGGTAATTTTGTTCAGCTTGAGACTTTAATAAAATCATTTTTCATTTATATGTTTTGTCCATAATGTGGTGAGAAAGAAAAACCATCCTTGTTGGCCAAGAATGTTAAAGTGTCATTTCCAAGTGATTATTGGAGACACTACAAGTGAGCTCTTAGAGAAAAATGCACATGTCTTGAATAACATCTCTACTAATCTTGAAAAAAAGGAAAAAGTCCAGAAAACTAAGACCAAGTTAACTAAGAGGTGATTAGCATATTTTTTCTTTATTTTTCTTTTATATTATCTATCAATTAGTTTTCTTAATAATATTTTGGAACATATCTTACTATTTCTTTTATCCAGGAAATTAGAAGATCTTAATGTTGAAATGGTCACACTTGAACAAGATCTTAGCATTCTCAAATATCCATCCAATGCCTTTGAGCTTTTCCTGTAAGATCTAGTTCTCTAAAGTATGCTTATAATTTTATTGTTTTTGTTTATTGACTTATAAATGATCACTATTACAAGCAAGAATTTGCAAACAACTATAAAGAAACAAAAGTTGATTTAGATAATTTTGAATGTGTATGTGAATTTCAATATATTGATAAAGCTTAATTATTTGTTTAACATTTCATTTAAAAAAATAGGTTAAGAAAAAAGTTGTTAAGGCATGGAACTCTCTGACAAATAGTTTGGTTAAAAACATTTATGTATTTGTTATACCAATTTATCAATGTTAATTATCTTTATTTACAGTTGCTAGATAGTGCACATACATTGTTAGATGCAAATGAGCTGAAGAAGCGACTTGAATAAGGTGTGAATGTTACATTATATATATCTTATATGGTTGGTTGTTTTGAAAATAACAATTTTAGTAGCAAGTATACATAATATCTCATTTTTTTACTCATTTTTGCAGGCAAAATAGTAGGGTGGAGTTAAGAATAATCTTAGGACTTCTTTGGTTGTGATCATATAAGTCATTAAGAAGGAAGTCAATTATGGAAGGTGCTAGATGGATTTTGTTAAAGTTTGGGTGATTTGGTGCTTTTGTTTATTTGTGTTTGAATAATAATAGTTAACAATGATGAAATGCTCAAAAATATATCATTAGAGATTATTAATTTTTTTTACTCCCTCTATACATCTGAATTATCATCAAGTTTGAGAAATAAATTTCTCAAAAATATGGTGTACTATTTGTTTTTTTACTCCTTTTATGCTTTTGAATTATAATTAAGTAACATAATATATTATAATAAGGTGAAATATTTGATTATTTGCGGTAAGAACTAAAAATAACTAGAAAAGGGATACAAATAGTTGTAAAGATTTCAAAGAATTGATCTATAAAAATTAAAATCAAATTTTCCTGTAATTACAAGAGATCGATTGGTCAAAAAAAGTGTTGGTGTAACTATTTATATTAATGACATTTTTATAATGTTACCTTAACAAAAAACAAATATCGCTAAATTTTTTGAGTAACAATTTTAAAATGTCTCTTTATTTCAAAAAAAAAAATGTTACCAACTAGTTTTAGTAACATTTTTGTAACGTTACTCATTTATAAAAAAACATATAACTAAAAGGATTTAGTAACATTTTTTAAAATGTTACATTTTTATTAAATAAATGTTATTAAAGATATCTAGTAACATTTTTATAAATGTCTCAATTGATACGTTAAAATGTCACTAATATTTATTAGTAACATAGGGTATACGTAACATGTGGTATAATATTACTAAATTATATTAGTAACATTTTTTATAATTTAGTAACATTTTTTAATGGGCACAGTGGCAACAATGGTGAGTGACTTGGAAGAAAAAAGAGTTTTATGGTTCTTTTAGCAGGTTAGAGCACTCAAAGTGCTCTTTTAGTATATTTATGAATTTTTTGTTGATAAAAAATAAATTCTCCTAGTGGAGAAAACATAGGTAATGAGCTGAATTTGGTTGGTTTACATTCATATTCCTTGTATTTAGTTATACTTAATTAAATTTTATCAAAATGTATAACATGATGAAAACATTTGACATCATAATTTTGATAATTGTTTGCAATTTTAAGATCATGAACACAATGAAAAACATTAAGATAGTAAAGACCATACCAGGAAGACAACAAGATAATCTTTTACAATAGTAAAATTATTGTGTGTAGTGAAGAAGTTCAACTCGACCCGTTTTGTCCCGTCCTGCAATTTAATGACAACTAATTATGTCGGTTATAATCCACTCGGTATAATAAGTGACGTAGTGACAACACTGTAAATTTAATAAATTTTCAAAATAAAGAGCAATCGAACAGTCTAACCAAAATCCACCCTAACATTCTAACAGCCAAACAAAAAGCCTAATTAAAGAGCAAGAAATGACCAAAGTGAAAAAGAAAAAATTCGTGGAATCAATCCCATTCAAAAAAATTGGCTTAAAGAAATTGTGAAATGAAACCCTACCTTCATAAAACTATCGAATCAAAATAAAAATTGAGGTCGTGGAATATGACGAGCATGTAGAGAAAGATTGAGAAATTGGAATTGAAATTGGGTGAAAGAGAGAACGCAACTAGTTTAAAATTGTGGATTTAATTTTCCAAACATCGTTTCCAACCCTTGGATGTAACTATAAAGATGAAATTTGAAGGTAAATAAATAATCATGTCTTTAAATACATAAAAGAAGAGAAGAAGAAGCTTGCTAAAGTGTGACGCCACAACAGTAGGGCACAGTGGTGGTAGTGGTGAATGGCTTGGAAGAAAAAAGAGTTTTGTTGTTTTTTCTAGGGAAGAGAAGAAGACGAAGTTAAAAAAGTGAAAAGGTTTTTCACACTTTGTAGTGAAAAAGACATATTATATTGGTTATTTCTTTAATCGATCTAATATATGTACATATTAGATCGTTTCTTTCTATAAGTGATCTAATATGTTCATATTAGATCGATTTCCCTATAACCAATTTAAAATACTTTCTAGTATTAACAATTATTCACTGCATTTTGTATTAAATCGATTTTGCTACAACTGATCTTATATCTTATTCTAATATCACAACTTTCCACTAGTAAAGTCACAATTTTCCACCATAACTTTATGTTGTTACTTAATGATATTTGTTGTAGTGTTCAAATATCTTTCTTTATAAAGACAAGATCAAAATATGTCAAAACGGAAAAGTTTGTTTTCTTTTTTATCTTGTTCTAGGAATAAATAAGTGTCTAAGTGTATGTTTACTTTGTGGTATGAGGTGTATTTATCTCTAGAATTTCTCTTATTATGTATAGGCACATTACTACTTAATGCCATAATAATGTTTTTGCAAATGGATTTATGATTTTGTAAATGGGTAGACGTATCACTAGTGCAAATAGCTTTTTATGACAACTTATTATGCCTGTAAGACCCGAAGAACTTAAATAATTAAATAAATAATTATTTAATAAATGTGAGTAGTGGAAACCTTTATGACATTAATTACTGATTGATATGATTGATATGACGTGGAAAAGTACTAGTTTAAAAGGTTGAGAGTACTTAATTGGGTGAGAGGACTTGAGTTCAAGTCTTATGTGTCAATTGTGTGTTATTTAATCTTATTATTATTTTTATGATATGATTTGGGCGTGTTAATAAAGATAAATTTCTAGATTTATAGAAAATATCACGAAACATGTATTGGTTGAATTGGTTATGCATTGACTTGGTAATTGAATGGCTGTGGATTTGAACCTTGGCTTAACCAAAATAACTTTCTTTTTTTGCTAAAATTAATCTTTGGCATGAATGTGAAGAGCCTGAAAACCCTAGCCAATTGGTGAGGTAGATAGGAGGACTTAAGCATGAGAGAGAGTTCTATTGAGGTTGCCAATGGTGCATAAAGTGAGGAGAGAAATTTCAGAATACTCAAGGGTTGTAGAGAGTGAGAGGGAGTGTTGAAAGGTGGAAAGACAAAAGAAGCTTTGGGATTCATAGAGGCTAGTTGAGTGTTTGCAAGTGGAAGTAAAGAATTTCATGTTAGGAGAGTTCCATCTTGTGATTTAATTGTAATTCCATGATTTTGTAATGTACTTGAGGTTTGAAAATTCAATGTAATCCAATTCGTCTTAATTTCATCGTGTTTATGGAAATTCCCAAAAATCGCCGGGCGGCGTCAAATGACCCGCTAGGCGACGTATGCTCCAGAACGCAATTATGGGTTTTCTCTATGAACCGCCTAGCGGTTACGTGCTGCCCGCCAGGTTACACAAGCTGGCTTGTCCAGTTGTTGTGCTTTCTTGCGTTATGTGGTGTTGATGGTGCTCGGTTGGAATCTTTATATCAAATTTTAAACATTTATTGGTGTCTACATGTCGAAAATTGTATAAATTGGCTATAATTGAATGAATTGTGACCATGATGGGGAATTAGGGTTTATGCGGAAATTGGAAATGATGAAAGTATACTTCAGTTATATGAATATGCCTTGATGGATGGGATTAATGTCCCTAAGTTAGCCTAGATTGTATGCTTCAATGTTTGTGTTGTTCTAAAGTGTATGTACAATATTGACAATTTTGTGGCATGTTTCACTTAGTAAATAAAGGAGAACATGCTAGACATGATAATATTTGATTTGGGCATGAGTTGAATGTGTATATTGTGTTTTAGTCATAGTATTATGTTTGGAATATCATGATTGTGCTATAAATGATGTATGATTGGGGTCCCTTAAGACTTGAGGAAAATGCCAAAAAACCAATAGCATTGTGCTATGGGTATGGCGCCTGGCGGTGCGGGGTGAGCCGCCAGGCGATAGAGTCTCAAAACAGTGGTTGTGACCACTGTATGCGCATGGCGCCTGGTGGCAGTGTTGTCCTTGCCAGGCGATATGGGTGCGATAGGGGGACTAGAAGGCGTTTGGCTCCTGGCGGTGTGAGATGCCCGCCAGGCGGTCTGGAGCCAAGTTTCACCTAGCGACATGAGAGGTGCGTCAGGTGGTTTTGGTGCAGAGTTGGCTCGTGAGGAAAGTTTCTACATAGCTTTGGATGAGGGACACAATGCGATGCTTTGGTTGGGGACCCAATTACGAGTGTAACTTCTATTGGGGTAACACGTGGCCACTCTACGTTGTAGCTTGGTGGTTTAGGAAGTGCAGTGGAGTGTGCGAGATCGTGGCTCGTACTACGTGGTTTCAAATGATTGCCCTCTTCAATGCATCTAATAGTTTGGTAGTCTGGGGCAACTACGAACTTCGGTTTGTTTTGAGGAACTCCACTTGGTGCCGGGGATTGTGACCGTGACAATTTATTCTCGCATGTGGACTATTAGGTTGTGGCTTGTAATCGGAGGGGCGAGTAGACACTCGTGCAGCAAAGATCGATTAGTGTACTCACCAAAGGGTGTAGAATCAAGAGTCGTCTAACATAAGTATTGGAAGTTGAGGAACTTAGGAAGGAGAAATACTAACATGGATTATATTTTTGAGATGTTTTAATTATGTTATGTTGCAATTGTTCATTTTATTTGAGCTAACCTATCTGGGTATGTTTGGCGATGATCATGTAACTTGTTACATGGGAGTAGATGGTGATGCAAGTGAGCGCGTGGACACATAGTGTCGGAGTGGGGATCAGCGATGGGAGTTTTTACTTGTTATAAGTTATTTTGTAACAGATATCATGATTCATTTATAATGGAGATAATGGAACGTTGTATGGATTTCTTTTAAAATTGACGCGCTGAAACAATTTTAAATTTCTCGTGTTTTTGGGAAAAGAATCTATTAATAAATGAGGTTATTCATATATTACCTTAATTTTATTTCTTAATAAGTAATTTCTGGCTAGGACGTTACAATGTCGGTTATAATCACTAGGCATAATAAGTGACGTAGTGACAAGATTGTAAATATAATAAGATTTTTTATGCTGGTTATGACTAAAATTGAACTAGAAAGTGGATATAGTGGCAAAATTTCGTAATAAAGTAAGAAATGCACTCAAGCTTCAAGGAAGCCATCTATGGGAGGAAAGCTCACATACTTGGTCACCATGATTGTAACTATAACCAACCTAGATTTTTCTATAAATTAAGGGGCAGACCCCCCTTCATATCATCCATAAATTGAAATTCTCTCTTTGAAATTAGTCTCTCTCTAGATTCTCTCTTTTTCACTTATAAAATCGATTACAATCTAGATGAAACATAGGGAATGTGCAACTTCTCCTAGGATCAATTGTTAGAATCATCATGAATTATTGAACTTCCAAGTGTTGGGATTGGATGTAGCTCTTCTAAACTTATGAATGATACTATTTATTGTTTTACTCAATTATTCGTTAATGTGTTAGTGATTCAATTCGCACTACAAGAAAAACTAATATTATCGACGGTCAAAATCTGTCGGTAATGGTCAAAATCCATCACGAAATCAACATTACCGACGGTTTATCAACGGTAAAAAATTTATCAGTAAAACACTTGTCAATAAAATTTTACTGACAAAAATCATGTTGTCGGTAATTATCGACGAAAAAATCCGTCAGTAATTATCGACCGAAAAATTCTTTGATAATTACCAAAAAATCTGTCAGTAAATAACATGCACTGTTCATCTTCTCCGTCCTCCCTCTTTCATTTTTTTTTTCGTTTTCTTCTTCTTTGTCATCACCGTCGCCGCCATCGTCGTCGTTGTCATTGCCACCGCAGCCATCATCTTCTTCCTCTTTCTCCTTCTTCTTCTCCTTCTTCTCTTTTATCTTCATCTTCTCCTTCTTCTTCTTCTCTTTCTCCTTCTTCTTCTTCTCCTTCTCTTTTTCTCTCTTCTTCTTCTTCTTCTTCTTCTTCTTCTTCTTCTTCTTCTAATACCAGTTGGCATCAAGGTGGCAACAATTTATATAAATATTCACCAAATAAGAGTGGAATTATATAAATCGAAAACAATACTGAAATAAAATGGAAGTTTGGAAGAAATTTACACTTACAAGATTATTTCGAGCTTTTATTTCAAATTCAAAAGCCAGAACAGGAAAGAGTCTAGAGGAAAAGAGAGAGAGAGAGGTACAAAAAGATTCAGAGGGAAGTTTTTCGGAAAAATCCAGTCTGCCTCCTCCATTTTCTTTGAAGGTATTTATAGGAGACGAATTTCAAAATTAAATTTCATTCAGGTTTACAGGATTTCAAATTACATTTCATTACAAATTATTCATCATGGAACATCTTCCTTTTATGGTGTCGAGCATCTTTTCTTCGTGGAGTTTTTTCTTCTTTTCATAATGGAGTATCTTCTTTTTATTTTGTCGGGCATCTTTTTCTAGTGGAGTCATTTCTTCTTTTCTTTTTCTTTAACGTCACCTCAATTTGATTGATCGACGTTGGTAATCTTGGCATAGTGGCGAGAAGCTATGGCTTTATCCTCTTCCTGTTAATTCCATTATTTCGAGGAATTCATTCGAGTTAATTCAAGAGAGATATCTATCCCATAACAATCATCCTCATTTTCGAAAAAAGGATGATCATCAACTTCTTCTTCTTTAGAGGAATCAAAGGATGATAATGCTTGCAACAATGAAGCCTTTAAATCTGCTTTGGATTTTCCTTTTAATTTTAAACGGTGTCCTGACATCACTTCGCTTTTCTTTTGAGGGGGGCTAGATTGAGAGATTTATTTTTCCATGTTCTAAATTTTTCTTCCAAATATTGAACTTGAAATTTCTTCCACCAAAAAACTTTTATTTTAAGGCATAAGGTTTTTGGAATGGAGCTGGTTTATGCTAATGTAATTCATAAGTATGCTGATATAGTCAGCTTACACTCATTTCAGCACAAAAATTTTAAAGTATTTCATGGATAGGCATATTCCGAGTGGCTTTCTTGAAATCTTCATAGAATTTTACCACTATTAGAGGAAAAATAGACTTTGTAGGCCCTGCCCAACAAAACCATTCTTGAAACCATACTAGAATTTTTTCATTTAGAGGATTCTTGAAACTGATGTACCAGGAATGCTTGGGATTTGGATCACACATGATACGATACCAGACATTTTGATAATCAAAATAATTATAAGAAGGGGGATCAAACACTCTTGAAAATCTCTTTTCAGTTAAAGGACTTTGATTCCAATCTTTATAAGACAAGACTCAATTTATTTTTAATTTCGAGTAGATGGTTTTTGAAGGATCTTTCTTATCCACTTCAGGGTAAATTTCAGCATAGGCGATATCAATAATAATCATTTGATAGAATTTTTCTTTTTCTTAATATTTTCTTTCGGAATCCATCCCCATTTAGGGGCCAGGTGGTTAATTATCATTGTCGGGTCAATTTCTTCCTATTCCTTTTCAAGGGTTACAATGGTAGAACACGTTTCCTTGATAAGAAAATCCACGGGCGACTCTATACTATTAGTATCAGGAAGGGTTCTTAATACTTGAAAATTTATTTTCAGTGTCTGTCATGTTCGGAATCCAAGTGTGAGTCTAAGTCCCACATTTGCTAGAAATGAGAAAGTAGAGCACTATACAAGAATAAAGACCCATAAACCCATTGCCTTACGGTTTTGGGTTGAGAGTGGTGTCAGTGCCTTATGTGGTTGGGCTCAGGTTTCATTGGTGTTGTATCTCCCTAGTGATACCCCCTCCTTAAAAAACCTAACAAGTGGTATTAGAGTCGATGGTTAAAACCGACTCAAACGAGTGCAGTATGATCCTAGTATCGAAAGTCTTCCTGGTAAGGGTTCCAAGTAAGCGTGTCCCGTTAATAAAAGAATGGCGGTACAGTAAAGGGCAAAAAAGGAGTACTCGTGGTTCGGAATGCTTCCGCTGGAGGGGGAGTGTACCAATGGGGTTGAAGGGACTCACCCTTGAGGGGGAGATTCTTAGGAATCCAAGTGTGAGTCTAAATCCCACATTGGCTAGAAATGAGAAAGTAGAGCACTATATAAGAATAAAGACCCATAAACCCATTGCCTTAAGGTTTTGGGTTGAGAGTGGTGTCAGTGTCTTATGTGGTTGGGCTCATGTCTCATTGGTGTTGTATCTCCCCTGTGATACCCCTTCCTTAAAAAACCTAACATGTCAAGGTATTAGGGAGAACTCTCTTTTCATTTAGGGTAGAGGTATTTCCTTTTTCTAAAGTCTTTTTACTATAGGTAGGGACAACGTCATCTAAGGTCAAACCCTTAGACTAGGGACTCTTTTGGCTCATTTCCGTGTAAAAATTCTCTTGTTACAAAATTAGGAATGAAATTATTTTTTCCTTTTATGAATTCGATTTTAAAATCAAAACAAGATAACAAACTTTGCCAACGAGCAAAAATTTGTTTAGAATCCAAATTTTTAACATCTTTTTTCTAAAATTTCTTTTGTCGATTTACAATCAACTCTTACCAAAAACGATTTATTTATTAAATCGTTTTGGAATTTAGAAATACACAAAATAATTGAAAGTATTTATTTTTTTATTGTACTATACTTCTATTGAGTATCTTTCCATATTCCCGAGTGGTATTTAACTATTTATTCCTTGTCTTTTAACTTTTGTTTTAAGATTCCTCCAAAACTTATTTCGATGCGTCCGTTTCTACTATCATAAAGGCTTCTGGATTATGGATTCCTAAACAAGGAAGGTTTTGTACTAATTTTTTTATTTTTATTACTGCCCTACAATGTTCATTTTTCCAAGGCTTAGGGTTCTTTTTAAACGATTATAAAGGGGTTTTGCAATTATTCTTATTTCAGGGATAAATTCAGAGACATAATTTAAACATCCTAGAAATCATTATAGTTGGTTTTTATCATTTATTTTATTAGGGAACCTACTAGCAAATTTGATACTTCTTGCGATAGGGGTTATTTTTCCTTTATAAATTTCGTGACCCAAGAATCTTATTTTTGTTTGTGCTAAATTCATTTTCTTGTCAGATAAAACTAACCCATTTTGTTTTATTATTCTTTTAAATATGTTTAGATGTTTTATATGCTTGTCCCAAGATTCTGAGAAAACTAGTACATCATCTAGATATACCACAATGAGTTCATTATAGGGACTTATAATATTATTCATGATATTTTGAAATTCTGCTGCGGCGTTCTTTAATCCCATAGGCATAACATTCCATTCGTAGTGTCCAAAAGGTACTACAAACGCGGTTTTATATTATCTTGTTCTTTTAATTTTATTTGATAGTATCCTGATTTCATATAAAAGTTAGAGAAAATTATTGCCTTATATAATCTCTTTATTAATTCTTGCTTGTCTGGTAATGGGTATGTTATCCATTTTAAAACATTATTTAAGGGTTTATAATTAATTACCATTCGGGGTTTCCCTCTTTCTCGTTCATTTGCATTATTTACGTAAAAGGCAGCACAACTCCAAGGTGATTTGCTTTTTCCAATTAAACCCTTTTCAATAAATTGATTTATTTCCTTTCGACAGTGTTCGAGGGTTTGTTGATTCATTTGTACGAGTTTTGTTTCGTTGGGATCATTTTATCATTAAAGTTTTCTTCACAAGGTAGGTCTACTTCAAAACTACTTCGGTGCCAAAAAGTCGTTGGTAGGTCGACACATATTTCTTTTTTAAAGTTATTTTCTATTTCTAGTATTTTACTTTTATTTTTTATTATCTCGTTTTCTATTCGTTCATAATCTATTTCCTTTTGTATCAACTTTATTTGATCTTTTTTATTTTTTATAATGCTTAGAAAATTTTCTTCTTCCAATTCTTTTATATTTTTTATTTCTTTAAATTTATAGGTTTAATAAATTCAAATAAATTATTATTTGTTTGTATTCCCTCTTCTGATACAGTCAATGGATAGATTTAGGTTGAAAACGGGTTCCTAAAATTATTTCTTTTGAAATGTCTTTGGTTAGAATAAAATTATTTTTATAACATTTTCCTTTGTTACAAATACTTGTTCTTTTTCTTTTTCTTCTTCTTTTTTTTCTTCTTCTCCTTATTCTTTTTCTTCTTCTTTTCTTCTTCTTCACGTCTTCTTATAAGGTGACCTTTGGGTGACAAAACTTCCGTTTCTTTTATCAACGGATAAATCCGTCAGTAAATTCGTCGATAAAAAAATTAAAATTATCAACAAATTTTACCGACGAAAAATCTATCGGTAAAAAGTTTTTAAATTATCGACAGATTTTACCGGCAAAATAATCCATCGACAATACAAATTTAAGCGAGAAATTTCCCGCATCTTTTACCGACAGGTAAATCTGTCGGTAAATTTGTTGGTAAAAATAAATTAAATTATCGATGAATTTTACCGACAAATTTTACTGTCGATAAATGAAATCTTTGTTACCGACGAAAAATTGTCGGTAATTAAAATTTGAGAATCTGTCGATAAAATCCATCTGCAATTCAAATTTACTGACTAAAACATATCCGTCGGTAAAATTCCATCAGTAATTTCAATTTTTTTTGTAGTGTCGTATTTCAGGTGTGATGAGCCGTTCAATCATCTGTTGCATTTATAATTTGAGTTAGGCGAAAGCGAACTCATCTTATAGATTCAATTAAAGAGTGTAACACCCTAGGTGGATACATATATGACTCAACTGGTGTAAAGAGTGTAACACCCTAGGTGGATATTATTAGATAAAACAAATATCATATAATTTCTTTGGAATTAAAAATAATATATAAAGTTCCCAAGCGCGAAAATATTTAAATTTATATTGATGACATTCAAATACATTGAATGCTCGTATTACAAATCCATAATAAAGAAAAATATCATAAAAACTTATTACAAAATGTTTTGAAATAGAACATAAAGTAATCTCCCATAGTCTACCCCACTTCATCTTTAGGCATCAATGTTCTCATCTGGATTCACATTTGTTCCTGTGTGACAAGTCACACAATCATCGCCAAACACAAACATAAAGGGTGAACTGAGAAAGAAAAATAACAAAATAAATAAATAATAAGAATTAACCCTCATCCAATCTATCTTAGCCAATTTTAGTTCATCGACTTCTATATAACGTTCCACCCCAATCTCATAACCTATATGAGAATTATCCTTTCACAACCTTGGTCCTTAGGGATTATCATTCTTCCACGAAACTACCCACTCGTGGTCCAACTCTATGGACCTCCCGGCTCGTAGTCTAACTCTACGAACCTAACATGCGTGAACACCTACTATGAACCTCCCCATTCATAGCAGCCTCAAGTGTGAGCACGAAACATACGAACCTCCTTGCTCGTATCCCCACAAAAGAGTACAACTGATACGGACCACCCTGCTTGCATCAATCACACATTTCCAATCTCCGTTATGAACCTCCTTGCTCGTAACTAATCTAGTATATCCCTAACCAAGCCATCAAACCCATCCATGCAAAATCCATCTGCAACAGCCCCCTCACCACAAAAAAAAAAAGATACATAGTAGGGGTCATTTTAGGAAGGTTAAAAAGACCTCCACAAATAAAGATCATATGGACAAATTATGATATATTTTATAAAAGCTAATAATAGAGGAGGTTTTTTATTTTTTTTAGGAGGTTTATGACCTCCGCAAATTACAACACATTCTTCCATGATGAATTCACGTGTTTCCTGCCAAATCAGAAAAGTAGTGAATCTTTCCTTTTCACTCGAAAACATAAGTTCAGAGTGCTAATCGATTCTGCTCCGCGATTAAGCCTCCGTTGCAGCGATCTTCATCGCGCCTGCTCCGCCGCCCCATCTGCGTCGCGCCAGCTCCATCGAAAACCTAAGTTTAGAGTGCCAATCGATTCCGTTCCGTGATTAAGCCATGTCGTAGTCTCCGTTACAGCGATCTTCGTCGCGCCAGCTCCGTCGTGCCGTCTCTGTCGCACCAGCTCCATCCTGTGGTGTTCGTCGCGCCAGCTCCGTCTTGTGGTCTTTTGAGAGGACATGGTGTGGGTCCTTTGAAGATAGAAATTTCTCTCGTATTTGTATTTCTACTTTGTACTCTACGTACATGTTTCTGTAGATAGAAAAAAAAAAAGATGCTCGTGCAATTATATTGGGTGTGGAATCATCAATAATACAATCACACCAATCATCATTTTTCACAATAGGCATTATTGTCACTTGGTAATGGTTTGAGTTGGATCTCTTTTCTTGATTTTGTCTAATCCAGTGGGAGCTGATTAGAAATGGCTTACTCATTAGTTGGCGAATTGGTGCTCATAGTCCAAATATTGCTTGATTTTTAGGACTTTTCTTTATATATTATACACACATAGAACAAAACTTCGGCAATTTAGGCTTCTTTGGTCATTAAATCAAAACAGTAATGCAGGTGTTTTGTCAAGCCTATGGAAGTAACTTATAGCTTCATTATAGTTTTTACTGGCTTATTTGAATATTCCTCACTGTGAATCTTATCAAAATAAGCCAATGTGATAAGCTGTTATTAATAACCACTTGATTGAACTATTTCCCCAATATTGGTTGCTATACATTATCATATAAAGTGCATTAAACTTGTGTTTGCTTTGTGTTTGCAAACCAAAAACAAGAGTTTGCAATTTATGAATTGAACCTGCAAGGATTGATTTTAATTTTTATCATATAAAACATTGTCTATTTTGAGGGAGTTCATAATGGGTAGGATAGAATTGTTGCACTCATTTTATCCATCTCTGATTCTACAAGTTCTTAAAATTTCAAAAATTAAAAAAAGTAAAATTAAAAACTCAACTGAAACTGGATACAGTTTTAAAAATTTGAAAACTGAAGGCTATCCTAAACAGGGGCTTACTCTATGACCAGATACTAATTTGAGTTGCTGATTTTGCCCTGTGGTATTGTGCTTTTCTATTTTTATTTTGTTTTGTTAGGTTTGTAGACAATTAGTTAAATGTAAACTTGTATTGTACGTTGCTGTTCCCCTGTTTTGTGTCAGCATCATGAGGTTCTAGTTTCTGTTGAGTTAGTTTGTTACCTTTGTAAGATTTGATTTCATGCAGGAATTTTATCATCGTCAATTAAAGTCTGGTATCTCTGACCTTCCTCGAATTTTTAGGATGATTACTTCTCCAATTAAGTCAAAAGGTACACAGCCCAGAGAAAGTACATGGCTCCTTGCATTACTAGTTTTTTCTCTGTAATGTTGAATTCCCTTTTTATTTTATTTCTTTATCAGTTGGCAATTCTGATTCATCCTGGTCAGATAATGTACGGAAACTAATGACTCTAATGCATTCAAAGGTTGTTTTGTTATTCTTTCCCTCTTTCAAGCAGTTTTTCTTGCTTTCTTTTTGCTTGTTATTCTGTTGTTTGAGTGTTGTCTGCTATCTTCTTGATATAATTGTTTAAATTGGTGTAATTTAAAGATAATCACATGTAGATACATTGTAAAGATTATCCATATGGTCTCCATGACAAGTTTTATTACAAGAAGTATCATAAGGACATTTATATTAACTTGTGTAGTTTTGTTGATACCTTATATACTTATTTCTTGCAGTAGTTATTTTCTTAGATTTTAGAAAACAGTTCTATCTTAACAATTCTAGTGAAAAGTTGTGAAAAGACCTCCATAATCATCAAATTCTATAATTAAATTGGAATGCATAGATATAAGAGTTGTGAAAAGTTATTGCATGCTTACAATCTGCATCCATTTTGATCCAATACTCCCTGTTGGCAGATGAATCTTCTTCCTCTGGATGCACCAGATCATTTTTGTTATAGCCTTCATCATTGAGTATTTTCTTCTTCTTCATGTTCTTGTGGTGTTTAGCAGTTTTTTATGCAGCTGTAGAACTTTCGGGGTGAACTTTCTTCTCAGAACATATGGAGAATCTAGAAATGACCATAAATAAATAAAGTTTTTAGAATAAGCATGGAGCATTCTTTTTTTTTAGCTTTTCTTTCATCAGGTTCATGGCAGATTTGTCCACTTCCTTCTTAGTTCTTTTTTCCTCCTTTTCACATTTTGCACTGAAATTCTCCTTAGCTGATTTGCTTCTTTGCAACAGCTCCCCAAGTGAAGTCCTGTGTTCTTTCTTTGCTGCAGCAGTTGTTTCAGACAATTCAATAACACCATTTCCATTTGGTTATGCACCTTCTATTGGCTTTCCACGGAGTGTTATTATGCTGACATGGCTATTTCTCCCAGTGCTGACATGGCTACTTGAGGGGTAAATTTTTCCAAGGAGGCATACCGTCAAACATTGGAACTATTTCATATTTGAATATACTGTAATTCCTTGTTCCTTGCTTTTCTCTCTATTTCTTTATGATTCTTTGAGCTTGCTTCTACACTTTGTTCTCAGTTGCATTTTAATTTATCTAGAATTTACTACATAATTTAAATACAGGGATTTATCCAGTAACTCATTGAAAGGTGCCATACCTTGCTCTATTGGTCGTCTCTCACAGTTGCAAATTTTGTAAGTCAGTGTAGCCTAAACCTCTCTGGCATAATGAAATTAATAACTTTATGATTCATTTTTTCCTCCTTGTCTTAGGAACTTGACTATCAATTTCTTTAATGGAATTCAATGGAATTCAATCCTTAATATTCTTCCAGTAGAAATAAAATTGATTTTTAGGAATTGAAACAAATTGAAAACGAATAATAATACTTATTCATTGTTTACATTTTTTTGGCACAAATATAACGATCTTGCATGAAATAAACATGTTTGAAACTATAAACAAGATACTCAAATGAGAGGCAAATTCATGAAGATGGGTGCACCTCGTGCAAGATTGCACATGTACATCAATACAAATAGATAGTTGGACTACAAAATCCAACTCTCCTAACTGTTCTCTATATTATGTTTCTATTCTATCCAAAGCAGCATTCTATTTATATTATACCTTGTAACATGCAGACTAATTATTCGCACTCATGGATTACAGTAGAGTGATAACCTTACAATGTGACTGTTGCGTTTTAAATTATTTGAATCAAGCATAGTGTTTGATTACCTGTAAACTATTTGAATGGTAAAAATTGTGGATCAAAGATTGAAGTCAACATTTCACTTTTGATTTCTGAACTTGTACCCTCTATCTTTTTAATAAGTAAGGTAAAAAAAATAAAATCATTTTGTGTTGAAGTTTTCTTTGCTGTTGGAGTTAGTTCATGTGATTGCAGACAAATCCATTGCATGTAAATAGGTTTGAGGGTACTCACCCTTGGATTGCAGACAAATCCCCATGCATTCTTTATATCTAGTTTTCACTGTTGTGATTCACTTTTGGTTTCTCATAAATATATGTAGCCATAACTATTGTAACTCACTAATCATATTTGTTTAACACAATCAGCCAAATTAAATTTTGATTTATAGTGTATAATCATTTACTTCATTCACAACTCATGGTTCCTAGTATGCTCACACCTCTTATAAATAGCATGTTGATTTCATGATTTGAGGTTGACGTCCTTCTTGCAGCTAGTATTTATCTTTTATAATTTCAGTAAACCGGTGATGCAAATGAGCCTGAGTCTTCTATGGGTACAAGAGGATCATCTGGTGGTAGCAACATTTAGGGTGTTGATGATGTTTTTTAGGATGAAACTATTTTAGTGTATTATGAACTTTGATTAAGTATGGATTAAGTTGTAATTGTTTCAATTTAAATTGCTTTTATGTTAATATGTTGATTTTGAGAATCAAAAGTTCTAATGATAGATATTTGAGCACTTTGGTTGAAGTATATGATCGAAGTTTACAAAAAATATTGTTGATGTAAAAATATAAGTATCTCAAATGATGACATACATTGTCAAGTATAGTAGGGAATTCTAATTACAAACAAAATATTGTTTTGTATGAGATTTGAATAATGCAAGAAAAATACATTAATAAATCCAAAATCTAAATAATACAAACGAAACAGGTTAAAACTTTTACGGTATAATTCTCGAATTGAGGAGGGTATTAACCCCCACAAAAAAATGAAAAATAGGAATTTTGTAATCACATAGGTTTATGGAAATAAAGGAGGTTTTAAACCTCCACAAAATAATAGTCATGAATAGGAGAGGTTATAACCCTCCATTCAAAAACTTCCACAGTATAAACCTGGTACCAAGGGTTGTAGAAAACCTCCACAAATAACTTGTGGGGAACCTATCTGTGGAGGTTTGAAAAACCCTTGCAAATTATTTCATGGAGGGTAAAAACCCCTGCTAAACGAAATTAAAACCTCTGCAATTTACCTTTTTTTTTGTAGTGCCTGCCTTTGCATTATATATCGTTTGGCGCTGCCTATGTGCAGCCAAGCGAAATTGGGTTGTAGACAACCTAGCAGTCCATCCACGCTGACGAGCGCCACAACATTGAGGACTCTCCCTAGTTCCTCTATTGCCCAGCGGTCCAATCCGCACACCACCATGCACTACACCAACTGTAAGACCCAAGAAAAAAAATAGACTAAAGGGAAACATATGGATAAAATTAATGGCTTGATTAATATTGTTGATTTATTTAATTTAATTAGGCTATTAAATTATGAAATATGAAATAATAATTATTTGATTGATTTAAGTTATTGTTGTATTTATTATAATAATTATTTAAGTTATGTAAGTTATTGTTTTATTTATTTTAAATTTTAATATTATATTTAATGTTGCAGATATATGTATATAGTTAAGTGGTGCATATTATAACGTGAAAAAGTATATGGTTTAGTGGTTATGCACGTGTTTATCCTGTTTGGGTGCAAGGGTTTGATTTCGGTTAGCTAGGAAATGGGCTTACGTTTTCTTATTTTAATTAATTATGGTGGATGCACAATATAAGTTTATATTTTATTCGTGCACAATATATATTGAGAAAGCGTGTGGTATAGTAGTTGGTGTATATATATGGTGAGACGTGGTACACGAGTTTGAACCTTGTGCAGCCTATAATGTTTAACGTTCATTTTTATATTTTTCTCTCTTCTTTCTAGTGGGGCCCATGCAAAACCTTTAGTTTTCTCTCTCCTTTCCACGTTGGATTGCTGCAGCATGGTTTCAATTCTCTTTTCCTTTCTTCTTTCTATTTCTTTGCTACCACAAATAAAAACGAAACTCCTTGTAGCATTTTGTTTTTATTTTCAAATACTTGTTAATGCTACATGAAGATAATAAAAAGGAAGAGGTTTTAATATAAAAAAAAAAATCTTAACCAAATATCCAAAATGGGAGAGTATTAGTATTAAGAAAAGGCTAGGAATAATAGGAGATAAATCTAGTTTTAAATATTAGGGTTTTGAGAGGGAGAAAAGGAGAGTTGGAGAAATGGGAGAAAGACGGAGAGTGAAAGAGGAGGTTGCGAAAATGAGGAAAAGTGTAACAAAGAGACCATTAGGCAGGGGAAGTCAACCTTATTTTCTTTTATTGTTTTCTTGTTGTTTGTTTTTGTTGGAAGCCTTGATGTGTGGGGTGCAATTTCGTTTTTATATTATATGCATGCAAATTGTTTCCTTCTTTAAGTTCTTGGTCACTTAAAAATGTGGTTGTTTTCTTCATGGAGTGGGTGTGTGGTGTAGGAGTAGTGAGACATGTTTCCGCAGTCTTTGTTTTCCCTACTCTACCACATGTTTTTGTTATTTTATTAGTGGGTGGTGCACTGTAAAACCTTGGAACCTTAAATGAACGTTGAACCATGAGGGGTTGTAGCCATGTGTAATCTCTAACTTCTAATAGGGTTTTAAGATGTTGTGGTTTCTTGGCTTTATGATGATTGATGGTGCAGCCATATGTTTACGCACACAGACTTGATCTCTTTCTCTTAGATAACCACACTTTAAATTGGTCTATGTTTCTTGACTTTTTCTTTTCTCAATGTGGAGTCACAGTGGGACATCAAAGAGTGCATGGTTGTGGGCTTGGTTATTGGAATTACATGAGGAAGTGCATGGGTGTGAGTGGTTCTTTTGGGTTTCAAAACTAGTTTCTCTTTCTTCAAAGAGTGTGTAACATCCCGTCAGAATATTACGTGTTTAAACAAAAAAATAAAATAAGAAAATAAAAACGCATTAATTATAAATCCATTTCCCAAAAATGCGGGAAATTTCAAATAATTTATTTCATAATAAAGATAACTCTGAGTTCAAATCTTCTCAAAATTCAATGAAATACCAAAACAATCTCATAATAGATTACATCTTTAATCCAAATCTAATCTCCACCGTTCAAAGTGAAGAACCACATGTTATGGACCACTTGTCAAAATTTCACCTAAATCAGACGGTTAACGAACCGGGAAATGCAGTTTTACGAAAATTGCGCGAACTAGAAAAATTGGTAATTGGTAGCGCCTAGCACCCAGAATCAGGAGCCTGGCGCCTGGCGGTACAAACCGAGTGCCGGGCGGTTCCTGGTCCGCCAAAATACAAAAAATAGCGTTTTTCATGAATTAGAACACCACACCTCTCTAGTATGACGCCTGGCGGCCAATTAGGTGCCGTCAGGCGGTTCCTGCACCTGTAAACCTCAACGCATTCAACTCCAACTGTTCTGGTTTTAAATCAATTAACGATCCAATAAGCTTCAATCTCTTGTTCAGGTTCATGATTTATTCCTAAATTTCCTAATACATGCAATTTTCATAACAATTACCACTCAACTTTATGTAATTTGGGATAACCCCAAATCATAAACCCTAAATTCATGTTCATACCAATTCATCCAATTTGACCACTAATTCCACAAATTTCAAAGGCGTATAATTTTCTAATTATTCCCAAGCCATTAAAACTTGGTTTCTTCCTGATCAGAATCCTTCCAGAGCAATAAAAACATAACAATTGAATTAATTCGACTCGTGTCGCTTGGCGGGTATTCATCACCGCCAAGCGGTTCCTCAAAGGAACCCAGAAAACACTGAAATTGGGATGCGTCGCTTGGCGGCTACGAGTATCCCGCCAGGCGGTTTCTGGAAATTTCCAGAAACACGAAAATTGATCATGGCAGAGGGGAATCATACATATATTCATTACATACATCATGCATTTAATCAAAACATGTAAAAATTAGCGTAGTCCAGCTTCCTTAACCTGATTTCCTTTGCTTAAAACTTGAGTAGCCCTTGGTTCTCCGTTACTTTCAATACCCTTCCTTAGTACTCCTCAATTTAGCTCAATGTCTCACTCAATACACTCACCTTACTATGATTTTCGTATTCCTCTACCCATCCAACAAAACCAGCCACAAAACCTCTCTCTTTTTCCCTTAATTGGCCAATAATTGGTGTCTTAATGTGGGATTAATGATGCAAAACGAAATTACAATTAAACTAAGGTTAATGCCATTCAATTTGTTGTCTTATGATGGTTTTCCAGCCCTCCCTTGGCTGCTTGGGTTTCCTTGCCCTTTCACCTTTATGCCAAAGAACATTTTGCCAAAAAAATAAAGTTTAATTTGGGTGCACCAAGGTTTGAACCCTTCACCATGCCAAAGCCAAATCAATGTTCCACCATTTAACCAATTCATGTTTCATGGTAATTAATATAATTTTATGATTATATTATCACTCAACATGCTCTAGCATATTATTAAAAACAATAATAATTAAATAACACACAAACAACATACATAGGACTTGAACCCAAGTCCTCCCACACATTTAAGTACTTTCAACCACTTGAGCTAGTACTTTTCCATGTCATAGCTTTCCGCATTAAATGCCTTAAAGGCTCCTACTACCCGCATTTATTAAATAATAATTTAATTAATTATTTAAATTCTTCGGGTCTTACAGAGTGCATCGTTGTGGGATTGGTTGTTGGAATTACATGAGGAAGTGCATGGGTGTGAGTGGTTCTTTTGGGTTTCAAAACTAGTTTCTCTTTCTTCATTTTTTTTTTCTATTCTCTTTCATGTAAAGACTTAAAAGCTAAATTTGAATAGGTGATTCATACATATACGTACAATATTTTTCATGAAAGAATTCTCATGTTTTTAGAATGTGTGGTTGGTGAATGGGTGGGGTCACGTGTAGGGCCACTTAAAAACATGTTTCCTTCTACTTTCTCTTTTCACATCCAAATTGCATTCAGTTTCCATTGGTTGATGGGTGCAAGTTTGCTATACTTTTCTTAGCCACGAGTCCCACTTTTGCTTTAAAGGTGAGAGGTTACGTGAGAAGGTTGGTAGCATGAAAGGGTGCATAGGTTTCACAATTTGTTTAAAGTGCAGTACATGCTTTTAATGTTTAAATGGTGACTTTGATTGGATATGGTATTTTGGGAGGGCCCACAGGGAATAAAAATTGTTTCTCTTCACTCTTTTTCAGCCTTGCGTCATTTTGGTTTGGGAGAGAAGTCTTCCAATCACAATTTCATTTCCAATATCATGTTAGTGGGGTTGTGTAGGTGTAGGTTTTGTCAATTAAATATATCTTAGTATTGTTGAAGTTTGGATGGTTAAAGCCTTGCATTTGTCTTTCTTTTTCTGGTTACAGTCTTGGTTCTTACAGTTAGTACATCCAAAAAGTTTCATGGTTTCCACTTTTAATAAATGTTAAGCCTTGGTCTTTTATTTTCAAACTTTATGTGTGGTTCTGGTTGGGTTGTTGCATGTTTCATTGGCTTACATTCATAGGCATGGGATTATTTTGTGTACTTAACGTGCAAAGGGCTTATGATGTTTGAAGTGTGACGTTATATCAATATTTGAATGAATGTCATTTATTGAGCTCATTGTATGAATGTATTATTTGATAAGTTGATGGGTTTATGTTATGCAACTTTATTTTTCAATGCATGGTTTGATGGTGTATATTTTGTTGGCAATATATAAATTCTCATGTGTTGCATGTTGATAGTGTTTTGCCTTGTTGAGAACTCTTGGTGGAATTAAGTGTTGTGTGAGGTTTTCCGTACCTAGGAACCTAGTGAAGATTCTTTCGCTTGTGTGAAGTAGTGGAAAGGGGTCCTCTTCACCTGTGTGAAGCAGTGGTAGCGGATTGGTTCGAGTGTTGTACACTTCGCCTGTGTGAAGTAGTGGGGAGGGGAAAGATGTTTCACCTTATTTCGGCTCGTTGCGAGTATAGTTCCTAATGTGCGATGCATCGACGTTTTTACTCATAATTCCTTGAGGAATAATGGAGACAGTCTGGCTGCAGTAGCGAGACATATTGAACCATCAGTTCTAGGAAACTAGATGTTGTGGGGTGAGAGGCTACAGAAAACCAAAGCTTGATTATGATCACTATGTTGGTTTGGTATGATTGTTTGGATTTTGGGGGTTGTATGTTCAACCCAAGGATGGATTGTGGTCATAATGTTTCGATGTTACTTGAATGCGACGTTGAGTATTATTAGACATGTTTTATTTACGAAATTCTTTTATGAATATCATTGTTTATGGTTAGCTTACCCCTATTTGTTTGTTTGTATGTTTATTTTATGTGCGATGATCGTATAACGTGTGTGTTATACAGGAGAAGATGATAATGTAGATAATTTTGGCATGGAGTAGATCGACGAGAGGCTGAGGTGAACTCGGGAGATTTTATATTTTATTTAGTTGTTTTAAATAAGATATTAAAATATATGTAATTTTCTTTTGTTGCAATTGTCATTTGAATCTTTTTGACCAAGTGTCGTTTTGAACAATGTAATTTAAATCAAATATAAGTTTTTTTATTAGTACATTTTCAACGAAGATCCTTTTCTGTTTAACAATGATAATTTTATATCTTTCTGTGACATCCCAAATTTTGGGGTGTTACACCAACGACGCGAAAATACTGGTTTAGGCGCTCTAAAACAAGTTCTAACACCTTGATCATACCAGACACACATCCACAAAAGCACAATGAATTTTCATATAATTTAACATGCCTCATTTGCATCTTCACAGCTCATATGCATCAACCATGCATAAGCACACTTGCAATCACAATATGAAACCATGCCAACACTTGAGTTTGGCCAAAAATAAACAATGATCAAAAGATTTATAAAACAGCAACAACAAAACTAAGTTTTAACATCAACAACACCAAATATTTTCCTTCACAACCATATTGTATTGACTTCACTTTTATATAAAAAATATTTTTGATGCTTTTGACATTCCACAATTTAACTGATATCACTACAAGAAATATTCAGATTATCGACGGATACTGATCCGTCGATAAATTATCAATACCGACGGATTTACCGACGAACGATGAATTGATGACATTATCGACGGATATATTCGTCGGTAATGGCAAGGAAAGAATTGAGAGGAATGGACCGACAGAATCATCCATCGGTAATGTCCATAGTAAACTGGTCTGCCATTTACCGACGGATGGGCTGCTATTTTTGACGGCTGAAATCCTTCGGTAAGTAAGTAACTAATATCAGAAACCAGTTTCACTTTCTTCCTCCCCCAATTTTATTTTACCCCTAAAATGCGAACGCGAGCGCCAACCAGTCACCCTACATCGATCCAACATCGCCGACCACGTTGTCACAGTTTGACCGCCGACCACGCTGCCGCAGTTTGACGTTGTCGGTGCATTGTCATTGTCGTTGCCATCGACTGTCCCCTCCACCGTCATCGTTTTCGTGGGTTGAGGGAACACAGTGCTCTGCGTAGGTTTTCCTGGTGCGTTCTCCGACCATCTCACGGTGGTTGTGGTAAGTCTTACCGACAATGGTCATTTTGGTTCTGTTATTGTTTGTCCCTCCACTAACTTTCCCATTGTGATTGTGTGATTGGTAGGGGCAGTGATTGGATTCTCGTGTTGTCGCTGTTTTGGTGTGGGGCGTTTTCTAAATACCACGCTCATTAATAGGTGAGTATTTTTTACCTTCAAACAGGTTAAATTTTGACAATTACCACTCTCGCTTATTTATAATGTTATAATTTAGATTGAAGTGGCAAAGGTAGTCGAGACACAATCCAATTTGGAGTGGCAATTGGAGTTGATAGAGACTCATCAACAGGAGGTACTTTTAAAACCAATTTATTTCTGAATTGATTGCTAGGTTTGAGCCCAAATTGATTGCTTCGTTTTGTTTTGGATTCCATTAAGTTGTTAAGTTGATTGATTTTGAGTTCATGTCTCATACAACCATTTTCATTTCTGAATTGATTGCTAGGTTGGAGCCTAAATTGATTGCTTTGTTTTGTTTTGGGTTCCATTAAGTTATTAAGTTGATTGATGCATTTTCTGAATGTGTTCATGTCTCATACAAGCATTGTGATTCATATTTGACTCTAGCTCTTTTGTCAATTAATTTGATTCATGACATTTAAAATAGAGTATTGTGTTCTTCACCACCAATCCGTGACCAAAAGCAACAAAAATCTCCACCTTGTCTCTACTTTTTGTTCACTTCTTCTTTCTTATGTTGATTGCTTCCACCTGAGCCATGGATGTTGTTTCTATCTTGCCAATCAAGTCTTTAGATTCCTTGATTTTCCCATTCAGTGCTGCAACCAAATTAAAATTATAAATCTAGGACTTAAAGTACAACTAGACTAGTCAATTAGGTAAATGCAAATTAGAACTAGATTTTGGATGCAACCCTTATTATTTGTCACCTGTTTTAAGTTCAGCAAGAGTGTAGGTAGATGTCCCCTAGGTTCTCCCACAACTGCCATAACATTTGGAGCTCAATTGCAAAAAGTCAATCTTTGTTAACTCTCTGGTCAACTCTGATTGAAAAAGTCAAGTCTGCATAATTTGATGAGTCTTTGGCTTATTTGCATGCATTGGTTTCTTCCAATCAGTATTTCAGTGCTAAATTTACATGTTTTGGCTGCATTAGAATCATATAACTTAAGTTAAGGTTAGTCATGTTAAATAATCAACGTAAACAAACTTGACTATGCAACCCACTAGGCTATATTTCACTTAAGCAACCAAAAATAGCAGCTCTTGCTAGAATTTTCTATGTTTTAGTCATGGGAATTTTGGTCTGCAGTGAACCAACATAGGATTGTTGATTGGTTATGATTTGTGCCAATGTAGGTATTTTGCTATCAGATTTGCTATCCCATTCAATTGTGGTCTACAGTAAAAGTGAGTGTCTTGTTTAGCTATCTAATTTTGAATTTTTATCTCTATTTATGCGTTGAATCTGTTTTGTGCATGGATTCACTTGATAGTAAATGTATCAATGTAGTAAATTAGAGAGTGGTGACATGAGGGACACTCACTTTTAGGATTTTTTTTCTTTTGAATGAATTGAACTTGCCCATTTGGGACATTCCTGCCACCAATATGGAGATAGCCAAGACAGCAAAGACATACTAATTAAACCACACTTGACAGCATATATATTGACTATTAATGTGACAACACAACCACACTTTATGGGTCAAATTTGGTACCCATGACTTCAAACTGTTAAAACTTGAAACCAACATGAAGCTAAACACTAAACAAACATATTTGAATGATCAAAATATTGCATGAATAAAGAAAAATAGAAAACATTCATATTGAAACTCAAAGAATGAACAAGTTGTGGGAACTTAAACTAAATTAAATACTTTTTGGGGTTGTGATGATTTAAGCTTCTAATTCTAAAACTATGAATTGGAACATGTTAAAGATGATTGAAAATGGGTAAAAACAAGAAGTTATGACTGAAAACGAAATTAAAACTTAAAAAGTACAAATGAGTTGTGAAATGGGTTTGGAGGCAAACTCAAAACCATGAATCTTGATCAATGATTTTCATCTCTTCACACCAATCAGTCTTAATAGCTGCCATATAGGATTAATGCAAATGAAAAAGTCCTGAATGGTAGCTGACACTCAAATCTACAATCTAACAACACACTTGGTAGCCTAAAATGGCTAACAAAGAGTGCCTAAAATGCATATGAACACAAAAAATGAGTTTCAAGTGCTGTAAATACCTTGAACTCATTTCAATATGTTGAAATGTGTAGAATAAATAGTGAGGACCCTTCAACAATGATAGGTTCACGAAATCACTATCCAAACCCCACTTTCAAGTAAGAAAAGTAAGCCAATCATGCATATGCTTGTGTGATCAAGGGTCAAAACGTGTAGCAGTGTGCAAATGCATAATTCTACCATCTAGACATGGTTAATATGATGCTAATGAGTTACTAAAACAGTGAATATTCCTAAAGAACTAGTGGAGAATAAAAATCCCAATTCTAGGTAGTCTAGAAAACCTAGAATGAGCATATCACACTCAAAACTTGTAAAATGCTTAGAATGAGATAATTGATGGCTCAAACATGTTACAAATCACTAAACCAAGATGCTAGAATGCTTAAACCTTGAGTTAGAACTTTGATTTGAAAAGTCAACCTTTGGGTCAACTTTCCATCAAAAGTGACTTGTAGAGGTGGAAATCTGAACCCATGCTGAATTTTTAAGTTCATTAACCTCTAATCACTTTTAATTTGTTGAATTTGGGTTGCTAAGGTGCACCAAAGTCACACAATACAAGTTAGTGTGTCAGTTCCCTATGTACAAGAAAAATAGGCTATACTAGGCTAACTAGTTAGTCCCAAACTAATACAGATCATATTAAGGGTTAGTTTTTAGTAAATGGAAAGAAAAATGTAATCTAAATTGTGTCAATAACAGTAATGAAACATTACAAAATAGCAAACACATATCACACTCTCATCTCAACTTTTAAAGGCTTAAAATGAGGATTTTTCTTCAAATTGAGTGTGTGGGGTTTCAAATTGGGTATGAAAATGGTTTTTTTATCTTTTGGCCATGCATAATATGATGCAAGTGAACTTTAGAAACAAACAAATGAACAAAATATAAAGAGAATTACAAAATGACTAGTTCAAGTGTAAAATGGCTAACAAAGAGTGCCTAAAATGCATATGAACACAAAAAATGAGTTTCAAGTGCTGTAAATACCTTGAACTCGTTTCAATATGTTGAAACGTGTAGAATAAATAGTGAGGACCCTCCAACAATGATAGGTTCACGAAATCACTATCCAAACCCCACTTTCAAGTAAGAAAAGTAAGCCAATCATGCACATGCTTGTGTGATCAAGGGTAAAAACATGTAGAAGTGTGCAAATGCATAACTCTACCATCTAGACATGGTTAATATGATGCTAATGAGTTACTAAAACAGTGAATATTCCTAAAGAACTAGTGGAGAATAAAAATCCCAATTCTAGGTAGTCTAGAAAACCTAAAATGAGCATATCACACTCAAAACTTGTAAAATGCTTAGAATGAGATAATTGATGGCTCAAACATGTTACAAATCACTAAACCAAGATGCTAGGATGCTTAAACCTTGAGTTAAAACTTTGATTTGAAAAGTCAACCTTTGGGTCAACTCTCCATTAAAAGTGACTTTTAGAGGTGGAAATCTGAACCCATGCTAAATTTTTAAGTTCAGTAACCTCTAATCACTTTTAATTTGTTGAATTTGGGTTGCTAAGGTGCACCAAAGTCACACAATAAAAGTTAGTGTTTTAGTTCCCTATGTTTATGCTTTGAATCTGATATTGGATCCATCTAGGATCCATTTTTCTATCATTAGGTAATTACTATTGGGATTCCTATAACTAGGTAATTCCAATTACTAATTTTGGTCTGCATAGTCATGGGACTTGCATTCCAATTAGAATAGTGATGTTTGGTTTCTATTTGGATATCTTACATAATAAATGGGATATATCTTACATTTAGGCTTCATCTTCACCATATTCTTGTTGGCCCATGATTGTTACTCCATACAATCTTCCTCCTGAAATGTGCATGTCAAAGCCTTATATGTTTTTGAGTTGTCTTATACCAGGGCCATCCAATCCAAAGGCCTCTATTGATGTTTACTTGGAGCCTTTAAT
>Ga0214544_1001198_pt1 | contig 52802 bp, 26 predicted proteins | sample CNSS3metaG_FD_160074 | JGI IMG/M metagenome (GOLD analysis project Ga0214544, IMG submission 160074) | Root nodule microbial communities from cowpea collected in UCLA plant growth center, Los Angeles, California, USA - CNSS3 | ecosystem: Host-associated > Plants > Roots > Nodule | place: USA...
ATATTGTGTCAGTGAAAAAAATAAATAAATTAAATTAGTGGTCAACGCGCTGAGTCAAATTTTTTTAGCACTATATGCCTCGGTTATTATGACAACCGAGGCATAAAAGTTCAATTTAATTACAAAATTGCCACCGCGTGCTTTTATGCAGCGGGTCCGCATGAACCGAGGCATATACAGCGCTGTAAAAGCTCTAAAATACACTAGTGTTCACGTCTGTTCTCTTGGATCAGACGTAAATTCACGTCTGATTTTTTTAATCAAACATAAATTTACGACTACCGTTATTACTTCTGACTTGAACCAGACAAAAAACCAAAAGCGCTAGATGTAAAAGACTTTTTTTTTTTTGTCTTACTGCCTCTTAGTTAGTAATTTGGGATTACAAATTTTTAAAACAAGTGTTCCCAAATACTTTTTAAATAGTAACTTATATTTTTTTAAACAAGGTAGAATTTATGCATCGAAATAAATAAATAAATAAATAAAATATTTTATTTTTTAAATAATCTGATTAGAAAAATACATATAGAAAATCTAAAATTTGCCTTTTTTTTTCGAAAATATATTTCAAAAGAATTTCATAATTACTTGCAAGGTTGAAATGACCGAGTCTGAAAGTGTAAGATCCTCTTTCGAAGAGAGAGAGTTTTCACCCCTATTTTTTCTCTAAACTTTTGTTAAAAAAGAGAATTTTGAAAGCCTTTTTTTTCTTCTTTTCAATGGCTAAAAAGCATAGAATATGATCGGACACCAAACTCCCAGAGTCAATGTATTCGACTGACGTATACCCATCTTTAACCCTAGAAAAACCTATGTTTAACCCTCGTTAAAAAAAAATGTCGTTTCACACACCATTCGATAATCATTTGGTGAAAAGGTTAAAGAAAATGGTAAACTTTTTTCTTTATAAAGAAAAGCAATTATAGTAAAGAATACTATTAAAAATGAGTGTAAAAAAATTATAAATGTTAAATTATCATTGTTTTTTAAAAAAATAATTAAAAAATTTCATGAAGGGTTATTATGAGTTAAATATGTTTTTGATCTTTTATTTTTTAGTAAAAATTGAAATTAGTCATTCTTCGAAAGTCTTGTATAATTTAGTTCATAACTTTAGAAATATATGAATTTAGTCATTTTAATTAAATTTTGTTAAGTTTATTTGATGTTTCATGATAACATTTGAATTGTTTATATCGTTCGACATATTTGAAACGTCAAATAAACTTAATAAAATTTGGTTAAAAGTACTAAATTCATGATTAAAAGATTAAAGAACTAAATTTATACATTTCTAAAGTTGATGGACTAAATTGGATTAAAGTTTCGAAGAAAAACTAATTTCAATTTTTAATAAAAGTTAAGGAAATCAAACACATATTTAACCATAAAAGAATCAATCTAATGACTTAGATTTTCTCTTGGTGTGGCCTAGTATGATTCCTTACGACTATGGGCAACGAGAGTCGTTATTAAGAAGGCATTAGGGCGTAACTTTAGGGGTAGTGGGTGTGTGTGCATCACCAAAAGCCCTTTCAAAAGACACATTAAAGGAGCATAAAAGCATATGCATACGTGAGAGAGACAAAGAGAAGGAAAAGTGAGAAGAACCAAAGCTACTCATTTTTTTAGTGAACCTTGCACATTGGCCGGTGCTCATCATGGGATCAACACTTTCCAATATACTCTTTATATTATTAACGTTTTTTTCAAACGTTTTTTTTTACTATGTTTATTACCATTTAAACGAGTTAATATATAAATGAATAAGTCATCAATTATTTTTGTCCTAAGAAAATATTTTATGTATGTCAATAAAAAAAATGATTTTTTAATAACTAAATAATGATAAATTTCTCTTACTTACGATCTGATGTAATATCTTATAAGTATATAAGAAGTGAGTTTTAAACCTAATTCAAAAACCAATTTATAAGGTGAGGATTACACCTATTTATATATTGTAAATTGCTCTTATTACTAGTCTATGTGAGAGTTCCAACAAAGTAACTTTTCATTTTTTTTACATTTTAAAATCACTTATCTCGTATTATAAAAAAATTATCAAATTTTAGTTGTTAAATATTTTAATGGTTTAAATATGTTTTTGATTCCTTAATTTTCGATAAATTTTGAAATTAGTCATATTCGAAACTTTAGACTAATTTAGTTTTTTCATCTTTCGAAATACGTGATATTTCAAGCGCATTTCATAAAAGTATTTGACATAACATCAAAACAAAAATATGTCAAAAAATATAAACAATTCAAAGAAATCATGAGATGCATACGAAACATCAAATAAATATAATAAAATTTGATTAAAAAAATTAAATTCACGAATTTCAAAAGATAAAAGATTAAATTGATCTAAAATTTTAAAATAAATTAATTTTAAAATTCATCGAAAATTAAAAAAAAATAAACATATTTAACTCTTACAATTAAATAAGTTATATATTATGAAATGGACGAACAGGATAGTAGTGAGAGAAAGGGTGACAGAGGCACGTGAATGACCCACCACCACCACTCTTCTTACCATCTCTCATGTCTTGGTTGGCTTCATGTCAACGCTAACAGCCAAACAACTCAACCCAAGCAATAAAAACCCTACATTTCCCACTAACTTCACCCACAAACTAAGAAAACCAAAAACACCCCAACCCAAACCAAAGGTTAAGAAGTTAACATCATTAACTCTTTTGACAAAAGTGTTCCCTTTTTCCCCCTTTGCCTATTCTCCCACTAACCGTCATTTTTTTTGCTTTGCCACATCGTATCACCACATCATCATCATCCTTAGATTCCAATGCTAGTGGTTTCCCTCACCCTATGATCATGTTGTGGGATAAAAATAAAAATAAAAATAAAAAAGTTTTAGACTTTTATTAGACGGGAGTGAAACAGCAAGAGATGATGATGATGATGGAGGAAGAGGAGAAAGAAGAAACAACCAACCACAACCTAGACCAAAACAAAAACCAAAACCAAAACCTTAACCTAGGACACAACAACTCTCTCCCGATCAAGGAAGAGAGTGGTTTCAGATCAAAGGGTTTCGGAGGTGGTGGTGGTGGCGACAGAGTGAAGAGAGATGAATGGAGTGAAGGAGCAGTTTCGACCCTTCTTGAGGCCTACGAAGCCAAATGGGTGCTCAGAAACAGAGCCAAACTCAAAGGCCATGACTGGGAGGACGTGGCTCGGCACGTGTCGGCACGTGCCAACTGCACCAAGTCGCCGAAAACCTCCACGCAGTGCAAGAACAAGGTGGAGTCGATGAAGAAGAGGTACAGATCAGAGTCTGCAACTGCAGAACATCCCTCCTCATGGCCTCTCTATTCGCGCCTCGATCTTCTTCTCAGGGGAACTGGCCCGCTCCTCCCCTCGCCGCCGCCGCCGCCACCGCCGCCGCTCCCGGCGGTACTCCCGGCGCCACCCTCGCCGCCGTCAGAGCCGCTTGCAGTTGTGCAGAACTCGCATGGATCCAATGGGGTTGATGATAAGCTTGTCAAGGTGAATTTTCAACGCACTGTTTTCTTTTGTTTTATTTGAGGGAGTTGAACATGGATGAATAAGATAGTGATCATAATAGAGTAAAAAAAAATCGTCGGTTAAAAATTAGTTTATGTTTTGCTTAATTTTTTGGATAAATTTCTCATGAACCAATAGGAAAAGAATATATAAAAGATGTTTTTCTTAAAATTTATTTAAATTCGTATGTTTTTTGGTTTATTATATAATAAGAAATTATTTTTTAATTTTGCAGAAATATTTATGTAATAGAAGTTTTATTAAAATATAAGTAGACTATCTATCTTTTAACTATTATTTTATTATTGTCATAATTATATTTACTGATGAAGACTTAAATATTTTTATGAGATATGAGTAAAAATGATAAAAATTAATTGAAAGATACAAAAATTAGGCACATAGTTGACATTTGAGTATTAATAAATTAACATATTAAATTATAAACATTTAATTAATCATACATTATAAAGCGGTAGATAAATATAAAACGATAGAAATAGATATGTAGATATTATATTTTATACACGTTTTTATTTTATTGATAAAATTACCTTTCTAGTTCATTTATATTTTTAGTTTTTCAATTAATTTTAAACTTGTGTCATTTTTATTTATAATATTTATTTATGATATATATATATATATATATATATATATATATCATTTTTAATCGTATACTATATACACTTAAATAATAATCATTGTTTTATTCTATTAATTAGTATAATCACCCAAGTATCTTGGATTATAATACTAAAATAATGATATAATTAGTTAAATAGTAAACATAAGTACTATATGTATATTATATATGTATAATTTAAAAATAATAGAATAAAACTATTATTATTATTATTATTATAAATGATGCCTTAGTAAAAATAAAGGCTTATATACACTTTTCTTAATTAATCTGAAGTAAACTCATGACTAACACTAAAAGTGTTTTATTATTAACTATTATGTATTATGCATATGCATATATATATATATATATATATATATATATATATATATATATATATATATATATATTATAATAATTATTTTTTTTAGTGTTGTTGATATATGTATTACACAGTTTAGAATTTATTTTTATCTTTTATTGTTTGTATTGTTTTTTTTTAATCATTTCGTAAATTTTTTATAAAAATTAAATTGTTAAAAACTAATTTTGTATTTATTGGAATACAATTTAGTTTTGATTTTATCTTATTTATTTGTTGACCACTACTAACTTAAATAATTATGAAATTGTTATAGTTAAATAGTTTTAATTTGATACAACTTATCAAATTTGATGCGGTTGTTGAGGATATATGTTAATAATGTATTTAATACATATTAAGAACAAAATTTAAATTGTTAATTTTGTATATCATGAAAATTTTCTTTCTTTCAAGAAAAGACTAATTAGGGAAATATTATAATATACATAACAAAGTATTTAATATATATCAAGAACAAAATTTAAACTTTTGATTTTGCATGTATGATGAGTTTTTTCTTTGTTCAAATAGAATTCATTATAAAGAAATTATATATATGTATAACATAAGTTTGATTAATATAAGATATTGACATAATTTTTAATTAAAATCTTCAAAACATTGAGTTTATAATTATATTTTTCATACATAATGTTTAATTTTGTTATTTTTATTTAATGCGGGATATAGACTCATTTAAAGTAAAGTATTCTTGATATATATTATATCCATGATTAACAGGAAGATGTGTTAGCAACAAAGTCTTGTGAACATGTATCTAGCAAGAATCCTTTGGACACAGACAGCAGCACTCCTGCACTTTACAGCAATAAGAAGGAAGAGATGAGATGTAACAAGAGGAAGAAGAAGGTGATTGAGAAGACAACAGCAGGGAGAAGAAGAAAAGAGTATGTGGAGATAGCAGAAAGCTTAAGATGGTTAGCAGAAGCTATGATAAGGTCAGAAGAAGCAAGAATGGAGACAATGAAGGAGATAGAGAGAATGAGAGTTGAAGCTGAGGCCAAGAGAGGGGAAATGGATCTCAAGAGAACTCAAATAATTGCCAACACACAGTTAGAGATTGCTAGGATCTTTGCTACTGTCAACAACAACAAACCTCTTGATTCTTCTCTCAGAATTGGAAGGAGTTAACATCTCAAATAAATCATCAGTTTCTTGTAACTGCACATAAACACAACTAATAATAATGTTATTTATGATTCTCTTATGATAGTCTCGTATCGTTTAAAAATTAAAATTTAAAGTGATTTACATATAATTTTTTTTCTTTTACTTTTAGACATGATTTTTAAGGATAAAACTGTGCTGAAACATATGTTTTGAAAAGAAAAATACTTCAAATATATGATGATCAGCAACGATTTCTTCTTTGAGAACATAGTGAGAACATAGTGTAAAAGATGTTGGTGTACTTATATTATTATTTTGACCTTCTTTCAACTTAAAATCTTTCTTCATACAAAAATAATAAAACGTGAAAGATAGAAGATAAAAGCAAATCTGGTTTGTTACGGCTTGGTCCGTTTTATTTATTTGTTATACATTTGTTTTTGTACCCCTCGACTTCTATCTGCACCTCTCTTTTTTTTTGGAATTCCAATGAAAAGGTGTAAAGTGAATTTCTGAATTCATGTATCCAGGAGAGTAATTTTACGATCCAAAAGCATTGAAAGAGTATTCTGAAATTTGTGGGGAATGTTTTTCCAGAAAGCATACTCGGGGATTATGATTCCGAACACTATTATGAAATACTTTGTCTTATATAGTTAAAATCATTTTAAACTATATATTTTTATATATATAAAATATATTTTAATATATATATATATATATATATATATATATATATATATATATATATATATATATATTTCTCGTCAAAGTGTCAAGGAGACACTAAATGAAACAATTAATTTAAAATTCGGGATGAGGTTGAGATGAGACTAAGATTAGGTCGAGATAAGACTGGGATAAGGTCGATGTTAGGTCGAAATAAGGCCGAGATTAGGTCGAGATGAGGCTAGGATGAGACTGAGATTAGGTCGAGATGAGGTCGGGATGAGGCCGAGATTAGGTCACGATTCTTTCCAAAGTGTTAGCCTGTCCGAACCATCTGCCCCCTTAATAAGGTGATGCTCCCCTCTTTATACCTGACCTTCATTCGACTTGATCTCAACCTCCCCTAAATTTGTGGAATTAAGTGAGTCTTCATGGGCTGACGTGGACCGAATCTCCGCACGAGGAAGTGTCGTTTCTCATAGTTGTTGCCTAAGAAAGGTTAGGTGGGCTTTTAGGATGTAGTGGATAACTAGCCCTAGGTCGGACACGTAGGTCATCCAGGGAGGTACACTAAACCTCCAACCTCGAGTCCAAAGGATGTTTGGGTGAGGTGGTCGTTACAACTTCCCCTGGTGTGTGTCTTGGTGTCCCACGACCGATGTGTTCGTTGTTGATGCTAGCAAGGTGGGTATAGTGGTTTGTCTTTCCTTAACCCTCAGTCTTGACTCTAAGCCGAGCTCGGGGTTAGTCGTTTTTTAATGGGTCTTCCCCGCCCCCGAGCCGAACTCAAGGTGCTTTAACGGGTCTTCCCGACCCCGAGCCCAACTTATGGGATTTTGTGGCTTTAACGATTTTGCTAGGGTTGTCATAGCTTTCTTAACCCTTAGTCCTTTGTAGTTTTAACGGGTTTTCCCCGACCCCAAGCCGAGCTTAGGGGGTTTAGTTCTTTAACAGGGTTTTTCCAATCCCTAACCGAGCTTAAGGGGTTTAGTTGTTTAATGGATTTTTCTCGACCTTGAGTTGAGCTTAAGGATTTTTGTCGATGTGCGGATTCTTCCCGACCCCTAGTCGAGCTTAGGGAGTTTTGTTATTTTACGGGTTTTTCCCGAGCTGAGTTTAGGGGTTTTTGTCAATTTGCAAGTTTTTTCCGACCCCGAACCGAGCTTAGGGGGTTTTAATTTTAAAAGTTAATATAGCTTCCAAATCAAGGTTAGTAATTCACATAATATAACTCAAATTATATATAATAATAGTAATATTTATTGTAAACTTATTTGTAAATCAAGATAAATAACTGTTATGTAATAATTTTGTAAATAATTTTCCTATATGAAATATTTTTTTATATTGTTTTGTTAAAAATTATTTCTTCTATTAAATAATTTAACATTTAGTATTTTTGTTTTTCCCAAATACTATTTTACTTAAAAATAATTTATTTCCATTAAATAATTTGCGATTCAGAAAAACATGTATTTTAACTTATATTATTTTTTGCACAAAAATTTAATTAAACATTTATCTATTTATAACTTATCTTACATTGTGACGTGGCAGTACCTTTTTATTATATTTAATTTTGAATTAAAGTACACATTGGGTAAGGGAATGGTTCGAAACAAAAAAGTATTCAAGCAAATGTGGTTTTGCAAAAAGCTTTGTAGTTTCAACTGACCTTCTCTTCTTCTTCTTCTTCTTCAAGTTATTGTCTTTTTCAACTTGTGGAGAAAGTGTTGAACCCTTTTTTCTTTGAAAACCCGTTTCATTCTTTGTTTCCTTTCTTGTTTTTTCTGTGTTGTTGTTGTTGTTGGTCTTAATGGTGTGTGTATACCCATTGGACGAAAGTGTCGTTAGTTCGTTCTCCGTAACCATTAGCGTGGAAATGAGCCATTTTTTGTTGGAACCCCTGTTGAGGAAAAGTTGTTAAATCTTGTGGATGCTCGATTTCCCCGTAAGTTTTGAAATCCCTAAACCTAAACTAAATTTTTTGGGTTTATTTTGAATTGAGTTTCTTTGTTGTTGCTATTTTTGGAGCCATTCTTAAGGTGTTCCACGTGAGTCCTATTTCCCACTTGCTGCGCCCCAACTAAAATGTGACATTACTTACTTAAGTTATGCGTTGACCACAATATATGTTAACCCATGTGTTAATAATTGCCAACCCCTATTATTGAAATTGCACTTTTGTGAAGGTTGTGAACAAAGCCCACATACTTTTCCTAGGTGGCGTGCCCTGTTATCTAATGTTAACTTGTGTACTCAAAAAACACATTCACCAAAGATTACTGCATGGGAACAATTGCATTCATTCCCACAACATCTGCTAAGTCCTTAGTAAATAACTGCTAACCTACGTCCAATAGTTTGCACATGTAGGAAAAAGTGTACAAAGAGCTCAAGCCTGGTGGTGTAATGATTTGGGTCTTTATCACTTAAGTTGATGTCTTGGTTCTCAACGTATACCACTTGACTCCTACTTCATATCTTGTGTGCCTGAACTAAAAATGATTGCAGATTGAATTAAAAATCACTTTTTACTTGACCAATCAAACTTCCATGTACAAATCCCATAGTGTGGCTTTGCACTTATTTTCCCAATGATTTGCTTATGCTTTCTTCACTTCCATGTACAAATCACACATTTTTAATTAATAAAATGAAGCTTCCATGTACACAATAAAGGGTAGGAGGGACAACTGTTAGCAAATAAATTAAGAAAAATATTAGGATAATGAGGTGCAAATCACATGCAATGGGTTAACACTTCTTTAAGTAGTGCTTTGCAAATGTACACAATAATATGCAAAGCATTGCCTAAAGAAGTGCTAACCCACAACATGTGATTTGCACTTGCAAGTTATTTGCTCGTCCACCATACGATGGGATGACTTGTAATTTTTTGTATGTGCTTTTTTTTTTGTGGCGGACCATTCGGCCCGACTAATTTTTGACGGGTCAAAACGGTTCGAGGTTCTGTTTAACCACCCATAATTTTAAACAAAAAAAATATCAAGGAGATTTAATATAAAAATAAACAACATTTTATGCATAAAAATAGTTTATTTTTGTATGGTCTGTATTTGATATTATGATATTCGTTTTGGAAATAAAAAATCTTTTAGTTATTCTTCGCACTATAATTAATAATATGGTTAAATATATTTTTAGTGTGTAACAAATAAGTGTGAATTTAATTCTTTTAGCCAACATTGAATTGAAAATGTGTAATAACTTAAATGTTATTATGAAATGCAAAACACATTTACAACTTTAGATAAACTTAACACAATTTGACGATTTGATTAGGAAGACTAAATCCACACATCTCTAAATTTAAAAGACTGAATTGAACTTAAATTTCTTTAGTTCTAATTTTTACTAAGATATAAGAAATAAAAAATATTTAACTCTTAATTAATAATATGATGTATTTATTCGTAAGTGTAGCATGATTCGAATTACGGTGATATCATTAATAAATACTTCTAACTATATGATTAAAAAAAATGTATTCACTTATTTGACCGTCGCAATTTTTCCTTATACTATACAAACTCAATTTTCAATTATTTTAATTAAAATAAGAATATCATTTTGTTCAAAAATCCCAATCAAATGTACTCAACTCATATAAATATTATTCCATGGTTCCACCACCAAGATTTTCATTTTTTTTTTCTTTTTTAACTTTTAAAAAATAAAAGGACAAAAAAGAGGACCCTACAAAATCCTCTCACTAATGCCAAAACAAACATCCTTCTCCATCCGCTGACTTCTTCAACCGCATTCCAATCTGATACCTCGCGGACCACACCCCACCGCAACACCCACCCTATCATGTTCCTCCTTTCTGCTGCTCAAACCACAAATGTCAACGTGTCGTGATTCCATTGGAAGAACCCATGGTCCCCGCAGCAGGGGATACGCTGACACTGGCTACAAAAATAGGCCCCACATGTTGACCACGCTCCACGTGACTTTGACCCTCTGTATCGATCCGTTCGAAGCGCTTTTCGTTTCGTTTCGCTTCGCTTCATTTGGATCAATTCGTTTGCGTTTAGATTTCATTTCCGTTTTCACTTTCTTTTTCGTATGCGTTTTTCACTTTCTCTTTCTCTCTCTCTCCCTCCGAAAACTAAACCCTAAGATTAGAAGAACAGGAAGAGGCACGAACGATGCTTGGCGAATAGATCGTGATCTGGTGCGGGTGCGGGTGCGGGCGCGATCAGAGAAGGAACGGTGCGTTCTCATTGCAATGGCGAAGGATTTGTTCCAGAATTGATTGGGGGAATCGCTATTATGTCTGAATTGGTGGCGCGTACGGGGCGGCATCAGCAGCGCTACGAGAACGGTTATCGTCTTGTTGCTGGGTAAAACGACGCATTTTCACGTTCTTCCCTTTTGCATCGTCTTCTTGTTTCGTTTCTTTGAACAAATTGTTGGTGAAAAAATAAATAATAAATGTCGTTTTCGAACGGACGCGAGGGAATATTGTTATGTTTTTTTTTTGTTTGGTTTAGTTGAGAAATTGCGATGGTGACTGGATGGTCGTGATGCTCTGATGTTAATTTTTTTTGTTAACACTGTTTTTGTTTATATTTACTATTTGTTTTGGGTAGATTTTTATAATTATTTGTCTTTATTGATGTTGATATTCATGCATGTCAAGGAACATTGTATGGTGAGTTGATCTTGATCACTTAAATTACGATCGCAGTTATGTGAAGTTTTTTCAAATGGCAGGAAATTGCACAGTTTGGCCACAATTTTTTTCGAAAACCTTTTGACCGTTTTTAAAACCTGTTTTTTATTGATCATTCATGTGCGATAGAGTAGAAAAAAAGTGGGTTTTAATATAGAATTAAATAATGTATTGTAATGACGGTGTTTTCTGTAATAGTGTTAAACTAATGGGATTTTGGAAGATCTTTTAATAGATTGAGACATGGGTCTTTTTATTCCGTTTTGGTATAGATTAGCGTGTTTTTGTAGCAAAATACATTGATTTTGAAGGAATTGGTTATGAAGCACGTGGATTTAAAGACAGAAGTATAGTTTTGCTACAGGGGATACTGAACTAATTTAAAAAAATGAACGAGTTTTATTTTGGTGCTTTGACTTAATGTGCCTGTTGTAGTACGCCAAAATTGTTTGGTAACTGTAGGTTGACTTTTGAGATACTTTTCAACTTTTTTAAGTTTGAAACAATTAAACTTTGGTCTTCATAATGGTTTATTTTGTGCATATAATAATTTAGCTTGTGCATTTTTTGGTGATTGCTTGGAAAGTTAAATTGATTATGGAGATAATGCTAAATCATGAATCTCATGCATACGGAACTTTGCACATTAGCGATGCATGGAATCCCCGAAATTTGATAGGATTTAATGATGTTAATTTTTTGTTGACATTGAATGTTTATATTTTCCTTAACATTTTAGTATTTTTTAGTTTCGGCTGTGCCATAAAATCATTTGTTTTTTTTTGTTTGATTGAAATTTTTAATCTTGTCTCTTTCACATGAATGTTGTAGGTTTTAAGATTGTTTCTTGTTTGGCATCATGCAGGCTATATCAGCTTGACTAATCCAAATATCTCACTGTAAAATAATTTAAAATTTTAATGCAATCTGATAATGTAGTAGTAACAATATGAATTTTGTCTTCGAAGCTTAATGTGGGAAAATGTTGAAGATATCTGCTGACTAATAATTAGCTTTTAATTGAGCAGCTTTGATTACAGCAATGGACGATTTTGGGTAGGAATTGCTATTTTTTTATTCAATGAACTTGTATATATTATGTAAGTATGTATGTATTACCGAACGATCTGACTTGAAGATGCTCATTGGGTTTCAGGTGTGTTCCATTTAGATATAAAAGTTCTAATGGTGACTCCAGTTCCGAGAAGATTGTTCAAGTGCTTATGATTAATTCACCAAGTGGACCTGGTCTTTTGTTTCCAAAGGTATATTGTTCGGAGCAGGTCGATTGGGTAGTGTCTGCTACTAATCTCTTTTTTTGAATTGACTGATCGTAGGAGATTAAGGATTTTGGGGCTCCTGGTTAAGGTTACAAAGTTTTGACAAAAAGCATTATCTTTTGGCCTACATTTACTCTACGATCTTTCCTCTGAAAGGATTTGTTTATAGAAAATATTGACATATATATTGAAAAGCCATAATTTGAATGAGAGAATTGAATTGAATGTTATTATATGCATGATTGTTATGCAGATTATATATAGTCTACTTACAGTTCAACATCCATAGACGCTATATTCTAATACATACAAATAATGGGGACTTTTTTTTTTTATCTCAGTGGTTCAGGTTCTGTTCCAACTTTTATGCACATTGTTCATTGATGAATAAAATAGTTTAAATAAATTTTTATCTGTTTGGACGAGATGGTAAAATCACTAAGATTCCGTTCTCAAGACCTGCATTTTGTGTATGGGAAATTATTTCTCTGGATTTAAGTTATACAAAAAGTTAGGTACCATTTGTTGAAGATACGATGACTATTTTTCAGTCCCCTCTGTAAATTAGACCTTATTGTAAAATTTTGTTATATATTCTGAACATGTTGATATTATATGATAAATATATTGCTGCCTGCCTCACAGTAAATTGACTGCAACTTAGCCCTCTGTTTAAAATGATTTCTGCTACTTAATTTTGTATTGTTGTGTAATATAATCTGGTTGAGATCATTAGTGCATTGCTTTCTGAAAGAACTCTTCATGGCATCTAGTTTCTGATTATTGTGATATCCTTTTTCCATTAAAAGGGAGGTTGGGAGAATGACGAAACTGTTGAGGAGGCAGCTGCAAGGGAAGCTGTAGAAGAAGCAGGAGTTCGAGGAGACCTAATGGTGAAAATCTTATCTACTGTAGCATTTATATTTTTGAGGTTCTGTATAGTTACTGAGCGTATGCAATATCTTAAAAAGACTGTTTCATCTGTATGCTTTAATGGTTTCATAGTAGGAATCTAGGATCACATAGTTGGATATGGCCTTCTTAGTTGTTTATAGTGGGAATCTAGGAAGCTTGTGTGTAAATCATATCATTTTTGTGTTAATTATGTTGCTATGAGTTGGAGTCTTGGTCACTGCTGATAATTGCAGTGAAGGTTTGCTCCAAGTATGTTTGCAACTTTTGCATCTGAGTGAGAACGCATGAGGCCAAAATATCATTTAAATTTGGTTGAATGACTCTAAACTATGTTTAGATCAAATGTATGGACTTGAGTCCACTTTGAAGTATGGGATGATGTGAGGTTTATAACGCCTTGTGCTCTCCAATTTATATAGCCAAGTTTTGTGGTGTGGTTCTCCCAAGGATCTTATCAATTGCTTACGGAGTTGTCCTCCGTGTATCAAAGGGGTGTGGGTAGTGATATTGGCGTTTTTGTGTTAACCCAGGACTAGTGAAAGGAGGGACAAGGTGGTTGGTGTTAGGATCTAGTTACGAGGTTGGGGACTTGAGTCACTCACCCTGGTGGGGGGCCTTGGGCTCTCCACTACAATAGTTAGCTTTTGTGATGTTTTCTCAGTGTTCATATCCTATTAGCATTTAATTTATGTATGCCTTCATTTCTTAGAATTTAGCAGAAGTGATAGATATTACATGGTTTTGGTTCATATATTTTTGTTTCGGTGTGCTGCTGATCCCGTAATTATCTTATTATTGACCCCTGATATTTGTACTTGGTTTGTAATATTTTAACGGCAAACAATGCTGATCAATATTTATACATTGGCTTATGATCTTGTCATTTCGATGTATGTTGCTAAGCGATTGTTGATGCCGATGTTTATTGGATGTCAGGATTTTCTTGGATATTATGAGTTTAGGAGTAAGACCCATCAAGACGAGTTTAGTCCCGAAGGTTTATGTAGAGCAGCAATGTTTGCATTGTTTGTGAAGGAGGAACTTGAGTTATGGCCCGAGCAAAGCACCAGAAATCGGAGTTGGCTAGATGTGTCGGAGGCACTTGAAAGCCTCCGGCATGCATGGATGAGGGACGCCCTGGAATGCTTCTGTAAATGGCACGAGGATAAGTTGAATGAAATGAAAGGATGAGATGAATTGGCTTATACCGCATTTAAGGGATTGCATCTTTGTGATAATAACATTTTCTCTTGGGGGTATCATTACTTTAGGACAGATAACTCTAAATCAGAATCGCATAGTTATAATTTCGGGTATGTGGATTGATCTCTGATTCTTTTATTTCAGAGATTCTTAAAATTGGATTTTAGTTGATACTTGAGATGCTCTTTCACCTTGTTTTGATTCTTTTACCTGTTCATATTGTTAGCCCCTACATCCTTACCTTACATCCCTATTATGGTTAACAACGAATATAATCTTTAGGTTTATGCACTTTTCTTCAGCACTATTTTCAGGAAATTCATGTAACATCTTAGTTTCATTCTCTATTTAGCAATGCATCTAAAATCTGCTAGCAATACTTCTCAATATATATTCTGAAACTCTGATTAATTTATTAGAAACAGTCAATTTTTAGATATCTGGACGAGTGTTATTAACATCTTTCTTGGAAGACATTTAGAAAGGAATTTGTGTTTAAAAAAGGATATTTTACTAAAATTGGTGTCAGGATAAGTAATGAGCATCGCGTTTGTGATGTATTAGACTCGCTCATTGCTGCAGGAAACAATAATTTAAATATATCAGTTGCATTTCTACAATTATTACTCCGTTACTTGATCAATTTGTTATTGGTGAAATCACGCGAAATGAAATAGAAATTGTTCAAACACTTCACTTTTGTTGAACTGAAAGTTAAGTGTGAGTAATTGAAGACACTTCATATGGAGCAAATTCTATTCAAGGATTATCCAACTGTTCAATGACAGGGGTTCTGTCTGAAACTCATTTCTTTATAAGGAATGTTATGTATTCTCTCACCTTATAATGTTGGAATCCGTACATGTTGTCAGGAAATGTGTATATGGTTTTCAATTCGTATGATGTGTATATGGTTAAAAGAAGGAATTAAATTGAATTTAAAAAAAAAATTGAAATACTAAATTGAATCAAAAAATAATAAAGTAATCAAAATTAATCATATCAATAAATTAAATTACTAAATTATTAATTAAGTCTAAAATCAAATATAATTACTAATATCTTTATATATTAGTTGAATGTGGTTAGAAAATGAATATCATAGCATCTATTCAATTCATGGGGTTTAAAGTAAGAAAGGAGGGAGAGAAATGGCAGTATATATATACATATCAAAACAAAGCATTCTTGTTGTTGATAGACTCAAAGTTTAAGCACTTTACAATGTTACTACAAAGGATTCGCTACTAACACTAACGACCCCCTGAACTTTGGCTCACTACCAATGAGGAGTTAGAATGAGTGGTGAAGTTTCATTTGTAAAACTTCATCCTCAGCAATTTTAGTACAATCTAGAAACTGTCATTGAAAACATTCTAGTTCCAGTCAAGTGGCACTAAAGAGTGCTACAGTGAAATGTAAGATAAGAAAAACTAGATAAATATAAACTCACATTGGTACCAGAGATTTGCTCAAACTTATAAAATTGATCATGAAGAAATATTTTCTTTTGTTGCAAATGTTTTTTTTTATAAGACTTTATTAGAAGAGATATACATGGATATTTTTTTCTGGATTTGAAACTGAGTGGTATTTTTTTTATAAAGAATCTCTTTCATGATCTTAATGAATCTTAGGGACACAAACAATAATAAAATTAAAATAATTTAAAAAACATATATTATAACTTTTACATAAACACTTACATCTAAAATTAAAGCAATTTCTTAAATATAAATTAAATTTTTCAATACACACACTATTTTTTTTTAAGTATATTATGCTCGTTTAAAAAATATGTACTTCACTTCACCATTCCAGTACAATTTATTTTGAAGGGATTGGGTCTCTCTTGTATTATTCTTCCCCTTTTACATCTCATATTGCAGCAAGGAGCATGGTGGTTCCATCAACTTCTTTTCAGTCCTGTTTCTCCCCAAATTGAAACCCTAACCTGGTGCTTCCGAGAAACTGAAACGCAACCCTTCCCACTCCCACACCAGGTCACTCCTTTCCCCTTTTGTTGTGTGATTAATTTAATTCATATTTTATGCTTGATGGGATTGAAAGACGATAGTGCTATTGTTGCTGTTGTTTCTCCTGAAGTGTCTTTTTTCATCTAAGGATACTGTGTTAGAATGTTGATTGTGAATCATTCGGGTTAATTTTTTGAATCGTTAACTGTAGCTTTCCGAAAGATCATTCCAACGAACTCTTTAAATCCTTTTGAATTATCAAATTTTGAATTTGTTTGGATAGTGAAAGAAATGCAACATATTTTTTTAGTGGTAAAAGTGGTTATTTATCGTGATCTAAAAAAAGTTAGGGTTAGAAACTAGAAAGTAGAAACCAAAAACCACATGGCATTACTGATCCAAGATATTGAAAAGGGCTAAGAAAATGGTATATTTTTCTGTTTGGACCCATCTTTGCAGAGCTTATTGCTTCAGGCCGTTTCAACGCCATGCTTTCAGCTTTTCCCCTTCTCTCACCTCTGACAACTATTTGGTTTACTAATGGTGAACAGAGCTCTTCATTTGCACAAAGGGTGACAATATTTGGGTTCTGTACCAGAAGATTAAAATTGCAGTGATGACATTGGGGTCTATATTTAAGGGCTTGTGTTATATACATGTTGTCAAGACCTATCTGATCAACCCTTTAGGGGTAAGCCTGATTTCTGTGTCTATCGTCTTAAATTATACTTTTGTAAGTAACCATTTCCAATGCTGCAGACCTTTGGTCCTAGCATGCTTCCTACAATCGATTCGACACCAAGTGTGTTCTTGTCTGAAAAGATCTCAACCCGATTTGGTAAAGTTGATCGTGGAGATATTGTAGTCTTGTGCGACCCTCAAAAACCTGCACACTTTCTGACCAAACGTGTGATTGGATTGGAGGGTGATAGGATTACATACAGTACCAATCCAGAGACCAAGGACTTGGTGGATGATAATTTTACACACATTTCATATCCTGAGAACAATGATATGCCTAAGACGGTTGTGGTATGGTCAATTTCTTCTTATAAATTAAAGTCCCATTTTTATTTTATCATTTTGATTATGGGATGACTGCTAACTGGCATCCTAGTTTCTCTTGAATTGTTAACATTAGAATTAGTTTTATTTATTTGTTTATGATGATTTGACAAAAATCCCTGATTTTTAGGTGTTAGATAGTTGCTTGCTTCCTAGTTTATCTCCTCGACAGTATAGACTTATAGAACGTGGATTACAATATGTTATTCTCTCTTGTACAGGTTACACAAAACCATATCAGTTTTGTCAAATAAGAATGGATATTTCTCTACTCTCTCAATAATACTATGATAGCTTTTTCACATTAAGAATGGGCTTGATCTCTGATAACTTCTATTCTATTTAGATATTTGATAGCTTTTTGGTGTAGAGAATTTTGTCATTAATCCACTTTTCCATTGCTGTATGTGTTTTGGAGATTCCATGGTTAAAGTATACCTTCCCTGTACAGGTTCCAAAGGGTAGCATTTGGGTAGAGGGAGATAACAAGTATGACAGCCGTGATTCTAGAAAATTTGGTCCTATTCCTTATGGTCTTATTTACGGCAAGATATTCTGGAGGGTAAGTTTTTGTATGATATGATGACTCACCACACAGACCTTCTCTTCCTGTTTCATCCTTTTTTTCTTTTCACGCTTTTCCCTAATCTTTTGATGTTTGGTCTGTAGATATACCCATTTCAATATTTTGGACCTTTCTGGAATAAATGATCTGAAGCAAAGTATTCAATCATGGAAGCTACGATCTTTTGCAACATTTGCAACATGACTCTGTTTAAATTTGAAAGCCAAAACCCTATCTATTTGGACTCTAGTTTATTACATAGAATTGTGCATTTTGCTCACCAAATATTCAAATTGCTATATTTTGCATTCTGTTACTCATAAGTGTGGATCCATTGGTTGTTAATCCTGTTGGAAGCCCATTGTCTTTTCGAAGAAGGTTCTTCGACTAAGGATATTATATTATAATTGCCCAGCACATTGCTTATATATAAAATGGTTGTTTGATGGATGAACACTTCTACCCATCACTTTTTTCTTATAAAATGTATCTTATATATTACATTACACAATTTTAATGTGTGAATGCGTAGTTACATAAAAGGTTGTAATAAGTCTCATTTAAAAATTTAAAAAATTAGTTAACAAATTAATATTATATATACACATCACTAGGATATTAAAAATAAAAGCCACCTGCAACAACTTACCTATTTTTATGTTTTGAAAAAGTCAAGTATCTAAATTTAAAACAAGAATTAAGTATCTAAATTTTAAAATCACCGTCCACATTTCAATAATTTTAATACTTAAACTATTTAGTAATAAAATAGTTATCGTTTTCTGCAATACTCAATTATGTGTATTTTTCTCTATGATTGTAGTTAATTTTTACCATAATTGTGACATACCTAAAAAGTTACGATGAACTGATGTTTTAATTTAGGTTATTATCTGTGTTCAATATTTTAGATACTATATTAATATTTATCAATGAAATATTTAATTTATAAAATAGTAGTATTTTTATGATAATAATAATTTATAATTTTTTATTTTGACAATTTTAATATATATGCTTTTAATTTCGATTAACACAACAACAATCATATATTTATCATGTTTTAAAAATTATTTGATATTTAAAAAAAATAAGTGTATCAAGTAATGATGACTTGTTATTCAAACCGAAGTGACTTCACTATATATGTAAACTAGCTAAAGTGAAGTCGTCACATAATGATACAATTTTAGTTCATTTCATTCTAAAACCAAAGTCATCTCAAATTATGATGACTTCACTTTAATTAGATTTTTATAGATGTTGTCATTCTTTGACATGATTTCAGATTATATATAATGGAGTCGCTTCAGTTTGACACGACTTCTCATTATGGAGTCGTGCTAACATGTTGAAACACAAACTGTAAAAATCTGTTTCTTTGATTTCGACAGTCGTGCTAACATGTTGAAACACAAATTGTAAAAATCTGTTTCTTTGATTTCGACAAATATGATTGTTTCATTTTCCAAGAAAATCTACTGAAAGGTTATATTCATTTTTTTCCGGTGCAATAAAGTTACATAGTGTCTATTTTTTGTTGAAGGGGTATTTTTTCATGGGTTTACCTTGATATCATGTTTATACTGTTGTTTTAAATGATCACTTGAGTTTATATATAGTGGTGTCGTTTAGTTTGTTGTGCTAACATGTTGAAACTACTTATCCTTATAATTTTAACTCTGTTTGGTATATGGAAGACAAAGTTTTGAGGCTCTTGATCTTCACTGCTTGAAATCGTGTGTTGCCACTGCAAGAATAAGCTGGGATTCTCCTGTTAGAATTCTTTTTATCATCTGCTATAAGGTTCAGTGCTATTTTAAGCAACCAACAGTTATATTAGGTTAACAAACTTCTCCACCAATGAACCAATTGTTTTTTTTTTCTTGACCATGTCTCTTTTTTTCCAATGTATTTCCAACAAAAGAAATTACTCAGAAACTAAGATTTGGATGGAACACTGTTTTTATTTATAGCATTAGATGCATCATAAGCTTTTATTTAATAAAGTATAAGAAGATGCATCATGCATGAGCCCTTTTTCACAGGCATTCACATATTACTTGGTGATTGCTGCAGGCATGGCCAAGAAGCCTTTAAGTGCTTGAGAATCAGAATCAAAACACCAACCATAATCGATGTAGTTATTGGGATAACGAGCACAGAAATTTCCACTTCCTTTCTTCATGCATTCATCATCAGATTCACATAAGTTGGGATGTTCTTCTATCATCTTCGCCACAGATGAAAGTCCAGTTGGGTAAATGCAGAAACCAACAACTAGTCCAACAGGGATACAGCGACAATCACGTGACCCGCATGGTGGCACCTCAAACGGTGAACAAGCACCTGAACAATCTACTGCTTCTATCTTCTTCATCGGAAACATTACTATGAATATGATATTTCAAAGTCAGAACAAATGAACACGATATATCTATAATCATTTTGTGTAGTTCTGAAACATATAAACAGAAATCATGAAAAAAAAATATGAAGAAGAAGAAGAAGAATGGAATTAATGCTACGTACTTGAAGTGGCAAGCAAGTAGAGAGCCAAAGGAGCAAGCCTCACATAAGCCATTCTTTGATTCTGCAGATTTTGTTCTTCTGAGTTTTGTGATGTGTTATAGTCTCTTCATGCATGAAGCAATTTATAGGCATTAGTGTGTTCTCTTGAACAAGATTTATGATGATAAAAATATTGATTGTACGATACTCGAGCTGCATCACGTTAAGTTATTTCTTAATTTTCTCTGTTTAACTTGTCGCGGATCATGGGGAATATGAATGCATGCATGCAACAACAGAGACACGTATATCAGTTCTTGAAAACTTCTTAGTAGGATTCTAACACCTAGCAAGTACTAGATCATTATTAAATTTAATCTTCCCACACCTCACATATATTATGTTTAATTTTTTTAATATATTCAACTTGAGCTTACATTTTATAATGAATTACTTTACTGTATGTTGACATATATTAGTTTTAAGAGAGAAAATATATAAGAGAGAATAGATGGTGGTAATAATTTGATAAATTTCTAAATAAATGTTTTTTGTTTAATATGTTTTTCACATTTCATAACATTCTTCCAATTGAATACGCTTCCTTTTACCATATGAATTTTCTGTAAGCCATCAAATTTAGATTTTATTCCAAGCATTTTATAAGATTTTATTTTTTATTTTATATAAAAAAATCTCTTTTTATTTTAGCAAGAATTTTCCCCAAAAATAAAAGTTTGGTACAATTATTTAACTTTCCTTGAAGCAATTTCCCGTAAAGTATTGTTTTAAATAAATTTTGTTGGGTGATTATGGCAGCGTCGTCGGGAAAGAAAGGAACCCAGATTACAGTCTCTTTCACGTGTAACTGTTGAGTGATACATATAATATATTAACTCGATTAAACTAAATTTTGAAAGGAATCTTAGTAACACGTAGGAATGGGTATTTGCAAACAAACGACCACACATCATGTGTATAAATACATAATAGTAATTGGTATAGGTTTAATTTTATTTTTTGTAAATTTTTAAGGTAGATTTTTTATATCTAACTTCCTTGCCATTTACACTACAAGAAATAACTTGCTTACCATACACTACAAGAAAAAGTATAAACATCATCTCAAAAAATTCATGCAAACGTAGAAAAGTCTATGCTAATCATTATTAGCGTCCTCAAAATCTAGAGGTTACAAACGGAGAAAAGCCTACTAATGTGGCCTTAGACTCTATATCTATAGTCAAAATTTCCACTTTAAACTTCAACCATGTAAAATTCGCCAGTAATTTTTTTCAAAATTTATTAGTAAAGTAATAAATAATAAATACTTTTTTTTGAAATCTAATAAAAATTGAATTTTTAAAAAATTTATCAATACTTTTTTTTAATTAATTTGTTTTTTTAAAAAACTTCAATAAATCCATTAGTAAATGTATTTTAATTGGCAACTTCGTCGGTAAAATGAATGTCAATTTTCAATCAAAATATGATAAATATTTGTTGTAAAATAGATAAAGATAGGCAAGAGGAAGAAGAGTGGAAAAAGGAGGAGAAAGAGGAGGAAGAGGAGAAGAAATAGGAGGAAGAGGAGAAGGAAGAGGAAGAGGAGGAGGATGCGGCGGTGATAGCGACAAAGGCGATGACAATAGTTGCAGAGGTAAAGGCGATGGTGGTGACAACAATGAAGGAGGATTTGGTGGGGAAGGGGAATGAGGAGGAGGAAGATGATGGAGTTAAAGAAGAGAGAGGATAAAAAGGAGGAGGAGAAGAAAAAAGTGGGGGAGGAAGAGGATGAAGATGAACTAAAGGTGACGAAGAGGAGAAGGAGGAGAAGAAGAAGAAAAAGAAGAGAACAAAAAGAAAGAAGAAGGCAAAATCGTAATATCTACCAATGAATTTTTATTGACAAATTTTGGTCGTTAGTAATTATTAATAAAATTTTTTATTTGTTGGTAAAATTTATGGACGAATTTTTAATTGTTAGTATGGAATCAATAATTTTGATTTACTAGATTTTAATAATTACTGATGAATTTCGATTGTTAGTAAATCCATTTTTTTTTAGTGTTTCTCGTTTCTTGCCGCATTATTAAATCTCCATAATTTATTATCCCTTTATATTGCATATTATAAATCTGCGTATAAGAAGGAGAGTTTTTCAAAAGTATGTTTTTGAAAAGTTTTTTATCTTTTGTTATCTCAAACGCAATTCGTAAGAAATTTTGCTAAATGAAACTTTGCTAAATATTTTAAAAGTCTTAAACATGTGCAATTTAACTCTATCTTATATTTGACTTATTTTCCAAATATAACAATTTTTTTATCAACAAGAAAATTTATATGATATATATAATATTTGTAGGAGTACAATCTAAATTAAGACATTAAAGTCTAGATGACATCTTACACTTAATATTCTAGATTGTAATATAAATTTTATAGTTATTCTCATTCATTCCTCAATCACCTTAAAACATGGTTTACTAACTTCCAAAATATTAAAATTAGCTCATTTCAAGCCTATAAAACTGGTTTATTGCTTACTTCAAAAATAGGTTGGAATAATGACAATAGTCTGTTTAAAAGACCCATTTATTCTTTTTTTCCTAGTTCATCTCTTAAGTAGGTTTTTCTGAACAACGTCTCAATAAGACACATTTTTTAAAAAATTATCTTTTTATTACATTGGATTAATATAATATGAAGTTGTTCGAAAATAAATTACTATGAAGTAATCCAAAAGTTGTTTGAAAATAAATGACTATCACATGATATATGAGTTCATTTGAAAACAAATGACTATCCCAGTATAATATAAAGTTATCCAAATAATCTGAAGTTATTGAAAAATAAACAATTATCAAATCAAAGTAGTATGAAGTGATTTGAAAATGAACAGCTATCATAATAATCTATAGTCATTGAAAAATAAATGACATTAGATCACAATTATCTAATCTTATTTATTTTCAAGACAAGTGCAAAATAGACACATTAGAATAAAATATTAAATTGATTACATAGAGACCCATTAGAATAAAATATTAAATCAATTACAGAAGAATTGTTTACCTTGGTTGTCGATGTGACTTGATTATCATAATTATTTTTTAATAATTAGGTCTCTATTTTTTATTAGATATTGATAAATTATTTTTTAGTCTTAATTTTTTTAAAATAGGTATATTGATGAAGAATAAAATAATATATTCATTTATTGTAAGATAATTGAAGGAAAGATATCCATGTTGATGAAAATAATACAAATTTACTTCTTCACCTATTTTCAAACATGATACTAAAAATTTGATTGTCAGAAAATCATTTCTTAAAATTCAAAGAATTATAAATAAAAAGTTTCATATTAATTCTTTAAAATTGTAGACGTAGATTTTGATATTAATTTGTTGGAACTTACTATACGAAAACTTTATTATCAAATATGAGAATATATGGTAAAAAAAATGAAATTAAAAAATTTTATTTAAAATAGATTTCATATCAAATAAAACTCAAAACTATAATTTTTTTAAGGAAAATCATTCAATAAAATTTTGGTAATAAATTATATATACTTTTATTATATTAATAAATAATAATTAAATGTATAAAATTTATTTAATTATGTCACTGTCGATGGACCACTCCACCACATGCCACACTTTCGTTCTTATTAGATAAAATTCAAAATTCATTTAAAAATATCCTCGTATTAAAGAGAGAAAGCCGTGTATAATACACACAACAAATCGGTATTCAATGTAAAAAATAATGAGTCTGATACACTTAGATTTAAATACATTTTTAGTCATAGACAAATTCCACATTAATAACGATGTCCTTTCCTAAATCGAATTTGTTTACATCAATAGTACGTGAAAAAATGCAAAGCTTGGCCCATTGTCTGAACAAAACAAGCATGTCGTACAGTTGTTTTCAACAAAAACCTCCAGAGTCACGCACAATTAACAACAAACTTTTGGGATTAAAACGTTCAAACTGAGTCTAATTTTTCTTTTGGATTACTTCTTCTTTATCTGCTATAAGGTTCAGTAATTTTAAGTACCCAATTGTTATATTAGGCTAACAAAATGGTTACCCATTTTCTTTTTCTTGATGGTAACTATTTGTCTCTTTTTTTTTTTCTCTTATCGATCAACAACAAAAGAAAACACCAGAAACCTTTTTGTTTATTAACTCATGTTCCAGGAGTCTACAGCCACCAACTACGAGTTGGAAAGACCACTCTTTTTTTCTACAGAAGTAGATGCATCAAAAGCTTTCATACACATATTACTTGGTGATTGTTGCAGGCATGGCCAAGAAGCCTTGAAGTGCTTCAGAATCAGAGTGAAAGCACCAACCATAGTCGATGTAGTTATTGGGATAACGAGCACAGAAGTTTCCACTTCCTTTCTTCACGCATTCATCATCAGATTGACATAAGTTGGGGTGTTCTTCTATCATCTTTGCCACAGATGAAAATCCACTTGGATTAGTGCAGAAACCAACAAATAGTCCAATAGGGATACAGCGACAGTCACCGGACCCACACGGTGGCATCTCGAACGGTGAACAAGCACCTGAGCAGACAACTGCTTCTATCTTCTTCATCGGAAACATTACTAAGAATCATGTTTCAATGTCAGAACAAATGAACACGATATATCTATAATAATGCTGTGTAGTTCTGAAACATATATAAACAGAAATGATGAAAAAAATATGAAGAAGAAGAAGAATGGAATAAAATGCTACGTACTGGAAGTGGCAAGCAGGAAGAGAGCCAAAGGAGCAAGCCTCACATAAGCCATTCTTTGATTCTGCAGATTTTGTTATTGTGAGTTTTGTGATGTGTTATGGTATATATGTTGTTGCATGTAGCAATTTATAGGCATTAGTGTGTTCTCTTGGACAAGATTTATGGTGGTAAAATAGTTATTTTTACGAGAATCTGGTGCACTGTGAAGTTTTGTCATCACTCTTCACGTTAAGACAGTAAATAAATTGTCTCTGTTCAGTCGTCGTGGATCATAGGGAATGGATGCATGCAGCAACAAAGACACGTATCATCATTTCATGAAAACTTAGTACAATTCTACCACCTATATAAACTTTATTAAATTTAATTTCACATTTTTTAATAAATTCTTATATTATATATTTAAAAATATTAACTTTTAAAAGAAAAGATATATAAAAGAGAAATATGACTTTTATATTTATACCTATATATATGTATGCATATAGACAAATTTGAGTTGTTTGGTTTCTAATCCGCCAAAAAAATTATAAATATGAGTGTATTTGGGATACATCAAGCTGTTTACATGCAAAATATATATATAATGTATAGAACTAGTTTAAAGAAATTGCATATTAGAAAAAATAAAGATGATATTCTATCTTCCATCCAAAATAAGTTAAAAAAAATCAATGTCACCAAAATTATAAAATAATGAAATGAGAACTTCCGGATTACTACTGTTTTATAAAAATATCTACTACAGTATACATATTATTAATTAGTCTTTAAAATTGAGTAAAGACAATCTAGGTTAGAGATTCTGTCATTCTCTTTGTCCTTTCTATGTAAAGACAAATCTAGGTCAGAGATTCTTTCATTCCCTTTGTCCTTTCTATTGTTCTTTAATGGTTCCCTTATTTATTTTAGTTTATTGTATGTTGTCCAGATGCTGAAAATTTTGTATGTTGTCCGGATGCAGAATTACAATTATTTTTCTTGGCAAAGTGTGCCTCCCTAGTGATCAGGGTTAGCATAGATAATGATTTAATGTTTGAATTATAAGATTAATTAAAAATATTATAATGGAATTAATTGTGATTTAATAAAGTATAATGATTTATTAGTTATTATATAAAGTTATAATAAAAATTAAATAAAGATAAAATAAAATTGATTTGATGAGCGTTGGTTCATTAAAGAAGATTAGGATTATTTCTCTTGCTATAAGATTAGGATTAAAATTTATTTGAACTCTCGGTAACAAACGTTATAACTGATGAAAGAAGTGAAAAATTCCAGAAAACATTGAAGCAATGACAATACCAAGTCTACCATACAGGTGAAAGTGAAACACTGAACTTGATGCCAGCAAATGCTATATCATTGACTCGTAATTGAGTGTCAGCTTCAATTAGCTTATATTCCCCACTTAAATCTATACACAGCCTCCATGGTTAGAACAGAAAATAACAAATTTGGACTAACAAAGGGAGTTACCATAAGCACAATATTTTGATCAACCACAATACAGAGGGACCTGCACCAAGGTTGCAACTCCAAACCAAATAGGTTGAAACTGGGGGACTCATCTCTTGTGTATTCAAAAAATTGCCACAACACTAGAAGAATAGTCCTTAATTCTAATAGACCAGATAAATGTCATGCCCTATAAAATTATAAGGAGAAATGAAGCAGTGAATTCTCCCCCAAAATATGGCACCAATCTCAGCCTTGACTAACTTCCTTCTCTTTTGCCTTGCATACATCTTCCGCAGTCTTGATAAACTTTTTGGTCAAATCATCAACCTGTAAGAAGGAAATATCAGAAACTAAACTACCAAATCTGTGGAACTTGGTAATCTTGTAAGTTGCAATAAGCATATGTAAGTTACTTCTTTCTCCAGTCTTTTTATGTCATCTTTGGGGAGACATGAATACAACTTCTTTATCGCATCCATTGCCTAACAAATAAAAAAGTTGAATCAGTTTAAAGAAAGTTATGGCAAACTTTTACAGCTAAGAGAGAATTCCAGTTTTTTCCACAATTACTCTTTTCGCAATCCCTTATATTACTGAAAGGTAAGCCTTCCGATAAAATGTCAAGAAATACGAAAGCCACACCAAACCTTTTGTCTAGCTCTTCTAATACTTTGACGAGCATCTTCACATGATTTAGCAACCACCTTAGCCATAGCCTGAAACAAATGTCAAACAGAAGGATATAGCAGCATGATAAATGTGTAAACAATAACTAAATGGAGTGTAACGAGTTTACCTGCATGTGCTCCTTGGTCAATCTGGTCATTTCACGGTGAAGTAAATTAGTTAATTGATATTGAGCTTGAAAGTCAAATTTTTAATAGGTACTATATTATCCAACTAAATTCACTCTGGCAGGCATGAGTAACTGAATGTCATTAGAATGTGTGCTTACGGTGGAATAACAGCAATCAATCTTTCACCGTCTGATTTAGGATTTAAGCCCAATGGAGACGAAACAATGGCATTCTCTAATTGTTTAAGTGTCTGCAGAAGTTAGGAATACCATTTTAAAAAGTAATACTAGTTAAGTACTAAGCATTCTACAAAAAAGAAATAACAAACTCCAACTCCCAAGGTAATGTACCTCTGGATCATATGGATTAACAGACAAGGTTTTTGGATCTAGGACTGAAACAACAGCAAGCCGATTCAAAGGCATCTTCAAACCACTAGTTTCGACAATAATATGATCAAGCATTCCTGTAGAGGCATGCATGCAATTATCATGTTTGAGTACTATCTATCAAGGGACACAGATGATCTATAAAGAACTATGGTTAACGCAAATATACCTGGGGATGCCCTTCCTGTTCGTAGCTTGCTTAGTTCTGCTGATAACGCAGCCATTGCAGCCTCCATCTGTGAGACAGCATTTGCCTTGATGGTAGGACCAACGTTTGGTGGAACTTCAATTGTACTAACACCCCCTTCATCCCCTAAAATGTACAAACCGCTGATAATTAAAGACAATGCTTAACCACCATGGAACTGTTATGAATCACAAGAATACAACTTCGCCTTCACTGATGTTATTTCATAAACACCTTGTGGGCACTACATTAACAAACAAGAAAAAAAGAGCAACCAAATTCTGAAGAGAAAATTCAACAAACGTCAATACTCGCACCAGCTGGTCAAAAGAAATGGAAACAATTGCAACATCTCTTCATCAGAGTGTGCACAAGTATAGCTTCCAGGGAGATGAAAACCATTGACTAGAGCAAAGATCAAGAGGTTTCTCAACTCCATATTTTTCAAACTTCAAAGCAATACAACAGCAGATGCAGAAAAACTTTTCTGTAAATCTTCTTACAGGCTAAACCCAACATCAACACCTTGGTAACCAAACACATAATTTCTTTTCACAATATATATTGAGGTTGAGAGAGAGGGAGATAGATTGCAACGCTAGATGATTCTTGTGTTTTAAATGTGAGGAAAAAATTAAGATCAATCCTTTAGAGAAGAGAATGAGAGTGAATATGAGCAAAAGGTGTCACTACAGTGGAAAAAAACATCTACAAGACAAGTGGCATCGCTCTTATATCATGTTAGAATTCATGACTCAATGTTGAGAAGAGAAAAATGATAGACTGAGATTAAGATGTGTATTGATTAACAAAAGGTGATTACAAAGAACCTTTATATAAGCAACAAACTAAATATTCTACTAACAAACTCCTAATTAACCATATCTCTAAGTATCCAAGAAAACTCGTGCATCCAATTCATAAAACACATCTGGGAAATTTAAGAAACTGTCCCAAATTTCTCTTATTCTTCGTTTTCAAGAACTTCCATAGTTTCATTCAGTTTTCAAAAATATTTCTCATCTACAAGCAACCTATAATTTATGCGTCATGCTTGAAATTTAAACTAAATTCCCATGAAAAACACGAATCAGCACCAACAAAATTCACTAAGGGAAAATCAAAATCCAAGGAGTAGAGTGTGTTTATCACTCAATGGAGAAAATGTAGGTGCAATTCTTTAAGCACCATTGGTGCTATTCTCCAGTCAAAATTAAAACAACTCATTATTAATCATTCACTTTATAAGTTCCTAGAATTTAGATTCGAGCTTAATTCAACCTCAAAACTAGCTCGTGGGGTGAGAATTAACCCCACTTATATACACGAATTTAGACATATCACTAAGATCTCTAACACACCCTCCACGTTGATAACTAATAATTTCAAACATGAAGTTTGTGGGAGAAACGTGTGAAAGTGGTCCGGTAATGGATGGTCCAATAAGCCTAAAAACAAGTAGGATGGTAGACTTTGATATAACATTAATATTTGAATTTAGGTCTACTTCCGCACCAAAGGTGAACTTGCCATTACATATCATTAGTCAATGTGAGATATCCAAGAAATGTTGACATTAATTGATAATTATACGCTAATATACTTTTAGTCTTTTATCTTATTTTTAAGGTTCATTTTGTCCCTTTATCTCTAATAAAACGTATTTCGCTCATTTATCTTTTAGAATTGGATGACTTTGGACCTTCTAAAATGGTAGTCCTTTTCGATTTTTGTACATAATTTTGAACTCATTTTTTATTGATTCGATATATAAAAATCACTAGATTCCCACACATGAAAACCATAACACACTACTGGTGCTCAAACCAAATAATAAATAACAAGGTGAAAATTGAGTCTAACGAGCATCCGGAAAATTAAAAGAATCAGATCATTTTCTGATTATTTGGAAATCTCAATTTTCACACAAACTTTACATTGTTTATTATCCTTTCTGGTTCAAACATCAATTGGATTTCAACGTTTTCATACAAGTGAATTTCAACGAGACAAGTTTACAACTTAGAGTAGTAAAAAAATTGGTTAACAATGGAAGTCAATTACTATTTCGGAAGGATCAAATTAATCCTAAATTAAAATATAAAGGACCACAATAAATCTTAAAGTTAAGATAAATAACCAAAAACATTATTTAATCATTGTTATAAGACTTTTTAAAGTAAATCATCATTATAAGACCTAGCTAAAACTCAAATTTTAGGTGAAAAACAACACTAAAATCACCTACCAAACTGCCTCTACAAGGCCAAATTCAATTCCCCTCCTTCAACTAAATCATCAAACTCAAAACTCAAAACTCAAAACTCAAAACAAAAGAGTATAAGAAAGAACGTCACTTTTCCTAAGAGAAGCAAAGACGTACTTGACTTTCGCCCTTTGGCGTAGGCTCTGCGACTTTCCACAAAAGAATTAGGCGCGGCCGGAATGGTGAACACTCTGCTGCTATCACACACTTGAATGGTAGACACGTCACGAGCACAAACAACACGGGAGGCTCGGACCCACAACATGTTTCGGTACGAGAATGCGCGTCTAACGTAACCAGACATCACCGTATTCACGAGCCCTTCTTACAAATATTGTGAAATTAAATTATAGAAACTTGATATCTGTGTGAAGAGAGAGAAAAATCGCTAACGTTGATAATCTGATTCCGATGATCGAAACGATGACTTGTCTCTGTAACTTTCGGGATTGGTTTTAGGGTTTATGGGGTTTTGGAGAGAGCCGTTGAAATGGGCTGGCCGGCCGGCCGGCCGCCCACTGTCTCGGCCCAAAAGCTATCAGGAGTGATCAGTCCGTTAATGGATTTCTTCTGTAACCCCTTATTTTCCTTATGCACTCCCATAAATATTAAAATTCCCCTCTTATCCTTAAAAATCGACTTCAATATTGTGTATAATAATATATATAGATTATTTTTTTTCATGAAGAAAACTTTTATGCATTGTAGAATCTGAAAGTTTGTTTTACTTTTCGGATTATGTAATAAAAAGTGTTTTTTTTTATGTAAAGAATCATTTCCAAATTGTAAAGTTTGATAGTGTTTTTCGAAATACATAATACAAAACATAAAAATATTCTATAACACAACACATAGATAAAGATTACAGCTACAAAAATGACGTTGTGACGACAAGAGGACAACAACAATAAAAGATGGTAGTGAAAACTTCGAAGAATTAAAAAATAATTGTGATCCCTTAATTTAAATCATAGCAATAATTAATAAAATAAAAATACTAATGGATTACATTAAGAAAATTACAAACTTCGAAAAATCCAAAGCAATGAATGATGGAATGCATCATAGAATGCATGGTCAGTACTGTCCAACAAAATTATTTTATGTCAACAAAATTAAAATAGAAATGTTTCTTTAGGAATTGTGTCCATATATTAATCTTAAGAGAATTACACTTTTAAGAATTTTTTAATTTTAATATAATATAATAAAGTTGTTATAGTCATTAAGTTATTGTGTGTTTGTGTATTGAACAAAAAAAGTCCCGGTTTCTCTCTTGAATTAATTTTTTTGTATTATCTTTGCTATACTTTTAAAATATACTATTTTTAATATATTAAAAATATGTATTTTAAAATATTAAAATTGATATTAAAGAAAATCTAAATTCGCTTGTGTTTAAAAGAATCAGTTTTAGTCGTGGCCGCCAAGTTGTTTGTTACATTGAATGGAAACCTGAAAATCCAAAAGCCAAATTAAGGTTGCAGTTGTGGGGTCACAGGATACATATGTGGCTCAAAAATTTAACGTGAGTCTTCACCTAAACCTAATTATGTTTTTGTTTATTATTTTTTTTCATCTTATTATTGTTTCTCCGTCAAACTTCCCATTATATTTTCAAACCCGATGACTTTCCAAGTCATGCCTTTGACTAACACTACCTTCTTCAAGACAAAGAGAAAAGTGAAATGTCGATTTTTTCTTTTACAAAATTTATTTGACACCAAATTAAAATTTAGTATATTTTTTTTTTCAAACTTTAAAAAATAATAAATATAATCCTTCTAATTCAATTAGGTTACATTTATTTAAAAATTAACAATTGAGCTATTTACATTCTTAGATGAGTTTCAACTTAAATATTAATCTAAAATATTATTTAACTAAAAAAAGTTATATTAATTGGTTAAAAAAATTATTAATTTATTTTTAAAGTTTAAATACTAAATACATCAAAGTTTAAAAAAAAATTTCACGTCCTAATTAAGAAATTACAAATATGTTTAGTCCTAAAATATTTTATATTTCTTATGACACAAAATTATATATATATATATATATATATATATATATATATATATATATATATAAAATTGTTCAAACATCTTTAATATAAGTTGTTTATCTAATTTTCTAACGGAACTTTCATAAATTTGAGTTACTTAAAATTGAAAAAAAAAAGTATATTCATAAATAATAATAAAATTTTATTAAGCAATTTTAATTGGAAATGTGATTATAGAAAAATCTAGAAATTAATAATACTTTTAGCGTCATAATGTATAATCTCTCTATTTTTTATGATATTAAATTCGTTAATGATTTTTTTTTAAATTACCAAAAAAAAACGACATCATTTTGAATATTAAAAACAAGTAAAATATAATTAGCCATAACCTATATCATTATTATTGTAATGTTTAATTTGCTTATTTGCTATATTCCATATGTCATGATAAGTAATTATACAATTCTATAATATTTTTATTTGTAATTTTCAGTTTCATGTTTTGAGTTTCGAGATTATATCAAATTTTTATTTTTTATGATTTATATTTTATCAGTTTTTTATATACTTTTTATTTTTTAATATATAATTTAAATGTGATTTGGCCCATTATGTTCGGAATGTAAAAAAAATAAATATACATTAAAATGTTTATTCAAATTTAAATATCCCTAATTTTTAGTCAATCTTATTCAGCCATGTGAGTTTGTCACCTTTTGGCATCTCTATATTGATTTAAGTCTCCCACCACTTTTTTCTTACAAAAAATATTTTTATTAAATATAAACATCATTATATTTAAAGCGAAATATCTTTATTTCATATTTTAATAACTGTGATTAACTATTGTAAGAAAACCAGTAAATATTAATATAAACTGAACCAAGTGGTTGAATAGATTTTAGATTTGTAAAACTAATAGTTTTGAAAAAACAAAAACTAAAATGTCAAAGTTGTAGAACAGAAGTAATGGTTTTTCGAATTTCACTCCTTTGCAAAGTGATGTAATATACCTCATAAATTATGTTTTATAAAAAAATTTGTTAAATAAAAAATTCAGTACTCATCAAGTTAAAAGAGTTTAATTTTCGTATCTATTGACGTAAAAATATTACAAGTAGTGGCAATTAATCATTGATTGTTCTAGATATAAAATTTAGAGTAATTAATAAAAGTTAACTTTATCTATAATCAAAGGTGAGTTTATTTAAAGTGATAAAATGCTTCAGAACAAAGCTATTATTAATAAATTATTATTATAAGAGCAGAAATTATTTATGCTTCTTTAAAATGAAAGAGAATCATAGCCTTTAAAATTATTTGTACTTTAAAATGTACTTTCAAATCAGACAAGTTGATTGTACTTGTTCAACTAATGATGTACTTAATTAATTAATGAGTAAGAAAGTAAACCAGTCAATTCACAACTTGAAAATGTTCCTCTCCGTAACTGCACAATTCAAATTGGGGGCTTCTTCCTACACCTCTAAGAATCTCGTCTGCACTCCCAAAACAAATTTTATTTCCATAACTGCCCATGTTTAAATATAACACTTACTGTGTTTTTTTACTGCATATCCTGCACCCCAAACGCCTGACGCTGCACCCCCAAAACAAACCCCATATTTGACCGCATACCCCTACACCACTGCACCCCAAAACAAACCCCAATAAAGCGAGAATCTGATTCCTGCACCTATCAGGAATCTTTGACCTAGCTGCTGGTCCAGTCTCTTCTCCCTCATTCTCGTCTTCTCCCACACAGCCCCACACACTCTTCCTCCCTCTTCTCCCACGGTCTTCTCCCACACATTGTCGCACACATCCTCCACACACTTCTTCTCTGCAGCGTCCACAACACAGTCTTCATCTGTCGCCTCCTTTTTCTGGTTTTCTCCTGCGCAACAACACATACCCATCTTCTCCATTTGGCCACTTAAGTAATGTTTTTTAATTTGTAATTAATTTCAGGAATGGTTGTCTGTTTGATTTTATCATCTTCGTTGTAAGAGTGCACTTGCAGGTGAAACGGAATACACATTCTGTTTCTTCCATTTTTTTTTTTGAGTTTTACTGAAACGGGTTGTGTAATCCGTGTCGGAGGTGTATGAAACGGAATACACATTTCGTTTATGTTTTTTTTTTTGAACTGTGCAGAAACGGATTCCACAATCCGTGTTGGAGGCGTATGAAACGGAATACGCATTCCGTTTTTGTTTCTTTTTTAATTGTGCTGAAACGGATTGTGTAATCCGTGTGGGTGGTGTGTGAAACGGAATACACATTCCGTTTCTTTTTTTTTTTTTTAATTGTGGTGAAACGAAATTTAGTATCCGTTTTGGGTTTTTTTGTGGGTTTTTCGTGAAATCCGTTTTAGCATGTTGGTTGTTGAATGTAATTAAGGAGTGAGTGATTTGGAGCATTAAAAAAATAATGCATAAAGAATACAACACGAATCAGAGAAAAAGAGTGAATGCAACACGTATCAAAAATTGAAAACTGATTGCATGCTGATATTCATATATGATTGCATGATTTAGGTTACAAAATTCACCAATTGCACAGTATAAATTCACTCACATTAAAAATTCACCAATAACACAACATACACGTATCAACATTCAATACCAACACACAAAATCCAAGTATGAAACGGAATACCTATTCCGTTTCACAAACATATGAAACGGCTCCCAAAACCCGTTTGACAAAAAAGTCAACGCAACTTCGTGAAACGGGTTACAAATTCCGTGTCACATCTTTGAGAAACGGATTATGTAATCCGTTTGGAAAAAAAAAATTGATTTGTTGATGTTTCAGTGTTTCGTCCGTCGCACAAAACAACCATGGAATTCAATTCTATTTCTAAGACGAGGACAACACGTACATGCATCCACCAATCTTATTCACGACTTCTTTTCATTAAACATTGTTTGTTGTCGGAACTCGAAATGGAATCAAGAAGAAAGAAATGGGGTGTGGGTGTAATTTTGAAGAGATTATGATCCAAAATTTATTTACCACTAAGGTTTAAAAGCAATGAGGTGAGGGTGTAATTTTTTAATGAATGGGGTGTAAGAAAAAAATCAAAATTTATCGGCATACACTTTTCGTTTCATAAAATTGTGAAAAGGATTCCTCTTTCCCAGAGAAAAAGAAAATCCTTATTAAATTAAGAAAGGTGACTTAGAGCATCCCAGAACCAGCTACGAACATGAGAGTAAGGTTTAAAATTAATGGGGTGGGGTGTAATTTTATAATCAAGGGAAAAATCAAAATGTATGGGAAACGGATTACAGATTCCATTTCATAGCACTGTGAAACGGATTCTGTAATCCGTTTCATAAAAAAATTGCAAATTTTTTTATGAAACGGAATACAAAATTCGTTTCACAGTGTTAAGAAACAGAATCTGTATTCCGTTTCAAAAAAAATTGCAATTTTTTTATGAAACGGAATACAGATTCCGTTTCATAACACTGTGAAACAGATTCTGTATTCCGTTTCATAAAAAAATTTGCAATTTTTTTTATGAAACGGATTACAGAATCCATTTCACAGTGTTATGAAACGGAATCTGTAATCTGTTTCGCATGCATTTTGATTTTTTTCGTGAAACAACTTTTGTATTCTGTTTGGTAAAAGTTTGAAACGCATTCCAGTCTCCGTTTCATAAAAGATTTCCTTATATACGTTTCACATCAGAAGCAAACAGAAAAAGAAAAAGTCTAAGCTGGAAGGCTAACCTGGATGGAAACTACCACTTCGAGAGAAGATAACAGAGTTACTTACAACAACCTTCCTTCAAAGAACGACACAACCTTCGATCACAATATGAAGAACGCAAAATAAAGACAGTGAGTGAGAAAATAAACAACATTCTTTAAAAAAAATAAATGCAAGTGATACAAACCAGAAGAGGGACCACTGCAGAGAGAATGAACGAATGAAGGACACAGCAGAGAGAATGAACGAATGAAGGACAGAGAAATTAAAACTCTGAGGCACCACGAACCACAGAGAATGAAAGAGCAAAATTTTAAATGAAGGTGGACACGGGATGGACAACAAACGAAACGGAAGTAGAAGTAACGTTTTGGGGGGTGCAGGATGTTGGTGACGCAGTAAATTTCATTTACTGCGTCGTAACCACTTTCACCCGCTGTAAATAAGGGTATAAAAGTCATTTTTGGAGGTACAGAAGAATCGTTGGAGGTGCAGGGAGAAGGCCCCTTCAAATTTATCTTCTTTTTTTTGTTAACATTATCACTTTTTTTTAATTAAATTATAAGGTTTTTTAAAGGAGTTTCTTCATAACTTATTTTCTAAAAAATATTTACTTTTTTTCACATACTAAAATTGCTTTATGTCCGAAATAAAAATGAAAATATATAAAAAGATTTTATAAATCAAAGTTATTGAGGTGTTTGTGTTGTATGCGAGTTCCTTAAATTTTGTTTTCGCAATTTTAAAAACACTTAACTTTGTCATGAAAAAATTCGATATAAAAACCTATTATATTTGTTCACATCGCTTGTTAAGTGAATGCACCATAAATATTTAATAATAATAAGACCCGAGTCAAATTAAAAAAAAAAATTGACATCACCTTTTATCCAAAATTATAATATAAAATAAGACAATAAATATAAGAATGCTTTTATATACATGTTATTAATTTTTTAATATTTACACTAAACTGACCACTTAAATTTTCTAACCATCAATATAACACTAATTTTCCGTTATTTTTCTAGCAATACTATCACTACTCTTCATTTATATACGAACAATTTTATTTGTCACGATGGAGTTAATCCTAGACTCATTCATTTTGTACGCAGGAAACGAAAGACTAAATAAAATAAAGGTATTGCAAAAAAATAATTACTTTATCAAATCAAATACTATGAGGTTTATAGTACTAACAAGTATATTTTAGTGTCCACATGTGACTAAACAACATAGAAGAAATGGTAGAAATAATGTATTCAAACAAACTGTGTAACTTTTCATTGTTATCGGTATATCTAGAACCTTTTAGGCTTTTCAGTCAACTTTTTTCTTCTCAAAATTCAAGACCAAATGCATTATCGATCATGCACATCACATATTTATATATTGTAAATTGACTTTATCTCTAATCGATGTGATCGAGACTTCCAACAAACAAATAAATGAATTTAAATTATTTTTTATTTTTTATCATAAAAGACAAATTCAATAATATAATTTATTATATATATATATATATATATATATATATTCATAATATGATTATCCAATTAAGAATTAAGGTTATGGTTTATATAAAGGATAAGAAACGAAAGATTTAAATTTCAATATTTATATGTATAATTTTATTTTTTTATTCATATTTATGGACTTGAGTATTATGTTGTATTAATGTTTCAACTCTCGGATACAAAGAACATTTCTCATCTGTCGTATAAAACTCCAACCAAGAATGTTTAATTTCTAAAAGACCATTTGACATTTTTTTTGGATCTTGATAAAAGTTTTCTTGACCATAAAAATAAAGAAGAGCATTTGCTTTCTTTTAAATTAATTATGAAGATCCTACCTTTTTTTTCTTATTATGCGCATTTGACAAATATTATAATCACGGGATCACACAAAGATTAAATCTAAATTTGTCACCTAGGAAATTTCATAAAATTGGGTATGTGAACAATTTTTTCTAAATATGAAAGGAGACTATCTATTCTTTCATCATTAGTCGTGTGTTTACTTTTGTGTTTGTACGATTGGCGAGGAAGAAAGATGATAGATGATAGATGAATTTTGTTCTTTTTTTTAATTGATTTGTGTGAATTTGCGAACGTGGATTTGAGGGAGGAAACTTACGAATGATTCTTGCCTTAATGAGAAGAATAATGGGCCGGTGAGAATCAATTCTCACTGGGAATCGGTTACAGAGAGTTCTGAGTGTTAAAAGTTTAAATGTGAGTCTAAGTTTTATATTGAATGAAAATAAAAAAGTTAAACATTATATAAAGATGAAGTCTCATAAACCTATTGTCTTAAAGTTTTTGGTTGAGATTGGTGTCAATCCTGTATATATATTGGGCTCATGTCTCAATGGCATTGCATCTCTCAATGATTCTCTCTCGAAAAATCCAATAGTGGTATCAAAGTTGAAGGTTTGTCTTGGTGACCGGCTTAGACGAGTCTCACTCGAAGGGGAAGTACTAATGTGAAAAGACTCACACTTAGGGAATTGTTGGAAATTCAAGTGTGAGTCTAAGTCCAACATTGAGTGAACATGAGAATGTGTTGGAAATCCAAGTGAGTCTAAGTTCAACATTGAGTGAACATGAGAAAGTTGAGCATCATATAAGGATAAAGACCCATAAACTCATTGTCTTAAGGTTTTGGGTTAAGAGTGATGTCAGTCCCTTATATGAGATTGAACTCATGTTTCATTGGTGTTGTATCACCCTGGTGATCCTCTCTCAAAAGTTATTAATAATTTTGATTTATGGATGAAATTTTGTAATTATCAATAAGTTCATTTCCTTTTCATGTAATCAACACTCCACCTTACACTCAAGTAAATAAAGAAAAAATATATCATTCATAAAAAAACTTCGAAAAAAAACCCTTAACTTTGGATAAAAACCAAAGATTTGATATTAATAGTTTATACAAATAGAATATGTGTCGGGAAAAATGTGTCACCTCCCCAAAAATCACTCTACAAACGGCAAAATAAGAACAACACAAGAAATAAAAAAATATAATATGAAAACCTCAAAACCGGAGAAAAATCATGACCATGTCTAAAGACAATTAGAGAATAACATTATGTGAAAATTTGTACAACGCATAGACTATCCTCTCATGCCCTTTGCACTAACAACTCTAAAAAAATTTAGCTTCTCCCATTCTTCTTCCTTCATGTTAGAAGTTCTTCCTTCATATCAAAAGTTCCTTCTTTTAACATCTTGTGTAATCCATATTGATTCAACACATCTTTGACTTGAGTTTGACACAAGCCACAATTCATCCTTTCATCAAATTTTTCTATGTCACATTTGACAACACTTGCAAATGTTATTACAACCTCAACAACCAAGGATGATTCTCCAACAATAAGGAATTAATCTTTTCTGATGTGAAAGAATAAACTTAGATGCAACCACAAAGCATTCTAAGAAAAAAATCCTACAAGATCATAACTCTTGATACCATTTGTTGGGAAAACGCGCCACATTTATCCCTAGGTTCACCCTACTAATATAGAAATAAGGTAAACACAAGGGTCACAAGAATATAATGTGGAAACCCAAAAACCAGAGAAAAATCACGACCGTTGTCTAAAGACAATCAGAGAATAACACTATATAAAAATTTGTACAACATATAGACTACCCTTCCATGCAATTTGACCCTAAATACACTAGTGTAGATTTTGCTTTTTACCTCGTGTTATATGCCTCGGTTGGCCAGGAACCGAAGCATATAATGGCATGGTGACATTTTTGCAATTCTAGGCAACTTTTATGCCTCGGTTCAGCTAAAACCCGAAGCAAAAAAGGGTGGTTATAGGCTTCAGTTCGCCAAAAATTGGTGCCAAAAGCAGTTATATGCTTCAATTCTAGAGACCCCAAGCAAAATACGGGGCTACATTTTTCAAAAATGCCACTAGCCGTTAGATGTTTTGCCTCGGGTGGCAGCTAACCGGTGCCAAAGAGCCTTATATGCTTTAGTTTTTAATTGAACCGAGGTCATAGGGTTTATTTAGGGCTCAATTTCGTGAACCCCCTTTATCTTCTTCTTCCTCGCACCTCTACAATCCTTTCTTCTCTCTCCGCTGCAACCACTGCCACCACACCATTCGGCCACCTCCGGCCACTGTAACCACTGTTCGTGAATCTGGTTATAGTGGTTTGTGGTGACTTCGTCGTCCTCGTGCTACCATGGAAGAAGATGGTTGTTCGTCTCCGATGAGGGTGTTGAGTGTTGGTTGCAGAGGCAGATCTGGTTCATCTTCTTTGTCGGAGGTGCGACAATGACGTTTTGCGTTGCTTGTGCGTCGTCTTCTCGGATGGGGTGTTGCGTTTTCCAGCAAGGTGCAGGCGCAATGGTTTTTCGTGTGTTAGCGTGGTTTGTGACTCCGTTAACGATCACGAGTAGCAGTGGAGGTGTGCTATGTTCTGCGATTGCTCACGGTGGTTGAGTTGTTCTGCTGTTCTAGTGGAGCTCGATCTGCAGTGCGAACGTACGGTGGCTACGAGATCTTCGATGGGTTTTGAAAGTTTCGTGCGGGGCTATTTTCGTCGTCGATGGTTTCGGAAAGTTTGCTTGATGGTTTTTGCTTTGTGGGTTGCAGCATGGTGGCGATGAGTGTTGAACGGTGGAGTTGAGTTGATGGGCAGTGGTGTTCATCGGTGGATGTGTAGAGAAGATGAAGATGACGAAAGAATTTGCGAAATTTTTAATTAAAAAAAATTATTCTAAACCTATGGCTTCGGTTCTCACAGATCCAAGGCAGAAAAGCCACCTCTATGACTTCGGTTCATTTACAACCGAGGCATAGAAGCACCTTTATGACCTCGGATGATAACCAAGACCAAAACCGAGACAGAATGACGAAAATTATTAGGACAAAAAGTCCTTATTGTACCGGTGATACACTCACACTTTCTAAAAAAAAATCAACCTAAACCTCACATTACTCTACTATAAAAGTATAAGAAAAGTTAAATATAAACTTAAAATATATCTGACTAGACAAGAAATATCATAAACTTAAACTTACAGTTAATTATATAGTTACCTACCACTTCGCTTTTACTTTAGTTTATCCTAAACTATATGTAACTTTTGAAGACATATTATGTGTACATTTCTTTATCCTTACTTTGAATTTCTCCTATCATGGAGACTGGTGTATGCGTATAAAATATGTGATGTTCTTTTTTCTTTGTCTAATAAAAATAATTTACTATAAATTTTTATGATATGCATGTCTTGAGAAAATAAAAATATAAAACCTGCTCCATCTAGCAAAATTAATTTACCAGAATTTTCTTGTCCTTCTTATCCAAGTATATTATTATTTATGCATACTTCCAAAGTCTCTCTTTATCCAGAACATGTTTCTAGAATGGAAAAAAGAATCGTTAATTTAGTTTAAAGAATGAACTTTATATCAATCGTATAAAAAAACCCTAAAAAGTCCTATCTTTGAACATAAAATACTTTCGTTGATTTTGAGAAGATGAATTAAAACAATTTTGGACCATCTGGTACCAATAGTCCTCTTAATTTAACTATAAAAAGTGTGTTACTAAATAAAATCGTTGGATTAAAACAAAGTGATATTTTGTTAAAAAAATTATATTCCAAAACAAAAATCGATAACGTACTATAGATACAAAAACATTTAAGACTTAAAAAATAATAATTTGAAAATAAATATAAAAAGGGGTAGATTATTATAACACATATGAGATCAAGAAAATTTTATAAACTTTTTTTAGTCAAACTAAAAAGTCTAATAATTTTAATAAATTGAAGTTTACACTATAAAGTGTGTTACAGAAAAAGATTACAAATATGTTACTAATCCTTATCATATTTATAAACAGAGAGACATTAAATAATATATAATAATAATAATAATCTATAAATGGGTATCTAAAATTAAACTCTTTCAACGAAGGTTACCACAAAGTGACAAGGTTGATGATATTTTATGTTTTCTTTTCTATCTTTAGTAAATTCCATGGAAATTTAGAAACAGAGTTCCCTGTCACCAAATCTTATCTCAGCAAAAGAAAATATAAAACAAAGAAACGTCACTTAGTTTCTAGGGTTTCCATGCACCGAAGTTTATCTGAATCTCAGTCATACAAGGCTGCGCACGTGCGAGAATCATTCATTGAACAAGAACAAATAATCATTAAACAAACGTTAACAAAGTGGTGTCACAAGTCTCGGCATACACACAGCACTTACGGGTCACGTAAGCATCCTAAGATCTCATCCTCTAGATCAATCAATGTCCCCAAAATATTAATATCCAATTCATAAAAATCTTAATCATATATATCTTACAAAAATATAATTAGAATCTTAAACTTAATGCCAAAAAAAATTAAAAAACTTAAATTTTAAAAAATGAATTTGAATCTTAACTTAGTCCTATAAAATTGATATGTAATCTAATTCTTCTTTAATTAATTTAAGATTTTTAACGAGAATGTAAAACAAAATATTAATAGTCCAATAATAATTTAATAATAAATGATATAATAACATCCGACAAACAATAATTTTATTGTCATCAACTTTAGGATTAATTAGTTGGATGGTACCCATTTTGATCAGAGTGTGAGTTTTGTATCCGTTCTTAAAGATGTGTCAATCTAATCTTAACGAAAAAATGTCTTAATCAGGTACCTTTCAGACAAAAGTTACTAGAGCCGTTAACTTAATTCATGACTTTTACCACTAAATTTTGATATAAATATCAATACTTAATTTTGCAAGTCATTTTAAAAATATCAATATTATTAATGGTGTTAATAATTTTTGACTGAAAAGGACCTAATTGAAGTATTTTTTCAAAAGTTAGAACTCAATTGACACATTTTTAAAAACAGATATCAGACTAACACATTTAAATGAAAGTGAGTATCATCCAACGAATTAAACATAACTTTATTTGACTTTAATATTATATTTAAAAATGTATTTTAAAATCAAATTTAATTTCATAAAATCGACTTATAAGATAAGGTTTCTACTCGCTTATATATTTTAAGCGAAATCTAAAAGAAAAAATTATAAAATAAAAAGATAAAATATCTCTCTAGAGTACGGATGGAGAGAAAAGAAAGGATGAAATTTGCATTTAAAACAAAAACTAATAAAATTGATGTCATACTATTGCTTTCATGATTTCAATAGTCAAAATCATGATCCAACTTTTTCAAAGCTTACCCTCTTTCCTCGAAGCTCCCTCCTTGACCAACACCCTCCATGACCCACCTCTATAAAAAGGCTTCATCAACTTGTGCATTTTATATTCAACGAATGCTATGTGTTGTGAACCATAGAGACATCATAAACACACATCTCCACTTTTTCGTTTTGTTCTTGTTCGTGTTGTGTCTAGTAGTAGCACATTGACACCCCAATTGGACCATGAAGAACAAAAGGGCAAGTAGAAGGGACAAAAAGGAGATCAAAGTCACTTATATTTCGAGCCCCGTGAAGGTGAAGACCAGTGCCTCTAATTTTAGGGCACTCGTGCAAGAACTCACTGGCCAATACTCCAATGTTGCTGAAACCTCCATGCCCATGGAAGAGGAAAATGAACACTTGCAGAGACTGGTTCACAATAAAACCCTTCAACGTGAGGCTCAACAATGGAGGGTGGATGAGGGCACCAACTTCATCATGAGACCTGAGTATAGTGAGTTTCTCTCGAGATCCTTCATGGAGCCATTCAACCAACAACAACTTCAATACGATTTGATGAGTTTTGACATGTCGTAGGTTTTGGTCTTGTTCCATATCCATCGATATATATAAAATATGAACCTCTATGTTTGTTTTTGATCTTGGTTTATCGATCTATTGTTGAATTATTGATGATGTGAATAGAAATTAAAAGGGGTTCGTGTATGTATACGGATTCTTAGTTGTAGTTATTTAGATTGTGGGATGGAGAGGAAGAATGAATGAATAAATAAATACACCAAATTTGAAAATATGTTATTTTTTTCAATATACATATACGATAAAATTGTTTATTTCTTTCGAAACTTAGATTATTGATAAGATTTTTTTTAAGTGTTTCAAAGCTTCTTCTAATTTGACTAAGTTTATATGTAAATAATAAAAAAACTAATATTTTAATGACTTATGTTCTTAATTATATATTTTTGTCTACACAACTCTATTTGAAATTATGTTTACGGAATTCGAAATCGACGTGCTTGAATAATATAACCTAGTTTCTATGTTTCCTTGCGGAGGAGGAAATCTGAATATCCTAATAACATTTTTTATTTAAAATAAAAATGAAAAAGGACAACGTCAACGTGTCTATTCAGAATGCTGCTTTCCCAATTTATCATTAGCCACGTGTGTAAATTTAGTATACGCGCGAATATGGAAATAAAGGAACAATTAGACTATTACACGAGTGTTATTTATAGAAGGGAAAATATAATGAAAAGATATCTCAATAATATATTTTATGAAATTATTGATTTCATTAAGTACGAAGGAATAATCATTGTTACGAATTATTTGATGTAGAAATAGGATAGTTATGAACAACGACATGTGACTGATTTCCGTTCATAGGTATTATTTTTATTTTTCTCTATGTTATTAAATATTGATAAGGACGTTTTTCTCACTAAAATCGTATTTATTGCAGTGGTTTGAAGTTTTGTAGCATTATTAATTATGATGGAAGTAGATACAAAAATTATTAAAAAGAATTATCATCATAAAACTATTTGTAGAGATTTTAATTTTTTTTTACATAAGCTACATGAATATATGTCGGTGATTGTCAAATAAGCGTATATTTCTACTCACTGATGGCTATGAAGTGAGTTAGCCTAAGTTAATTTTAAATTTAATCAATTTAATTTAATTTATTCTTGTACTGTATGATCTATCGACAGATCGGCCAAGCGGACTAAGGTCAGGCAGACCTCACATTGGACGCTGAGGCGACAATCCTATCGGAGTCTCAGCTCTGAACACGCTAAATCGGCTATCTCGTCGGTCAGACGAACTAAACACTCCCTCCACCTTCATCTCCTCTTGAACTTTGTCTCCATCTTCATGGAAACCCTCACCTATAAGGACACCTGTTAGGCCATACGACCCTCGGTCGGCCGGCCGAACCAAAACTTGGATTAGTAAGTTAGAAATTAATTAAGATAATACAAGTCAGTAATCAAGATTAAAAAACAATTAAGCCATGATTAAGGAGCCCTAATGGGGGCCCACACCGAAAACTATAAATAAGGACCCAATGTAGGTTGGTGAGGATCTTTAATTTGCATTTATTAATAGGGGCCTAAGGTAGGTTGGTGAGGATCTTTAATTTGCATTTATTACAGTAGTTACAAACCGATCGGCCTTAACTAAGCATCGGAGCCTTTTATACAGGTACACCGATCACCCGCATCACCGAACGGTTGAGAAGAAAGATGGTATTGAACAGAGGATTCAACGAGCTAATTGAAGAGAACGGGGATAAAAAAGATTAAAGAATAATTTGAGTGTGGATAGTAGATACTGCTCTCTACACCTGAAACAATTCTTTTACAAGTTAAAAAATGTATAACTCATATCGAAGTTGAATGAATTGTTTCATTTAAATATATTTTGTTCTCCTAAGTTATATACATTTTATATATTAAATACAATAAAAAATATTGACTCACTAAACATGAATACTTATAATATTTCGTTATCTCAGTAAACATTAATAATAATTAAAAAATAATATTATAAATATAGTAAGTAAAAATCGAATTATCAAAGTATTTATATAATTAATTATACCTTTCTTCAAAAATATGGAAAATTTTTGTATGAGTCACTATATTTTGTTTTTTATTTAAGTCTTTTTATTTTTATATTTTCTTCTCTAAATATGTATTTCTTTTTTGTTTTTGTCTTTGTTTATGTTGATTATTTTCTTTTAGCTTTTATCAAATATATTTTAGGGGGATTAATTCAAAATATATATATATATATTATAAGGACTAATTAAAAGTAAAATTATTATATATATATATATATATATATATATATTACTAAAAAAACTCAAATTTCTTGCCAAATTTTTTTTGTATTTTTTTTTGCAAGAAATACTTACAATTTTGTTATGAAATTATTTTTTCAGAAAATTGCTGCCAATTCTTTTGTAAAATATTTTGTGTAAAACACTTTTTGCAACAAATTTTGTAGGAAATACTTACGAATTTTATAATTTTGTAGGAAATAATTTCCCACGAAGGTAAGAATTACCTGTCAATTAAGATTCTTAGAAAAAATAGTAGGAAAAAAATCTTTTCTTGCAAATGTTTTTAACAAATTTACAAGAAAATTCTCATATAACATAAGAAGTTTTAGTAGTGATACATACATATATATATATATATATATATATATATATATATATATATATATATATATATTTCTATCATGCTTAACCGTTTCACATCGTTTCCCAATCGAGGTTTAAGATGATTTAAATATTCATTTTTCGTTTTATCCTCTGAGACATTTTTTAAAGACAAAACTGTGACGAATCACACATTCCAAAATGGATAATGTATCGGATACATACTAATTGACAATAATTCTATCATCCAGACCCGATAACGAGGTTCTAAGACATTCTATCATCACACTTAAGATCATAATAGTTTATATATATATATATATATATATATATATATATATATATATATATATATATATATATATATATATATATACATATATATATATATATATATATATATATGTATATATATATATATATATATTTGAAGATGACTAAAACAAAATAATAAGAAGAAAGTTTTTTTGTTTTGTAAAAAATACGAATATATTTAAGAAACTAAAAACATAAAATGACACTATCAACTAGCTTAATCCCCACTCATTAAACCTATGATGAATAGTTAGGGTTATGTTGTCTTTGTTGATGAACTTGAGAAGAACCTTCGTTTGTGAGCATCAAATAATGAAGAGCTAGAAAGTGTGGATTTATGAACCTATGAATAGGGTTTGCGTGCAGACAACGTACACATATACATCAATGCTACATTAGTTTTCCATTTAGATGGTTAAGTCAAGCACACACCATAGAAAACTAGGCAATGGAGAAATGATACTTGATATGTATATACGATGCATCGTATGTATTCACATATTTGTTTTAGTCGGATTCGTGTTGATTACTATTTATTTTCACACCTCTTAAATGCCCTTTATTTCACTTCAACTAGTTAAAAAATTCGATCAACAATAACACATGAAAAATATATAAATTTCATTTCATCATTCAGGTTTTTAAAATTAAACAAAGTTTAAAATCTTCTTTTTATGTTAACATCTTTTATTTTACATTTTTATTTTGAGTGTAGAAATGAACTAATAATTTAGACTCGAATATGATGAAATCATTGATATGATTATGTTAGAGGCGATTACTAGGAAGTAATTTATCTTAGCTGACTATAATAGTATAAGCATTGAGGTATAAAATGTTTAAAATGTGACATGTAAACTTTATTAATAAACTAAATTACATAAATGAAAATATTCAATTAAAGTTCACATTGCTTGTTCGGAATTAAAAGTCATTCCAACCCGACAAATGTATAAAATTATAAAGAGAAACGTGACATATGCTAGCTACCAATTGGGAATGAAATTGTGGAAAAGTTTGAAGAACACGTAAATCATAAATTATATGACGTGTGTTAATATTATATTTTTTAACATTATATGGTCTTTATTTTGGATCAAACGTTTACCACTAAACCGAAAACTATAACTATTAGTTAGATTGCAATTCTTTTTATTTAAATGTGTAATAATCCAAACGACATGCTTCAATTGTGACTCGATCTATTTGCCTTATGTCACGAGATAATTGATGTCACCTACAATAGTTTACTCTTAACAATTGTCTCATTAGGAATCTCACTGACACTTTCATAAGTCATTTAGACTTATGGATGTTAGTATGATCATAAGTATATTTAGTACATGAAAATGTCTATGAAGGATTTGATTATGTTTTTTTCTACAAATTTATCATTAATTAGATTAATTAATTATTATTTTACTAGATTTTTTGTTGTATTATTTATTATGGATTATAGTGATAGTGTTTTGGTATAAAAATAGGTGACAATATGAATACGAGTTTGTTTCAGGAATTGTTTGAGGACTAAGTATAAATTTAACTTTAAAAATATATTTTATAGGATTAACTTAAACATAGAACTAGCTTTCTAATTCTTTACATATTGTTTTTGAATTACAAACAAATATTTTTAGTAAAATGTATCATTACCTATCATTTGAACTTAATTTAATTTAGAAATGATAAAGTAGTTCGAAGTTGACACTGATATAAGAGGTGAATTGATATCTTTAAATCACACTCAAACTTTTTAGTCCAATGAGTCACTTACGAGGTGAACTAATCTACCAACCATTTTTTTATTTATTTAAAAGTTAAAATAAGAGATAGACTAAAAATTAACTTGTTTATATTGTATTATTTGAATTATGCTATAATGTACAATAATATTATAACTTAAATCATTAAACTTATAAATTAAGTTTCAATTACTAACTAAAAACAAATAATTTAACATGTAAAAGTAATAATCATTTCAATATATTCAATTAGAGATATTAATTAATCAATAAAAAAACATTTACATAATTAAATGAGTTTTAAATATATATATATATATATATATATATATATATATATATATATATATATATATATATATATATATATATATATATATATATATTACAAAGTATAGGATTGTATTCCCATTATCCCAATTCCATTAATTAGGTATTATAATTATCACAATTGTGCAATTTTAATCTTCAAAATAGGTGTGAATCCATATATATAACATGGTAAGATTTCAATTTAAACATGGATTATAATCATAAATTGCAATTCTGGATGGATCTAATTAACACAATTAGAATGTACAAGACTAAATTTCTGTTGTTGAAGATCTCACATCAACTAAACATAATTTTTTTTTACAATATGTAAATGAGTGCAAACCTTACTTTATAAGTTAGTTTTGTAAGGTTGAGTTGAGTTTAAAGTCCACTTTTTAAGATGATATTACAGTCATCTGAAGTCTATTCTAGCGAAATTTGTTGTTTGTTAGACTTATTGTATCACTTGTTCATGGACAACTATCGATCACCCATTAATGTTTAGTCCCAGGCTTGAGATACATATACCTTGGTATGAGGAGAGTATGTTGGAGATTCTTCATCAATAAAGAGATAAGACGATTCTGTAGTATTTAAATGAGCGCAAACCTCACATTACAAATCAATTTTGTAAAGTTGAATTAAATTTAAAGTCTACTTAATTCACATTTACCAAGACGAGATACCTATCTAATTGACACAGTTGAAATGAAAGACTAAAATCTCAAAATCATCTCATACAAAATTAAGATTCATAAAATTATAATTCATAAAAATCATTAATGTTCCAGGTAAAAGGTATCTTGATAATTCTACGCTTACTATAGGTATTCAACTACCAATCGGTCCAACCAGCTTGTTGTCTGAATGTGTGAGGATATCTTGTACATTCTAGTAGAAGAGATCAAGAACTCAGGACAACTCGTTTCCATACATGAACAATTAACTTTAATAATCATATTGTTTAAAAATTACTAAAATATATTTGAGTGATCATAAATATTTTTATAAATTTTATAGAAATAAATAAATAATTTAAATTTTTTATTAATTATTTATCACGTTAAATATTTATCATAGTGGAACTCTTTTATACTCGAAAAAAAAAATTCCCACTCTTCTATGAAATTAATTTTATAAGTAACAAAAAAAATCTCAGGAAACATTTTTATTTGTTATTAACTGTCCATGGAGACACTTCCAAATAAACATCTTTTCTCTTTCGATGTTTCACATACAATGTTTCAAATCATTAACTTAGTCCACTAAATGATGAGTTCTTTACTAGAGTTTGAAAAATCTATCATACTTTTAAAAGTATTTGAACTAAAAATCTTAATCAAATAAGTTATATAAGTAACAAAAGAACAAACAGTAAAGTGAAACTAAAATAGACAAGATAAGAAATATGAAAAAACGTGTAATTTTTAATAAGTGTATTATTAATTTACTACTTGAGACACTCTCCAAAATAAAATCTTAATCAATATGAAACTATGAAGACACTTAATTTTACACAAAAACCAATATTATTTTATATTCTAAGTGTATAAAATTATGTTCGATGGCTAATTAGGGTGTGAAAGAGAAATCCAACAAGCTAACTTAAAGGATTTAATCTTACAACACAACTGTTTTGAAAAAAAAAAAAACTGTTTGCGTAGTATATGTTTGGCAGAATTAGTCCAATTACTAAGCCATTGCTAAAATGCAGTTTAATCCTTAAACATTAATTTAAGGAATGGATTAAGATCATTTGCATTAATTAAATATTTGATCAAACTCATTTTAGAAAAATCTATTTTTTATCTTGAAGAGGTTCACTACAAGAAATTCTCGTATTACATGATATTTTTCTTGTAAATTTATTAAAAAAATTTATAAGAAAAGGTTTTTTTATACAATTTTTTCTAAGAAATTTAATTGGCAGGTAATTCCTTTGTGAATAATCATTTCCTACAAAAATTGTTGTCAAAGTGTTTTATACAAAATATTTTGCAAAGAAATTGATAGCAATTTCTTTCAATTTTTTTTTTCATAACAAAATTTGTAGGTATTTCTTGCAAAAAGATTTTCAAAACAAAATTGATAGGAAATATGATTTTTTAGTAGTGGTTGTTTTTTAATTTATAATTGAAAGATGAAAAAGTATCAATTCAACCTAGTTTTTTTTGTTTCACCTTTTTTTTTCAACAAAATAATATTATGATGATAAATCCTAATTATGTAACAGGTCAATATTTATCACTAAGTAATGATGGTGTGTGGTTGATATGTCTGAACATAAGAAGAAATTAAAAATAGAAGTTGGTATTAATTATTTTCTTTCACTGACCACATAGATACACAATAGAAGAAGACTTTCTCTCAATTCAACTTTAGTTGATTTGATAATTTCACAATTCAACTTTAATTGATTTGATAATTTCAACTAATTGATGCAGGACAAATATATACTTTGAAGACCCCATTTTCTTTTTATTTTATTCCAGCCCTAAAGTCGGTGGGCTGTCCTTGTAAGTGGGCCTAAGGCCGGCCCAACATATAAGTCCTTAGATCTGCCCTAAACCTAAGGTACCCTACCATTTTCAGAAAAGTTTGCCCTTGCCTTGAGCTGCAGCCGCCTTTCACTTCCGCTAGAGTTCCGTTCGACTGTCACGTAAGCTAAAGGGGCTTCTACTCCATGTAAGTGTCTGCCCCAGCCGTACTGATTCCCTTTTCGCTATCTTGTTCCATATTTTCAGTTAAAAAGCCTCTGTTGACTCAGTTTCCCTGGTTCTTTTTCGCTGTCCTGCCAGTTCTGCGAGCCATCCTTGGGTTGGTGCACTCCGAGGTCCCGTGTCGAAGCTCCGTTAGCCCTCTTCCAGGTACGGGAAGTTAGGGTTCTAGTCTCGAGTCTTTTTAGAACTATTTTTGCGTTGGTTGTTGATTGCATGGTTGGATCTGCCGTTTTGATGTGTGAAAATACTTTGCATGTGTTGTTTAGTCGGAAAACATGGCTGTGCAGTGAAGAACAGTGGCGAGACCTGTTAATCTCGCCCAAGCGAGTCAGTCTCGCCTAGGCGAGATGAAACAGGGAGCTCGCCTAGGGCTTCTGCGCGAAAGGTCGCCCAGGCGACCAGTTTGACGTGTTGAGCGAGCGAGCATCTCGCCCAGGCGAGAGGGGTCTCGCCTAAGCGAGATCCCACATATGCTCCTGCTCCACCTTTCGAGCCCTCGCCTAGGCGAAGGGGGGCTCGCCTGAGCTCGCCTGTCTCGCCTGAGCGAGACCCTTCAGCCTGAGCGAGGGATTTGGGCGAGACAGTGTGGTGGTTGGTAGGGTGTTTGCTCTTTTATGATTGGAAGTGCTTGGGTATGACTGCCACGGTGAAATACATGTACAAATGTATGTTTTTATGCCTAACAAATCGATATATATGTATGACATGATTCATAAGTGATGAAAAATGGGTATTGTGGGAACTTGGCATGTGAAATGAATGAGTAGTGTGGAACTAAAGGAACCTGGTATTAATATGAGATGAGACCCTAGATTCATGGGGTGGTGATGATCCGAGGTATGGATTTCAAATCTGACGCGTATGAGGAATTAATCTCAGGGGTTGGTATGGAAATGTAAATATGGTGTTAATATTCTCTTATTGCTGAATTATGAATGTTAATCCGTGTCAGCGTGTAAATTCCTTGGGGTTTCTAGGTGAGACCTCCGGGGTCGCGCTTCAGTGGTCGGGACGTAATTCCATGGCACCTGCTAGTGGGTGTTCATGGTGGTGCCCCATCTGTATAACTAGGTAAGGATTCAAGGTAAGGTTGCATCCTGACGCTCCGAGGAGCCAGTTAGTCTCACTTAGAGCGGACTGACTCTTGTGGTGGG
>Ga0214544_1001201_pt1 | contig 52779 bp, 23 predicted proteins | sample CNSS3metaG_FD_160074 | JGI IMG/M metagenome (GOLD analysis project Ga0214544, IMG submission 160074) | Root nodule microbial communities from cowpea collected in UCLA plant growth center, Los Angeles, California, USA - CNSS3 | ecosystem: Host-associated > Plants > Roots > Nodule | place: USA...
TATCTGCAAAACCACGGTTCTCTCTGTAGCAGAAAAATTGAATTGAGTTGAGATTCCACCTCACAGAAATAAGTGCTAAGAAGTTGCGAAGAGGCCATCCAGGATTCTTTGGGAGATGACATGGATCATAAAATCCAAAAAAGATCTGCCAATAGAATCTGGTAAATTTCATCAAAGGACATCTACAGTTTCACATTCAAAAAACAATTTTACAAAGATTACATTCAATGTCTTCATTGCCCTTCGGTCCTTCTAGTTTGGCTTCTGTGCAATTTTCATGCTAATGTACTCCCTCTATTTATAAAACTAAGAAAATTTGGTCCCCTAGTCAACTTTATTCTACCTAAAATCTTCATATTCTCATTTTCTACTTAAAATCATTACAAATCGAATCAATTAAATTATCTTGTAATCAGACTTACCAACCAAATTAAATTTCACCAGAAATATAAAAATTAAAAAAAAGAAACTTATTTTCAAACTATAATCTTGCATCTTATCATTTTAAGTTAAACAATTTCAACCACATTTCTTATTTCCAGACTATTAAAAATATTTCATATAAAAAGCCTTCATAAGCGCCCCAAATATTTGGATAAATAGTAAAAATATGAGTTTTTAAAATGGAAAAGAATTAACAAGGAGACCAAATTTTCTTAACTTCAAAAATAATATACTTGATTAGCTCAAAAACAAAACTGAGGGTCTAAAGTTGCACAATGTCCAAACTAGAAGAACCAAAATTCAATTACACCTTTAATAATCATAATTGGTGTTAAAGTACGAGACCTTGTTACCATTGCCTTGACAATCTTCCCAGTCCTTCAGAAGCCTGACAGTAGCACATGAGTTTTGATCTATGGTGACTAAAAAGAATGGGACATCTGCCACATTTTTTTACTATTAGGCAAAGCATACGAAGTTAACAAAGAAACGACAAAACACATTAATTAGGTTACTTCCACGCGTTTTTTGAGGAAAATACGAAATTTATACCTGCTGTTGATTTTGAGCTGCGCCACTCATTACACGCTGCAGAGAGGGATTCAGCCTAGCATTCCACAAAACAAAGAATGTTAAAATCAACAAAAATAAAGTTATGATCAAACAAATGAGTTGGGTTGAGAATAATGAAACACAGAGTACCTCGGCTGCGCTGAACCACTGAGAAGCTGGCTTCAGATTAACAACAGTTGCTGGAGGATCAAGCATGAGAGCCGGGAAAGCAAACCAGTAGTTGAAAGTCCACTTTTTTAGGTCAGCAAAAGAAATAATAAGGAATCTCGAAAGTACTGAACAGTCCTCCACAGCTTTTCCAGTTAGAATATCATCCCATATCTAATATAACAAAAGCAAAAAAGGAATCCCAAGTGAGATGAAAAAAATTAAACTCAATTTATCTTCTCTGGTACTGTCTACATGAATAACGGAATGGAATACTATGTCTACCTTTGCTGCTTCTTTCTTCAGCAGGTCATTCTTATCAAGTGCATGGAAGCTCTCCACAGTATTGGTATTGTAAAGTATCCCCGGAACAGAACACCTGTTCCGGTTGCCGCGGCTCGGTTCTGGAATTAACGATGCCTCGCTCAACTCAGAAGGTAAAGACTCGGATAAAACAGTTAAATGATTTGATACTTGAGAGTGAGAGCAAGGTGCATAAAAGCCTGCGATCAAGACACAGCATTTTGAGATGAATGAAGCTAATGTACAGAACTCATCAAACAGCGTCACATTGCAGATTCATAATTTGTAAAAGAAACTGAAAATACAAAATACGCGCATTCTTTCACAATCTTAGAAGTGGAAACAAAGATAAAAATAGTTATGTTGACATGTAGAGATGAAAGTAAAGAGATGAACCGAATATGTGAATTGGAGAATCGTCAATGCCAAGCTTGTTAAGCTTCAAGGAAGACAATCGATGCCAGAAACCCTCGTCGACGGAGCTCTGCATCGGTGCGAATTGCAGCAAAGGCTCCATCGTTTGTTGTTTCTTCGTGATCGTAGATCTGTCGCTGCTTCGTTGGGTCCCGCTTCAACGATTTTCTAACCGGTTTCAATTCTTCAATTTTCAGCAGAACTCGTCTTCGTGGTTCTGTTCATGGGGATTCAATCGCCCTCTTCAGTCAACAATGAAGCTGTTTGTTTTCATCGTCCAACAAAGAAACTTCTTCTACTACACCTGCTGATCGGCCCATATAGGCTCAGTTTTTTATGGGCCTTCAATTTTATTCTCTCCTTCGGCCCAATAGTTTAAGATGTAAGTACCTTAAAATATAAGTTTAATTTCTTATTTAGTGTCTACATTTTTACGAAATTCACTTGCCTCAGTACTTAAAATAATAGTGTAAATTATATTATATTCTCAGAAAATTTATCAAAATACATTCACTTTCTGGTCAAGAGTATAAAATTCAAACATCATAGTTTGATGGTGTAACTTATTTTTACTTGAGAAGCATAACGGTTCCAATTTGAATTGACTCACCTCTGGATTTGGTAATTTTTTAAAAAATAAAAAAGAAATTTGTACAAAATTTTAACAATGGGTCTATAACAAAATCAGGCAGATATTAATATAATTCATTCTAAAATAATTCATTTGGTTCTTATTTCATTTTAATCCTTATATATACATCTTACATTTGATCTCGCAGAACTGAAAACTATTAAAAATACATAAATAGAGACATAATAAAGGTGATATTGAATGAAAGAAAGAAAAAATCAATTGAAGTTTGTTTTAAGAATCAGACTAATAACTAAACCTTTAATCATAATTCTTTTTAGCTTTTTGTTAAAACGTTAATACATATCTTCACATACGATTCATACAATCACCATTATACCGAGTAGGAAGATGAAGGAAAAAAAAAAGTTAAAAGAAGATCGAGAATAGGAAATTTCAAATTTGGCGAAAATGGCATAAAATACTATTCTCTTTAGTCGTTTGTTACTACCTGTATTTTTGACATTAACAACCAAAATAAATCAAATTTAACGTTTTACACAAGTTAAAACTAAACCCTTTTTTTTATTTTTCAAATTCGTGTAAAAAAGATTGGACTTTCTTTTACATTATCGTATACCAAGAGTTCTCAAACATAAATCTCGTCACCAAAGTAAGCCACCACGAATCAAATCCGTGTTTTTCTAAAATTTCAGAACTTCAGTTCACATGCTAATTTTACATGCATCAACTTGTATGCATAGCTTCGTATATTAAATGGAAGTGGAAACAATCACCTCTGTTGAATTCATAAAAGTATAACTTCCTCAGTTACCACAGACATGAAATTTAAGGATCAATACAATTTCCCACATAACTAATAATCAACAACCAAAAAAGAAAGGGAAAAAACAGAGCAATTCACACCAGTGCATACACTCCCAGCAAGGTGAAATTATCAAAATTGATTTTACAATTTATAACTAGAAACGCTCTAAGACAATGCACCATTCATAAGATACATTCAGCTATGACAAGAATCACTGTTTCACTCAATTAACAATTTATTTAGCACCACTTGGTTGCTCTAGTGGAGGCTTAATGATGCCTAATTGGCCACCATCCTTTGTTGCTAGAGTCGCTGCTTTGATCTCATTGCAGTGATTAATGAATTTGCTAACCTCCTGGTTGAACACAAATTGAACCCAACTTAGTAGAAAAAAAAAAATCAATACTTAAAATATCCACCAAAAAATCCATAAAACTATATCAGGGAACAGTATAGGTCTATCTATAAAAACTATCAAATTGTGATATACTCGCTCTGATGATCATTGAGAAACATATAGAAGTTATGAAAAGCAATTACGAGGAAACCTAATTTGCTGCTAAACAACCATTCCGACCCCCCAATGCAACAACATACCATTCAGAACCATAAAATCCTCAGAACTATGAACACCACAAAGGAATAAAGTGAGTGGGAATTAGAGATGAGTTAAAGGGGCTTACACGATCAGCGTCCATCTCCTTTGTGACCTTGGATGGCTTCACGAATCTCTTTCCTGCGGAAAGAAACGGTAACAGATTATTGCAAAAGATCGTACACTGAAATGGAAGAAAAACAATGTGCGAAAGAGTGAAACCTTTGCGAGTAACAGGGGCTTTCCCATGACGATTGGGAGGAATTGATTTCTTCTTGGCTTTACCCTTGAAAAGATTCGCCTTCTGCGTCATTTATCTCAGAATCTGATTTCTAGGGTTAGGGTTTTAGGTGCAATCGGTTTGGGAATTATGTATGGCTGTGACACACCAAGTTAAGTAATAGGTAACTGTACAGCTTTATATAGTGGATTACTGTGGAAGATAAAGGCAAGGCCCGTGTTACGATGATCACATAATCCACAATTTGCTTTTATATTTTACATTTTATATTGAATTTTCAGGAATTAATATACATTTTAAATTGGATTTTTTCGAATCTATACTTCACACTCTAAAATAGTGATCCTAATTATTTGTTTATAAAACTTAAAATGTTTTCTGATATTATAATCATTTTTAAATCCTAAAAATTATAAAATATAGTTATAACAGTAACTTGACCCCAACAGTGTGCAACATCTAGGAATTAGTGTCTTACTTGTCATTTTTGTATTTAAATGGAAAGGGGAGTACGTTTAGCAAAATTACCTTTTTCTTCTATTAATTGCAAGTTCAAAGTCCTGATATTATGAAGAGAAAATGTTGGATTTAATGCTGTCGAAATTTATTATATATAATTGAATTAATTTGAATTCAAAATAAAAAATGGTGTAAATTGGATCAAAGTAGGTAAGTTTTTCACCAACAGTTTCTATGAATTAACCTATACTCTTTCTTTTTCCTCCACAGTCACATTACCTATCTTATCTATCTCTTCCTAAAATGTTGTGAAATTTTGGGGGTATGATTAAGTGACTTGTGAGAAATTCACTGTAGTAGTAATTTAGTAAATACACAAATATAATAAGCATTTTGATATAATTTTACCAATAATCTCTGCAAGAACATACACCTTCTTTAAATCTGTGAAATCTGGCTCTATCACGCACAATAATCTCCCTTTTATAAACAGTTGATATGATTTTTATCACAGCATGACAATCCACACATATTCTAAGGTTCTTTATGACCTGAATTGGTGTTCCATCACCTGTACTAATTAAACCAAATGCCACGGCCAACTTCTCGCTGTGATAATTAAGCGCATTCTCCTTGTCTTCTTCCCCAATATCATGCAGCACAAGATTAGTCTCTGCTGCATATCCATAGGCTTTAATCCTGAACTTGATCTCATCAAGTTTTGCATATATCTCTTTGGAACTCGAATGACTATGATCAGCATTCACAAACTTGTGTATCCTACCATCAATCTCTGTGTAACTAAATCCTGGCACCTTCCTCACATCCCTAATCTTCATGGCCTCCCTCACTCTCCCAACATCATACCATCTCTGTTGTGCTGCATAAACATTCGATAACAACACAAAATCCCCACAATTGTTTGATCCCATCTCCACCAGCTTCCTTGATGCCATCTCAGCCACTTCCACGTTCCCATGAATCTTACAAGCCCCAAGCAAACTCTGCCAGAGCACCACATCAGGAACCATTGGCATTGAGTTTATGATATCACACGCCTCTTTTATCCTTCCTGCTCGACCTAACAAATCTACCACACTCCCATAATGCTTAACATTAAGTTTCACTCCATACCCCTTCATCATATCAAACAACCTAACCCCTTCTTCCACCAAGCCAGCATGGTTGCATGCACACAATGCAGCAAGATACGACACCGCATCCGGAACCACTCCATCCACAGCCATCTTATCCAAAAGCTCAAGCGCCTTATTGCCATCACCGTTCATCGCAAGCGCCATGATCATAGTGTTCCATGTGACAAGACTCTTCTTGCAGCTCATGCTAACAAACACGGAATAAGCTTTATCAACAAAGCCGCATTTTGCGTACATATCAATAACTGCGTTACAAACAATCACATTGGTGTCTAGTTTCTCGTCCACAACATAGGCATGAATAATCTGGCCATGTTTCAAAGCACCCAATTGTGAACAAGCGGAGAGTGCACCCAGAACAGTTACCTCATTAGGCCGCCACCCCTCGTCCTTCATTCTGTTGAACAAAGCTATAGCCTCGTTGGGTCGGCTTCCTTGAGCCAGCCCAGAAATCATGGCATTCCACGAAGCAATATCTCGCTTTCGCATATTATCAAACACCTTATGGGCAGCGTCAAGATCACCGGTTTTGGCGTACACATCCAACAAAGTGGTCAGCAACAATACGTCAGCTTCGAACCCAAAACGCAGAAGCTGAGAATGAATCTGGGTGGCTTCGGAGAAAGCCAATGCGCGCGCACAGCCCTTGAGGGCGAAGGAGCACGTCAAAGCGTCCACCTTTTGGGGACTGCGTGACATGGCGCGGTACCATGACAGGGCCTGCATCGGTTCTGGGCTTTGGGCCAGGCCTCGGAGAACGGCGTTCCAGTCGTTGGTGGAGGGGCATTGGATTCGCCGGAAAATTTGGCCTGCGAAGGAGAGGTCGCCGGCGGGGGAGATGGAGCAGAGCTCGAGGAGCTTTGACCGGGAAGGGTGGAATTGGAATTTACCGGTTGTAATGAGATGCGCTTGGAGCTGCTTCATGCTAATCAGAGAGCTGCATTTCTGCAACAATGAATCCAATTGATACTGAGCGATCATGCTATCGAAGGAATCACATCTAAATTCAAAATCTTGAGTAAGTATATATTACTTTTGAGTTATATTATTTATATGTTCTATAAATACGCTAATGAAAATATGAGCGCTTATCACAGGTGTTAGTTATATAACATTCGGTAAATATTCTAACATTGATACTATTTTTTTAAGAATTTTTGTGCTGGGTTCTTTGGTTAATAGTATATTAATTATGTCGAAAAATTGTGTTACATGTTCAGTTGAGTTTGGGCTTTGGTTCTGAGTAATTGCAAACAAAGCAAGCCCGAGAGCATTACCAATACATTTCTTTATGATTTTTGTCAAATTATACTGCCTTGTTCTAAACATGATTCAAATCAAACACCGTGAGTTTTTACTTGCGGCAAATGTAGTTGGTAATTAAATCATATAACTCATTATTTTTTTGTTGTTTTACGTAATTTCTTAAGCTTGATTTCGGTTTCACTGTCACGTAGAATGATTAAAAAACTCGATCATAGTTTTAGACTTTTTTTTTTTTTTGTTGCAGAAATTAAAAGGAGATCGTATATTCCTTATCTTCTAGCTTCCACTCTTTCGTGAAAATGCACAAATAAATGAAAATTTGAGTGAAGTATATGCATGTAAAGAATACCCTTGAGTGTACTTTTACATAATTCCATGTATATTATTTTTTTGTGCTGGCATGTACGTATACCACGGGCTTCTTCCGACGTAAACAATGAGTGAACAAACTTTAGCAACGATTGAAGTGAACCAACTTTTAACTCTCTTTTTTACGTTGCTTTAATGCTCAAACGAGAACAAATAAGAAAAGTGGTATGGTTAAGGTTAAGCAACCAATATAACAGAAGCAAATCGATGACCAATGTGAAAAGAAATAAAGTTACGCAACAGTTATTAGAGAACTACCAATTTGAATTTGATTCCTTTCAATTCAACTTTAGATGCAAAACACACAAGAACAATAGAGGAATTGCCTCCACAAATGTCTACTAAAGATTTGACTCAATTTCATCTCATGATGCAGCTTTCTGCTAGCTACGAGAGATGGATCTTGTACCTTTACTGGCCACTGCAAAAGATGATAATTGGAGACTCGTGGTACTTGCTGACCTCCGTTATTGCTCAATGTACAATATTGCTTTCAGGAAGAATAAGAAAAAATACAACACACCAACTTTACTTGCAACAATGAATCAACAGAGAAGATTTTACCCAAAAATCTTGTAACTGAAGAACCATTATGCCAATATCTTGTGACTGAAGAACTGTTATGCCTATTCCCGACTCCTCTGGACTCCAACCCAGCGAGCATAATCCACCCACCTGCAAGATACATGCATGTCACAAATTATAAGAAGTGGAAAATAGCGAATTTAGTTAAATGCACAAAGACATATCAAGATAAAGTGACAATCTTACAATAATGAGCCCAAGAAAGTGTTTCCAGTTCTAACAGCAAAGCAAATTGCGCTCAGCACAAGCTTGTGCTGGTGCAGCAAAGGTTCTAGAATTCGTTGTTCAATAACTCCAGCTATTAATTGGTACCTGGAAGAAGACAAAGATCTCCTCTTAGATTCTGTTTCACGCATGCAGAGGATAATTCATTACTATTAGGGTGTGCTCCCTCACTCAATCCGAGAGAATAATTTCATCATATAAGTTATTCATTTCTTTTTTTAAATACCTTAAGTTGCTAGAAACTGACATGTAAACCCCATAGGTAACACTTGTCGATAATACCGGTAAATCCTCCGCCTCAGCGGCAAAAGATTTGTCAACAAGTTTTCTTGCATTGATCAGTGCATTTGTTATTCCTGTACCAATCTGAAAAAGCAGTGCAATTACTCATTCGTACAATACGAGTCCACAATATATCAATTACATGATGCCCACATGAGTTGGTTTATAGGTGGGAGGCTTAGATAATTTGTATGAGATCCTAATTGCAAACCCCATTGCTATAATAATAATAATAATAATAAAAACAATAAAAAAAAAATAGCATGCCCAGATAGATCATAAGACAGGTAATTCATTTATGCCTCCCATTTTAAGCTTACAGGGTGATGTGCTCACAATATTTTCTTTTTCCTATTACGGAAGTTGTATTAGTCTTGTGGACAACAAAAAAGCAGCGAACGAGTATCATCACCCACGTATCTGAGCTCAATGTTCTCTAATCAACTTCATAAAGTATCTTTACAAATTGATTCTGTAAAATCTTGTATAAAAGGTTCTTAGACCGTCCGACATGTATTAGACTATCTTGTGTATATATGTAATAGTCCAAATGAGTAGATTGCCTCATTAGACCGTTTAGTCTCATAGTGTCTACTAAGTTTTGGACAGTTTGACACGATAGTATGTTAAGATCGTCTAGTGTCTATTCAATTATATTTTGAAAAGTACTATTCACGTGTCTTTCTCGTGAGTATACATGTGTCTTATGTGTGTCTATAAATAAGACTTTGTAACTTCAGAGAAATCTGAGTTGTAATCCCTTATCTATAATGAATTCTTCTATGGATGTAGATTGAAGTTTATTAATACTTCAATCGAACCCCGTTATTTCTGTGTTTGCTTTTTTTTTTTACCTTGTATCATCCAACTATTAGGTTAGGATCTCTGTTTTCTAGGTTGCTTGTGTGGTAGACATTTCTGAGTGAATTTGTGAGTTATTCCATAACATGTCTATTCTAAGGTATTCCTTTTTAATTATTCTCACTTTACACATCTTCTAACCATACACGGTTTACTCATATGGCGTCCAGCTGTAAAATCTTAATTCCAGCACTTCAAATAAACTAAGATAAATTTAGTAAGCATGGGGAAGTATGCAAGAGTTGCAAGTTAATTTCCAAATAATGATAGTGTTCCCTGTCTTCATTAGCTACCGAATAATCAATCTTTTCATTAAATTAAAAATAAAAAAGAGGCACACCAAAGGTACTGCTTTACCCTACTGTATTCTTGTGAACATTCTTAAATCCCCGCAAAATAATATCAACAATTGGAAGATGGTAACAAGAGCAATAAAAAACAGCAAAATGGCGTTTGTAATGTATGGTCAAGAGTAAGTCTGGTGGCCGAATGATTTTAAAAGAGAATTCACCAATCATCATAAACTAGAAGAAGCGGAAACATGTATTTCAAAGCATCTAAGAAGTTAAATTACCAGTGATGCACTAGTCCCAACAGCAAATAGCTTTGCACCGTTACGCTGCATAAGAAATGTTGTTAAAAACCGTCACTGACAAATAGCTGCTTGAATTTCTTAGGATCCAACACGTACCACTATAGCACCTATTCTCTGGATGAGTGTATATGAGGTTCCGGCCAAAGCCACCTGTTGAGTGTTTACGAAAAATTAAACCCAATCACACAACGAGTGTAATTTTAAAAAAGTACAGTATTTATCAAGACCAAAAATAATAAAATAAACAGAAGCAGATGAAGAGTAGTTTGAACAGTGTTAACCTGAAAAGCATTTTCAGGGCAGCCATAGAAGAATTTAGCAACAGTTCCAGCACTAACAGCAGGTGGTGGTCGGAGAGAAACTGTGGGAGCAGGAAGCCACACAAGCATAAAATCCGCTACAATGGCCATTATCTGTTCATAATTAAACGATACAGTGATTAATGTTTTATTTGCACTGCATAGAAAACTCAGTTTTACAGAACATAAATGTAATGTACTAAGCAGGTTCAAGGAATTGAAGGAACACGCCTACCACATCGGCACAAACAAAATCAAGCTCCTTACTAAAATTTTCTTTGCGCTTCTCCAACTCCGCAGCAGTCTGAAAAGCAAAAGTGATAATTATTACAACCAGTGAACCATGCACCACACTGAAATAGTCGAATACATAAAAATGGGTGAAAAATTATGGTGTTCATCGAAATATTACAATGCAGGGAACACTCTATCTAGTACAGAGCACATTATAGCATGTGGTAATTTTGGTCTACCTCATGCCATATCTAATGCATGCAGGATAATATAGTTTAAGAAAGGTGAAATTGCGAAAAGGAACCTTAGTAAAGATGCCAACACCGCATTCCATGGCAACCTTGGCAAGGAACAAATCATCCCCCAGCAACCTCTCCTTGAACCCTCCGAAATTCAACAGCCACCGCAACACCGCCGATTTCTCCAGCTCGAAGAACCTCTTCAAAATCGACCCCGGTACTCGCCCCGCCTCAACCGCCGCCGCTAAATCCGCCGGCAATTTCTCCAGCGGCCGCCCTGCCTCCGCGAGAACCAGGAGCGCCTCCTCCCTGTTACGATCCCTGTCTTCCGATTCCCCGTCGCCTCCGCTTCCTCCTCCTCCACCTCCACCTCCACCTCCTCCATGCCCTCCTCCGGTCCCTCCGCCGTGTGCCGATGCAATAATGGAGAGTGCCGGAGAACGAAGCGATGTGAATAGCGGAGCGTAGGCATAAGAGTTTGTGGTACGCAATGAGAGAGTGAAGGAAGGTAGCGGCAGAGAATAACCGTTTTGCAGAGAGAATGAGCGCGCGCCGGAGAAGTTGGAGAAGGAAGCCACAGCCATTGCAGTTGCAGTTGAAGTTGGAGGGTGCGTGTTGAGAGAGAGAGTGACCGTTAAAGGTAGAACTTTGGTGGTGGAGTGGAAAAGGGAGGTACATGACTTGGACTTCTTTGTCAGACACACACTCATCACACTCTAGCGGTCGTTGCCGTATACACCACGCGCTTTCCTCTGTCCTCAAATTTCTCATAACAAACAACCATAATCACCTTTTTTTTTTTTTCTTTTACATTTTTCTGTAGCATAATTTTGCTCTCCTCCTTATGTACAGTAATGTATCCTTATTCATGAAAAATATTTTATATAATTTTATATAATTTAATCTAAAAATTATGAATAATATATTTATATGATAATAAAAGTAACCTTGTTGATGTCGTTATGAATAATTTATAGATATTCTTGATTAAGCATCAATATATCAAATGATGACGGCGCATTGAATATTAAAAGGGTGGGAATTGAGTTCTAATTTTTTTAAACATGTCTCAATAATAATATTTAAAATAATTTATAAAGTTAATATTAACATTTATACTAAAATTTAGTGATAAAATTTATAAATAAAGTTAACAGTGTTAATAATTTTTGTCTGAAATAGACCTAATTGAGATATTTTTTTTAAGTTAAGACTCGTTTAATATCTTCTTACAAATCAATGACAATCTGACACGTGTGAACAAAGATAATATCATCTGATTAATTAAACCATAAAAAAATATTAAAATATTAATGTGCAATATCTCTTAGGGTTAAATATATTTTTTTATCTCTTAAGTTTTAGTGAAATTTGTAATTAGTCTCCCTTCAAAACTCTATACATTTTAAATCAAATGTTGTTAAGTTTATGTGACGTTTCAAACGCGATTTATAATAATAATTGAGCTACTATTAAAGATAAAATGTGTCAAAATATGTAAACATTTCAAATATTAACCTGAAATGCGTTTAAAATGTTAAATAAACGTAACAAAATTTAGTTAAAATGATTAAATCTACACATTTATAAAGATATGGACTAAATTAGTCTAAAATTTCAAAAATTGACTAATCAAATTTCATTACACTTGATGAAAAAAACATATTTAACACTATTTTTTATTCTCCTTTTCTCCATATTTTTAAGCTTCGTCTATTCTCCTTAATTTGAAGGGTTGGGGCAAAATTGTGACTTTAAATTTCACGCGCATAGATTATCCGGTTGTGAAGGTGATATGATGCATGAGTTAATAAACTTTATATATATTGTTTGTGGAAAATAAACTTAAACTACTTCCAATGATTTAATTGAATTTTTATCATTAAATACATTTTAATGGAGAAAAATATTATTATTTATTTTTTTATAAGAGACATCTACATACTTATATATTTACTTTGCATAGATTGAGTTTTTAAATACACAATTTTATTGGTTCATGCATCAAATACAGTTTCAGTGATTTTCAAACATGTGTATAGGGAGAAGAGTAAGTTATTCCAAACATGTCAATGTGCTTCAACAAATATATCATTCATTAAACTACTTATATTTGAATATTCATGAATACTCGTAAGTTTTAAGAAAACCTCAAATATTTTTTAAACACCTATCGATAATAAGTAAATTTTTTTTATCCGGCTCATTATCATTCATATTATTATCAAGTTTCTATTTTTTAATCTACTCACAACATAAAACTTTTATTAACATATGGAAAAGTATATTAAATATTATTAGCAAATAAAAACAATAATTGTTGACACATGATAATTTTATCTATTTTTTATAAATAAATAATCTTTATGATATTTTTGTTATATGCTATAAAGTTTGAAACAAATAATAGTTGTTATAGACCAATGATTGTTTTTATTTTCTGGAATAATAGATGAAAAACTTAAATATAATCTAATCCTCAAAAAAAACTTTAAAATACAGTGCACTTTGGATAATGAGATTAAAAGTAATATAAAAGAATATTAGTTTATAATAATAATAGTCAAATCTTAAATTGTTAACCATATCAATTTTTATAAAAGTGTACTGTTAATTTTATTAAATTTAAATTTTACGAAGAATGCAATATAATATATTTATTATAAACACAGCAAACAAAAGTGTATTTTAATAAAATATTTACTTTAATATAAGCGAACATTTAAATTTAAATAATTATATATTTATATTCAACAAATGTCCGTTTACTTATCCCAGATCTGAGATATATGGACTTTATTATTAGTATGCGGAGTTTCAAATACATGGAATAAGTCTTAAAATAGGTGAAAAGATTATTCTAAAAATCCTTAAATGTAATTTATATTTATGGACTTAATAAGTCTGTATATGCAATACATTATTAAATTCTTATTAAGTCAATATATTATAACAAAAAGTATTTTAATTTTAACTGATTTAAAGAGGTCTATTTCTCCTATTTATCTTATCAAAGATCAGATTTATATTAGCAAAAGACTATAGCTCGATTATTGATAACTCACACCTCATTTCATTTCGAGACTATTCATGCAAAAAACCGATAATAGCAATTTTAAAAATAATAGAATGTTTAATTCAAAAGAACCAGTTACAAATTTATAATTTAGTGTATATATTATAATACAAGTGTGTACTTGTTGGATTTATAAAATTTTGATTTTCTATTGAATTTATTAATAAACATTAATTTCAATATTTTAAAATATATTAAAAATCTTTTTACTATATCAATATATGATATATTGTAAAAGTCCTACGAAGAAGCAATATAATAAACAAATAAAGAATCTAAATGCGTATTTGATCTGTTTAACAACTTTTTTCAATATCTATTAGAATGACCGAATACGATTCCTAACTTTTATCACTAGAACCACATTAAATATTAATCAATTAATTTATTTTTTATTTTTTATTATATATCATTATGTGTAAATAGATTAATTTTTTCTCTTAGATTTTTTAAGTTGTTTTTTTCCTGTATTTTTTTAAGGGTTAAATATGTTTTTGGTGTCTTAATTTCTATGAATTTTGAAATTAGTTTATTTCAAAATTTTAGATCAATTTAGTCTTTAATCTCTCCAAATATGTGGCTTTAGTCATTTTAATCAAATTTTGTTAGGTTTATTTGACATTTCAAGCGCATTTCATATGAGTATTTGACTTAACATTAAAGCAAAAATATTTCACAGAGTATAAATAACTTAAATACAATCATAAAATCTGTAGGAAACATCAAATAAACTTAACAAAATTTGATTAAAAAAATTAAACTCACGTATTTCATACAAAATTTAAAAAATGACTAATTTTAAAATTCGCTAAAAGTTAAGGGACAAAAACATATTTATTTTTTTTAAAACTAATACAATGATTTTAACATTTTAAATATATTAAAATTAATATATTTTAAAAGAAAAAAAAGATAATCTGTCTCGTACTTTTAAAACATGCTTTACCCAATCAAACAAACTTTATTAGTGGCCGATATATCACACAAGGCAATTGAAAACTACTTCATCATATATTGTGAAGCTTAAATTGAAATGAGAGTCCAATCTAAGTTTTCAATGTATGGACAATATTCATCACTCAAGTCAAGTGACAGTGAAATGGAGAAGCCATAACAAAAATTATGACACATTACATTATTATCATTTTCAATTATCTTTTATGAATCAAAAAATGGAAATATATCACTTAAAATTAATTAAAGCTATAAATATATAATTTCTCATTTTTTACCAACACTAATTTAGACCATAACTAAACATGTTTAACATTAAACTCGTTTTAATTTTGCAATTGCAAGCGCTGAATTTTAATTTAATTTTAATTTTTGTTTTTGTTTTTGTTTTTTTTTTACCCTGAAATAAAAATCCACGCGTCAATCGTACACGATAGGGAACATCTTATCCTATTTTTTTTTTAATTTTTTTTTAATATCTGGATAGGTATAGAAACCTAAGCTTGGTTTGGTTTGGTTTGGTTTTGCAGAGAGTGTATCAACAGAAGAAACAGAGGCATGGCTTCGTGTACAACACCTCCTTCGCTTATGCTGGCTCATCCACAGGACCTTTCTTCTTCTCTTCGCTTCTTCTCTCACAGTCACAGGCCTCTTTCTAGAACCTTCTCTTTCTGTCCTCTCGTCTTGAAATCCTCTTCCAAGTGGGTCCGCTTCAGTTTCCGAACAGAGCCCAAATCCAGGACTAGCCATGCCGTCGTCGCCGCTTTGGCTGCGGAGGTTGAACTGCCTGAAACCGTCGACGACGCGGCGGATGGAGTCGATGCGTCCGCCCCCACCGACGCTGTCGCCACCGTCAAGCCTAAGAAAGGCAAGGCTGCATTGCCTCTCAAGAGGGACAGGGTATGTGTAATATCTTTTCTTTTTCTATTTTTTTTTTAAATTTGTTATGTGTAAGGAGTTTTGGGTTCGCCGGTTAGAAATTAAATTAGTATTTTCTTGTGAATAAATTGCATGCTTTGTGTTTTTCTATTTGTTTTTTTTTTTCGTTTATAATTGCTTTTAAGTAGAAGTGTGTTGGTGTTTTTTTGTTTTTTTTTGGGTTCTGTTTCGTGTTCCCTCGATGGGTAATTGCTGCAGTGGTAAAAGGTGTATCTGAATGTCCTGTGTTTGTTTGAATGACCAATAATGGGTTCTTTGCACAAGCTGCTCGTTCAATTGAAATGAAATGATGTTTGGAAGTAAAATTGCCTAGCGTTTCATTAAAGTGGGATGTTGATGAAAAAGATGTTGATGAAAAAAAAAACAATTGAGTTATAATTTTATTTGGACCAAGTTTATATATACTATCTGTCTTTTTCGCGGAATTACATGCAAAATATCTTCTGAATATTCAAGGGTGTATAGTTTGAGTACCAGGTTGGAGGTGTTTGTTAGCGGTGCATCCTTGATTGTTAATGGTGGTGTAAAGTGTTTGTTCCATGATCATTCTAGGATGGTTTTTGCTTGTTTGGTCTCCTTCTTCCCATTTATTTGCATCATCAGTATCTTCCTACAGTTTTGATATAAATTTTACTACTTCTTCCATAATCGAGCTGAGTGCTTCCGTCATCAAGTTGTTCATATTTGATGTTATCTTTTAACCCGTTGTTTCAAGTCTAATTGTTCTTCTACTGTGTCACCAGTCAAGGTCTAAGAGGTTCTTGGAAATTCAACAATTGAGGGAGCGGAAGAAAGAGTATGACTTGAAGACAGCAATATCTTTGGTTAAACAAACTGCTAAAACCAAGTTTGTTGAAACGGTAGAAGCCCATTTCCGCCTCAACATTGACCCTAAGTATAACGACCAACAGCTAAGAGCAACAGTGAGTCTCCTGCTCCTTGGTTGATTTTGTTACATTGAAAACTTGAGTTATGATGAATGGATTTTAATTCCGAGTCTTATGACGCTTTCTTGACAGGTAAATCTGCCCAAGGGAACTGGAAAACCGGTTAAAGTGGCTGTTCTCACTCAAGGTATTTATGCTTCATAGTCTTCATTCCCACTTTTATTAGTTAATTATAGGTTTCCAGAAATTGCTGAAAATAATTTTCTTAAAAGAGGATTCATACGAAAGGAAGTGTATGTTATGTAAACTTCCAGTATGGATGGGCATAATAAGATGGTAGTTTTCTCTCCCAAATGTGGACGTTGTGCTGCCCAGGCAAGGTATTGAAATACAGGATTTTCTGTGCCACTTCATAAATGGAAAGTTGTATCATTCTGGATTCAGAATTTTTAGATAACTAATTTCTGGTAATTCTTTCAAAAGTTAAAGTGCATCTACTTTTGGTAGAGTGTGATGGTTCATGCTTCATGTGTGTACAAAGTATGAGTTGCTATGATTGTGTATTCAAATTATCTGTCTTTTTATTTACATGGACAAATAAATAATTATAAAAGCAAAAGATTTTATCCGCCTGTGATATGCTATTGCCAGTCATTCGCTTTAGATTCTACAGAGTTCTAACTAACTAGTGTCTGCTTTTACCAGCATGCTATTTGAAGTTTTAATCCTTCAGTAAGTGGACTGTAATTTTGATCATACTCCATCTGTCCTTGAGTTGGCTATGTATTTACATTTGATAATTTTATGATCTTCACCCTGTCAGAATGAGTATTGTCTGGCATACGGTTTATTTAAATTTTCATGGTAGACCATGACCCCTTTTTCTAAATATGTCTGTCAATTAGCCCATCCTTCTGAAAGGAACATTAATCTTTGATCTGTCTCTGCTCTGAAAAATAAAAATGTCTGTAGCTGGAGTTGCTGATAGGGATCCACAGAAACAACTGCCACCCATGTCACAACAGTTTGGGTTTGCTACATGGATCAATTAACACTATTGAGTTTGTACGAAACCATCAGTAAGCCATGTAGTGAGTAGAAATATTTAGAGTTAATTGTTAAAAAGGGTGGCCTGGTGATGGTGGTTTGGGATGGGTTCTGGTTAATTGTTTACAAGTTTAGTTTATGCATTGCTTTGTTTGCAAACTTACTCATTAGACGGATAGGTTTAAGAAGTCAAATTTCCTCAAGTTACAAGATTTTTGTACCATAAATAATAGTTACATATTAACAATTAAGTGAAAGTTCTTTGCTAGTCACTCTCGGTTGTCGGGAGCCTGTTTTAGTGCTTTTTATTGTGCTCTTGTTGATTTGGTTCTGAATCTGAGCAGAGATATGTCATAACAAGTATTGTCTTAAGGTGTCTACGTTTGATGAAAAGAACACTGGACTGTTTATGTATATGAAATGGTTGTAGTGGGTAGGTCAGATCCAATTGTCTGTGTATGTAGCATTTTTGCAAATGGATAGGTCAGATCCAACTTTTTTTCTATTCAATGTACACTTGTTATATGAATTTCTTCTGTTTGTAACTGGAATAATTAAACTATAGTTTAATCTGTTTGATGAATTTTAAGTGGGTTCCTTGACGTTTTTATCTATCTCTTTGGAGGATATTTATACTCCCCGCAGTTGTGCTTTTGCTCGTTCTATCTGATGAAATATCTTCTCAAGGGCTATTCAAAACTTCTGAACGAAAGTTTTTCATAAGTATATGGTGAGATAATCAAAGTTATGAATGACAAGTATCTTGTCTAAGATTAAAAACGAACATTCTAAATTGCATCTTAATATTCCTTGTTAAAATACATGATAGTAGCTTTTAAAGTTTAGCGAAGAAAGAAGAATGGGATAGATGACAAGTGTTCACCATATATATAGGCTAAGGCGGTTCTGAATGTCCAATGTAATGACGTCAATAAAAATCAAATGGACAAAACACCATTAGAGTTACTTCCTGCTTACTATTTACGCATGCCTGTATAGTTCATAATACATTTTTTGTTTTTACTAGACTAATCCCAAGTTCATTATGATAGGGGAAAAATTCGATGAGGCAAAAAATGCAGGAGCTGATTTGGTGGGTGGAGAGGACCTTATAGAACAAATAAAAGGAGGATTCATGGAGTTTGATAAACTAATTGCTTCTCCAGATATGATGCCTAAGGTGTTACTTTGGTTATCTTTGTTTTAATTTGTGATTAGATTAATAGATTTTGTCAATTTCGCATTTATTTATTTATTTGTATAATCTGAGTATTCCACAGAATTATGCAATCTCAATAAGTTATCTGTAAAATTGGTAATAATTGAATTATTTGCAAATCGGATTATCCTAATGTGGATTAAAAACGACCTTGTAAGTGTTTTGGTAAATTTAATTTTAACTAGTTTGCAACCTCTGCGTTCCTATTAAATTAGGTGTTCTGAATGTATCATCCAGGCATGCTTTGTCTGTGCTTCTTAACTGTTAATTTACTTCACTTGCTGATCATATTTTTTCAGTGAAAGTTTGAAACTTATAATTAGATGGCATCAAATGGATTGCCACCCATATGTTCCCGGTTGACATTTCAAAGTGCTTGTGATAAAATGCATATCTCTTCTCTATTATGTTTAAATTAATTAACAAACTTAGGTGTTTGTCAATTTGGTAGCATGCTGTAAGGTAGCATTGTTACTCTTCAAAGGTACCATCATTAAACTTTTAGATATGCTGTTGACATATTTTCTTTAATTATGAAGAGTTCAGTAATTCAATATATTTTTAGTTTTTCTATTTGTGATGGAACCACCCTTAATTAATTATCGTTGTTGATTGTGTCAGGTTGCTAGCCTAGGAAAGATTCTGGGGCCAAGAGGACTGATGCCAAACCCAAAAGCTGGCACTGTAACACCTAATATTCCTCAGGTGTATTATCCACTTCTGTTTGCTTTTTTCATTGCTTGCATGTTGTATGTAGTGAACCGTGGTGCAAAATCTACAGATTTATACTTGGTTGACGCACTCTCTTTTGTTTTTTCATTTTCTCTGTAAAGAGATACAGATTTATACAAGAGAATGGGTGACAAATTTTAAGATTTTTGCTTATGGTTAATCAGAAACCCTTTTAAATCCATTCAACAATACAGGCTATAGCAGAATTCAAGCAGGGAAAAGTTGAATACAGGGCAGATAAAACTGGAATCGTGCACTTACCTTTTGGAAAAGCTGACTTTTCAGAAGAGGATCTTCTTGTAAACTTTCTTGCTGCTGTGGTATGTTCTTTCCTTAGCAACCTTTGTATCTGTATTTCTAATTTCACAATGATAAACTTGTAACCAACGTTCTAATTTCACAGAAATCAGTAGAGGCAAACAAACCTTCAGGTGCTAAAGGTGTGTACTGGAAAAGTGCCCACATATGTTCATCCATGGGGCCTTCAATCAGGTTAAATATCAGGGAGTTGCTTGATTACAGACCTCCATCAGAATAGAACCTTCACCTGTAAATGTTCGTTTGAGTTCAGTCGGCCATCCCGGGTCCCATTGTGAGATATTGTCAAATATTTAGTGAAAGATGTTACCGAAGTTACATCTGGGGATGAACAGGGGATATATATCACACTGTGGTGCTTATATCTCTCTGTTCCAAATGTTTGCACACTACATTACATAATCTTTGACCCCCGGCTGAGAATTTTCCTTGTAGTACTTCTTTTGTAACTAACACCAGACATCTAATTATATTTTCTTTCCTGGGAATAAAGTTTCACTTTTACATTTGATTATTAGGTATTCCACTCCTCAACACCCTGTGTTCGTTGTAATCATTTACAGGGTTAGCTTCATGTTTATAGAAGGACGAGTTTTTAATTCACTCCTGTTAAAATACATTGATTTAAGTATTTAACCAATCTGAAATGAACTTTATTTATTAACAATAACATGTAAACCAAGCATCCTTTTATCTGTTGAATTTAGGTAGTAGTTACCTAATAAAGACAAGAATGTGTGTGTGGTTAAGGAAGATAAGGACATGGGTAGGAGATAATTGTTGGTTAGAAAGTTTAAGATCTTAAAGAGATGGTGCATAAGTGTGTGAATGAATGAATGAGTGGTGTTTTTCAAAGCATTATGTGGCGTGCATTTGCAGGCAAAACATTTCAATCATGAGTGGAGCCCTATTAGTGACAAAAAAAAACTCCTCAGTTTGGTGTTAGTACATAGCCCAACAAGCCTACCCAAAAATGGAGGATTTTCTTCTCTTTGTTTTCTTTTTTCTAATCATATTATTCCATTCACCCTAATGTTTTAATAAATGTTATTTTTAAACAAAAAAAAAATGATGTCCCAATTTCAAATCTTAAAATAATTTCAATGAATTCCGTATGCGTGGAAAGTGAAAACAATCATTTTTTCCATCACTTCTCCGATACCAGAAGGTTTTGAAAAATATGTTTGCAAAATTAGAATTATGTTTATTAAAATACCCGAAAACCTTATTAAATTATATACATCCTACTTGTTAAGTATTTATGCATATAATTTATTGTGAAAGATTTCAAATCTGTACGGAGTACTTTTTCAATATAGTTTAATTTATATCCATAATATTATAAAGATTCAGACTTTAATGTATTAAATAGTTTACAGATATTTAATAGTATGTTTTTTCTCTAGTTTTCAGACTAAACTAAGAAAAAGTATTCTCACAACCCCTTCCCCTGCCATCTTTTTCCATTTTTACACTTCTTTGAACAAAACATTCTATAAAAAGAATGTACTCTTTTTTGTTGTCAGATAACATTTCATTAAAAAAAACAAATAGCAAGGAAGAACTAAATAATATTAATTAATTAGTTAAGTTCCTAAGCCAAACTCAATAGATATTACATTTACTTAATTTAACAAGCAAGTTTAAAGCTTATAAATCCCAAAACATTTACTTAATTTAATAAAATAAAATAAAGAACTATGCTTACTAAATGAACATATTTTAATCAAAAGCTAAGTCTTGATTAGGGAGTGTTATTTTTTAATCTATTATTACTTTCAAGCAAAGATGTACTTAGCATTAAAACAAAGGCATAACATTCACAAGACTTGTTAAGGAAAAGTTAAACCTGAATGATTGAGAGTAAGAAGTTGAAGGGAAAGAGTGAAGAGTGAAGAACACTATTATTGACTATAGTGTTAGAAGTGTTGTTGTGTAGTGAAAAACGGTGCGTTTAAACTTTATGGGAATAGGAGTAGGTAATGCGGGTGCCAGCTGTTACCATATCACTCTTCTTCTCTGCTATTCTTCTCTTCTTCATCACTGCTCCGATTCTTCCATTAGGGTTTCCTTTTTCCACCCGATCCATATTTTCTTTTCTGCAACTATTCCTTCATCGCTTTGATTTTACACTTCTCGCTGTTCCACGGTACGCTTTTCGTATTTTTTTGTTACGTTCATAAATCAATCATAATCTTTCTCTGTGTTTCTTTCTTTCAGCACTTGTTAACTCCGAATCTTGTATTTTTTTGTTGTTATATTTGACATTTCTATTTTTGGCTTGTCAAATTTGGATTTGGTGATCGTGCCACTTAGTGTTCGTTTTTTAGTACAAAGAGGAAAAAATAGCTGTTTGTTTCCCTGTCCATCGGGACCCGTGTGTGTGTAATCTGTTCACTCTGCTTCTAAGGAACTTAGTCATTGCTATAGTTGTCTTGTCGCTTTTTGGTTTTTTTCTTTAACTGGAATTGTCCACCTCAGTGAGTTAATTATGTAATCTAATCTGAGTTACTAGGTTCACTTTTTTTTTTTATTAGTTTATTTTAGCTCAAATCTTGTTGGCATGGTAGTGAAGATACGGGTGAATGTTCTGCACAAACATCGTGGTTAAAAAAAAAAGAAGAAGCAGAAATGCAAACCATTTCAGTTGATTACTTGGTTCCATTTTATCTTGATATTTTTGAAGTGTAATATCTTTTTGTAGGAAATTGCAGAAACGAATACAAAATCCTAGGGTTTAAAAACCTCTGCTGTGTGCACTGCCCTATCTCAAAATTTCATTTTTTATTGCTCACTCAAAAAATTCCTGCTAAATGCATATCTGAGTTTTTTTTTTTTGTTCAGGCTTGATAATCTTGAAGTAAAGTCTCACTGGTTTTGACCTGTGCAGTAGCATGTTTGTGTTGGTTTCGGCTATTATGTAGCGGTTTGCAATAGTACTTGATTGTCCTCTTTCAACAACCTAAACTGTTCTCGTACTTTAATCACAGATCTTAAGCTTGAGGGTATTACATCATTGCTACACTGCTATGTGGTACCAATTGGCTTATCACCGGCAACTGCCACTCTGTTCTCCTTTGTAGAGCTCAATGGTACCAGAGGGCTAGGGAGTTATGGGCTGCTCTCAGGATGCTAATGGTTATAGGGGTAAGACTAGTACATTTGATGGATGCTTCCTTGTCAGTGGTTCATTAATTTACAGTTTAGGTTTTCATAAGCTTCTGAGTCTTGAGTCTTGTATGAGTTATTTTTTAGTTAGTCATCATCACACTGTAGTACATATCAACAAATTCGTCATTCATTTTTAAATGTCTGTTCGATCAAATCACAATTGTATGCATTTGTCTTTTCTTTTAACATGTTCAAAGAATTATACCTCTGTTAAGTGCTGATTATATTGTTGCAGGTTCTTTGTACTGTCAGCTAATTCTCTTTATCGTCTGGCTTCCCACTTTTCAAGATGTGACAGCACGAGAAGTACATGCTGACCATAGAAGAATTTCTTCTCTGGTAGAGTTAGCTAAGCAACCCGCTTCTGGTGAATCTGGACTCTTTGACCCCATAGAAATATCACCTGCTGTCTTACCAAAATTTCCGTATCCTTCTGAGTCTTTGCCACCAATGTATCCTACTTTCCCAACCAGATATGAACCAGTTTTAACGGGAAAATGTCCTGTTAACTTTTCCCATCCAGGTATATCGAATATACTAGATAAAACAGCATCTGATTGCTCTGGACCTTTGGCAGCCCTTGTAGGGAATGTAATATGTTGTCCTCAGTTTAGTAGCTTGATCCACATCTTCCAGGCTTTCTACAACATGAAATCCGATGATTTGGTTTTACCTAATGCTGTTGCCAATCATTGTTTTTCTGATATTATTAGTATTCTAGCCAGTAGAGGGGCTAATAGTACGATACCTACACTATGCTCAATAAAATCATCTAACTTTACTGGCGGGTCATGTCCTGTGAAGGATGATATTACTCTCGAAAAAACAGTCAATACAAGTAAGTTACTTGAGGCGTGCAGCACTGTTGATCCACTTAAAGAATGCTGCAGACCTGTTTGCCAGCCTGCGATAATGGATGCAGCCCTACAAATTTCTGGAAGACAAATGACGATTAACAATAATGAAAATATGGCCGGGGAAGTGAATCACACTGACTATCTTAATGATTGTAAAAGTGTGGTTTATTCATATCTTTCCAAAAAGCTATCATTTGAAGCTGCAAATACTGCATTCCGAATACTGTCGGCCTGCAAAGTCAATAAAGGTACACTGTTTAACTATTTCATTTTTAATTTAATTTAACTTATTTATAGTTTAGGAGATATCCAGTGACAGCTAGTTATATCATTCATGGATAAATTAGGATTAGAATGCAGGGGAAGGTAATTAAGTGAGTTTATATTACTGGTATTGGTTTATATTCACGTGTCTTATTACTTGGGTTGGGTGATTTCATATTTTATCTATATTTCGTGTGCAGTAAAGAGTTCTAGTTCCATTAGGAAAGAGTTAGAATTTGTGTTCTTTTTTTCTTTAATTTAGGCAAACTAAGATTACCAGAATGTTGTACAATATGATATTTGATTCGAATTTTACATTTCCCAGAAGCATGCGCTTTATATTTTGAGATGAATGGGTATACCTGGACTCAAAGTTGTGCATGCGAATGACATATAATTAAATTTGTGTTGGGTAAATTGAATTGTAATCTTGTTTCACCTTTATTAAACACTTGTAAAGAGTACATATTGTTTGCGCAGTTTGTCCTTTGAGTTTTAAGGAGCCTGCAGAAGTAATCAGTTCATGTCAGAATGTAGCTGCCCCTAGCCCTTCCTGTTGTAGTTCATTGAACGCATATATTGCTGGGATACAAAAGCAAATGTTAATTACAAATAAACAAGCTATAATATGTGCAACACTTTTTGGATCTATGTTGCGTGGAGGTGGAGTGATGACAAATATTTATGAGCTTTGTGATGTTGATTTGAAAGATTTCAGCATACAAGGTATTAATCCTGCACAAGCTTAATTGATATGTGCTGCCCATGACCATTTTTTGAATTTCTCTGATCTAATCTTTCTGTTGTGGCTCTGCATGATGCTGGTGCGGGCAGCATATGGACAACAAGGTTTGCTCTTTTTTCCTAATGCTTGCATTTTGTTCAGAGCTGTTGTTTTTTAATTCACTAACCTATTTACACATTGGTTCAGACAGCACATGGATTTGTTATCATAGTCCAGGGAATTTGTGATATAATACTTGATAGTTGAATGCAATCATGCTATTTAGGAATTATTTCCCATTCCTGTCAGAAAGTTGATGGATTAGGTTGTTAGTTGAACATTGCATGCGGGATTAGGAGGGATGCATTCTAGGTTCATTAGAATACGATCTTGGATCATCTCATAATAAAAATAGTTCAGTTGAGCAGAGAAAAAAGGCTGCTTTTAAAGCAGTGTCTTGATGCTTGACTTTTGTCAAGGAATAATTGTGATGTTGGTAAATAATATGTTTGTTGGTTTATATGCAGGATGTTTACTTCGGAGCTTGCCTGGAGATGTGGTATTTGACAATTCATCCGGCTTTAGCTTTACATGTGATTTGAGTGACAACATTGCAGCCCCCTGGCCATCATCATCTTCAATTACATCTCTCTCACTCTGTGCTCCCGGTATGTTTTTAGAGAAAATTACTGTCTTCATTATTGCATACTTTTACAAAATACTGTTTGCATTTGCTTATTTATTGCCCCTATCCATTTTGGCAGAGATGTCATTACCTGCTCTCCCAACTTCACAAACATTAAAAAATAATGGTAAGTCCCATTTTGAAGTTTATTTTATATATTAATACTGATCTGGCCGTTAGTTCAACGAATATAATACACATCTTTAATGTTTTAAATTTTCTTGCACAGTGCACACCCTAGTTTTACGCCTATGATATGATTAAAATTCTTTTGGCCTGTCTCCAGTTCATCGAAGTGAAATTGTTGCAGAGCCAAATTTTAACATTATGAACATGGTGGATTTTGCAGGTTGTAATTCCGGTGGCGTTGGATTGCTTTTGCTTATTTTTTCATTTTTCATCTTCAGTACGCTGTTGTGTTGAAGAGTAGGGTTTAGAAGTGTGTCAGGAAGGCAGTTCAATGTGTCTTTGGTGTGGCTTTTGCATGTATATTTTTGAATGGCCTCATTGTATAGAAATCGCCCCTTTTCTCCCCATTTCCACGTGTCTTCTGCTTGTATGTTCTGAGCAGATCATTCCGGAGTCGGTGCTCATTTGATTTAGGATCCATAATTGTGCTGTGAAGGGTTCGATTATTTTCTTTTTTGCTGAATTGCTGACAAGCAGATGCTACATTACTATGGCAGCATCAGGGACTGACTAACACTGATTCGGAACTGACAAAGTTGAGTTTGACCATCCATAAGGGCAGCTATTAAAGTATGTGACTAAATCATTAGACATTTAGATGTGATTTGAGTTTAACACCAATACTAATTCATTGGACGTGAATGGAGTTTAACTGGAGAGTGTCTTCAAGGTAAAACTTTCAGGATATTGGATGTTAAAACCCGTACAGAAAAAGTGTTATATTTGCCCCCAAGCTAATACATGCCAAAGGCTCAATGCCCAGAATAGCATTTTCAATTCGCATTTTGAAAATAAATAATGCATACATGACATGAAAAAGCTTATAATTTGTTGTGTGGATGTTATACAGATTTATTTTTCCCAGAAAGCGTATTTTTCTCAGGTAGGAATGAGAATCTAATGTAATGGACAGTGACATCATTTTTTGAAAGGTTAAGATATTAGTATTAGGAAGTTATTTGTTCTGTGACAAATTTTAAACTATGTAAACCCGCTTAAGCATATTTGTCAAGAGAACGTATTTTACCATAAAATGTTTCGAAATTTTGCAATTAATTGAATTAGAAACTGGACGAAGAATGTATATAATAATAATAATAATGATGTAGCAGGCCATAAGTGGGTCAAAACATAGAAGGTAAATGAAAATAAATTAGATTTGGCTGAAGAGAAATAAATGCAGCAGTAAGATTAATTGAAAAAAGAAATATAGTTAAAAGATAGCTGTGTTCTTTATTTTCATTCTAATAATAAACAGTTTCACTCTTATCATATTCAATGATTTTCTCATTAGGATTATTGATTTTTTATAGTTTAAACATGGATAATCGCAACTTTTAGAACTGTAAAAATTATTTAATTCCAAGAAAATGGCTTTTTGTGGTATACTTGGAAATAAAATGGAAATAATTTACTATATTTCATTATACAATTTTGTGTCTAAATTAGGTTTTATAAATAAGAAAATCAATAGGCATATAATGTACTGCCTTAGATTTGACTCGACCTAAATAAGAGACAAAAAAAAAATATGACAAAGAATGAATTAATATATTAATATTTTACTCTTTTTTGTTGTTTTGTAATTGATTTATGAGTTTAAATTTGATTATATATTTGGAGCACGTGTAGTAGATTTAGATGAAGACAAGTTTACACATTAGAAATTCATATGAAATCGCGTTTGTAGTCCAACGGTTAGGATAATTGCCTTCCAAGCAATAGACCCGGGTTCGACTCCCGGCAAACGCACTTTTGTTTGTTTTATTCAATAAAACATCTATTTTTTTTTTTTTTCACAATGGGTATGGTACTGTTAAAACTTAGAAGAAGATTACTTAATGACAAACCTTAATATACTTTAATTTTACTCACTGGCATGGTTTTTTCTGTGTCTTTTCTGGGAGGTTTGAAATCTAATCTAATCCTCCTTCTCTCCATCTCACACCTCTAAAATGGCAAATGCTTTTAGAGTTGGTTGTGTTATCTCACTCTGCTCCTTACGGAATACCACACCTCATCTCCCCCTTCTCTCCAACGCCACGCGCTTCCGTTCCAAGTTCCCCTTCTTCACCCTCTCATCGTCGCAAACCTCATTTGGGTTTTCTCCTTCATTTCGAACACTCTCTTCTTCTTCCATTGATGAGGCAGTAACCGCCGAAGCCATCACAGGGAATGCTAGTGGCGAAGCTGAGAGCAGTATTAGGGACGCCGCGGGGCTGCTTGACATAAGGGTTGGACGCATTCTGAGGGCATGGAAACACGATGAAGCTGATTCTCTGTATGTTGAAGAGGTTGATATCGGTGAGCCTGAACCCAGAATCATATGCAGTGGCCTTGTCAAGTACATCCCTATTGAACACCTTCAGGTATTGATGATTTGTACTCAATTTTGATGTGGGTTTTGATTTTGAGTATCTAATCCTTGACTTTGAGTCTTTCTCTGCTGAAAAACACTGTACAAAATATCACCGATCTCGATGTGGAATTTAAGCATATTCAGACATATTTTGTATGCTGATATTCTGAGTATTAGCTTAAGGTTTATACTATCTCCCAGCTAGCTTTCCTACATGTGTGAGGGGGCAAAGAAGTGTAAACACCCTAAAAATGTTGTTGCATTTGGGCTGTATCCTTTCTAGATACCCCTCAAACAACCATCTAATACCTTAATCTGCATCCTATCATTCTCTTACTTGAAAAAAAGAAGCATTAATGTTTTTAGTTTAATTTAAGATGTGAATTTTTTCTGTTACTTTTATATCAATATGTTGTATCCCATAATTGGAATTACCATATTCTCGCATCCTTGTTTTGTCACATTCATGTATTACCATATCCATGGTTCCTCCTAGGTCTGGTGCTTCCATAAGAGTATAGAGGGAAAATATACTAGGATAACATATTTCTTTAGATGATTTTGACATAATGAGATTTGGTAAAAAGAAGTATATTTGTGTGGAAGCAAATTATTTGAATGATTGTGTCAAATTTTAGACTGCCATATGTCACTAAAGAACTAGTTCAGATTGTCCTCTCTTGATAGTTTATGTGGTTTCAACTTTCAAATCAAAACTTCTATTCATTTGGATAATCCGTGTAGTGGAAGAAACAGTGATTTCTACTGACTGCTCTTTGTGCATCATTTGCACAGTGTGAATTCTACAAGCAACACACTTTATGTTGTGCAAATAATGTATACAATGATGGATTATGTAGACAAACTTATGACTGGTTGAATAGTTGCTTCTTTGTGTGTGCATGGCAACAGTGCAGAAGTGGATTTGAGGCTGGAATTGGCATTATATTGGTGTTTTTTCTGTACAAATACAAGTATATAATAGTTAACTAATCGTATGCTACATGCAGGGCAAAAAGGTTATTGTTCTTTCCAACCTGAAGCCAAGAAATATGCGTGGGGTCAAATCCTGCGGAATGCTGATGGCGGCTTCTGATGCAAAGCATGAGAATGTTGAACTTCTGTTCCCTCCTGAGGAAGCAACTCCTGGTGAAAGAATATGGTTTGGAACGGAAGATGAAAAAGATAATCAACCTGCTGCTGCCACTCCGAATCAGGCAATAGCTCTTTCTTAATAACAATTAATATGACTAGTTGAATAAGGAAGTTCTGGAATTTAGATGATTTATGTGTTTTATAAATAAGGCCAAGTCACATTTTAAACCAGTCAGTTTTGCAGTTATATGGCATAAGATACAGTTAATGTGTCCAATTATAATTGTCTCAGACACCGTAGTTAGGGACTGAAAAAACCGTAGTTCAGGTGGTATTTTTCTTGGAAGCCACAAAAAAGTGTTGCCTGCATGTTTCAATTAAGTATAGTAGACTCTTGAACTAAACCTTCAAGGGTGTATAGATCACTGATTCACCTTGGATGGCTGCTGTATATAAATAAATCTTGCTACCTGTAACGTATACATGAATGCCATTACAATTTTAATGAAATATGTTAAGACAAACACACTTTAATGTGTAGGGAAAAAGTTTATTGGTTAAATACAGTGTAGGAAAGAAGTTCAGCACCTGAGCTTAGAAAATTGAAGACTTATTTATCTGCGGAAGAATTAGAGAATTTAGAAGCATAATGTTAGTTGTTTTTCTCATAAGTAATTTCAAGAAAAATGCTAATTGATGGTTTATGTCATCCTGTCTTTTTTTCTATCTGGGTCTTAATCTTATTCTTCTTCTTCTTCTGTGACAACGCACAGATACAAAAGAAAAAGATATGGGAATTGGTGCAACCTCATCTTAAGACAGATGTTTCTTGCATTGCGATGCTAGGGGAGCATGTCATGCGTACATCTGTAGGTTCAGTAGCATGCCAGTCCTTGCAGAATGCAAATATCTCCTGATCAGCCAACACCTATCAGTACGCAATTATTCTGCTTAACAATGAATTTTTTGGTTTATAAATTCGTGTTTCTTTTTTGAGTACTTCATTTTCTGTAATAGTTCTAGTTTATATTTTAGCATTTTCACTTGAACATAATTATTTGAAATGTAGTAGTTTTTAGCAATACTAATCATAAATATCAGTTGTTTTATGAGGAGCTAATTTCTTGAGGGTCACAAGCAAGTTTGTCGGCCAATTTGCAAGTAATAGGATAGGCGAGTAACTTCCTATTAAACGTAATTTAACTAGCTCGACATAACCTAGGCTTTAAAGGGAAGGACGATGCCAATGATGATTCTCGTTATTCACGCTTCATTCATCTTCGTCTAATGAAAGGGTTTTTCTGCAGGTGGATGCAATCATAATTTGGCTTCTGCTATCCGAAGCTTGCCCCTGGGATATAATTGTCTGGGAATATTGCATTCGGTCAATACTAGTATGGGCTTAAAATAATGGAATTTGTCTCTTTCTCATTTCTTCTAGTAGCTCTTTGCTAGAATCAATACCTGTCATGCATTCATGTCCACAAGTAGGACCTTTACGTCATCGCCACTAAAGTTATCAATAATCTGTTTATGAAAGCAAACTTAACACAAGTTAATGCTCACCCGCGAGGTATGCACCATGCACGTAGCCACTAAATCTGTCACTCGTGTGTTCTCCAGTAAAGAAAATGCCACCTACTGGAGCCTGAATCATAACCCGAAAAATTAAACACAATGGAAAACGGTGTTTGAAAATACAAATATTTCCTGTTGGAATGAACACGACTAAAAGTTACAGAACGAATCAAGGGGCACAAAAGAAAACCAAAATACAGCACAGCAGTTCGTCCCAATAGGACAAAAACACCGTAGGTAACATTGGAACACCAAATTCAAAACTTAAAATGTGGTTACTAGTGAAGTTTTGCGTGATTGATTATTGCAATTTGGTAACATATTCATACGACCGGTAGGTTATCAGAAGAAAAAGATACTGAAAAAATGGTCACAAACAATTGGATGTTTAGTAATTCTAGAACATGCTTCAGAAAGGAAAACTATGTATGTTGCTCTACTCCTGCCCTGCTCGCTCCTTTTTACCTTTTGTTTGGGATGTATTTCGCAAGTGAAGTCCAAGAATAATCCAAGAAGTTAAAAGCAAAGTCAAGAAATACGACTTGTTTCACGTGTTTTCAATTAGCTATGTAGATAAGTTTTTTAAAATCTATCAATTTTAGTAATTTAAGTAAAATGATTAACAAACCTTAATATCATGAACTAGTTGGGTATTAGAGATTATGGGATGGTTGCTGTAGCTGCCACGTTGGAACCTGTTATTCCACCATCGAGGAACCAGTATATGAATGGCATCAGGAATGTTGGGTCCAAACATATCCCTGAGCACCTCCATAGCTTCTCTCAAGGTGTCTTCATCGGCTTGAGCTTCCACACGTTTAGATTCCCCATTTGTCAATGTGACGGACAAGATATTAGATCCAGGGTATATGTTCTCCATTTGCTGTTGATAAACAATTGGATCAGATAGCACAAAAAGATTTTGACAATATAAGAGAAAAGACAGCTAACACCCAACATTTATTGCAAAACAACCTGATTCAATTGTTTTCTAGGTCCTCGAAGTTATTATATTCAAAATTAATGGCTAACTCCACTACAATTAAGTCAGTTGGTGAAGTTTGATACTTAACTGTAAAAGTCCCAACTTAGTTGTAGCATATTTCAACCCTTTCTCTCCTTATCCTATCTACTTCGTACAAGAAAACCATGTCAGTGTTGTTTGTCGTTTAGACTTTAAAACTCATGTTTCAATCGTGAAAAATAAAAATGATCGAAATTAATTTCTCAAATATTGATCCATGTTTGACTTATATAACATAAAACCAAACACTCAATGCCGGAATTGAAAAGAAATGTCTGCTGAAATTATATATAATACTTTCGAAAAGGTTAATTTTCTTTCCATTGTGATTTTTTTTTATGGAAATCTATTTTTTATAATTTCAAACACAATGTCTATCTGAACCAATTTTTACATAAATTGTTATTAATTTAACTTATTCATCAACTAAAATTAATTTATATACAATTTAAAATAAAAAATTAGAAAAATTATGAGAAAGCTGCTACAAATTTACCTATGCATAAATAAATAATTTTATACTGTGGAGAAACTATTATGTTTTCTCTTATGTACGGATCTAGTTTACAGAAAAAGCTTATAATTTTTTTTTATGAAAGTGTCACTTTATAATTAGAAATATAGAATTTGTTTGGACCTGTTTTTTCACAATTTTTTATTATAAAAAAAGAATTTGACTTTAAAGTTAAAATTAGTTTATAAACTAAAAATGCAAAAATTAGAAAAATGATATGAATTTTTTTTTGACAAATTAATTCATGTATAAATCAATTTTAGTTTGATTTTTTTTTCTCATGTTGTTTACCAAGAATTTCCATCCTCATGATATCCTTTTGCGCAAAGAAAATCAATCATTGTTGGTAAGTAGTTCCCGTTACGAAACTTTCGGATAGCACCAGATGGAAAACGATTGTTTCAGAAAATGTGACAAAGTTTTTAACAAACTTACGTAGCTTTAATTAAGTGAATTTTTAAGTTAAAAAAATATTGGACTGCATATGAGAGAGAAATGTGAAGGAAAGGGAAGTGATTCAAGAAAACGGAGTTCTCTTTCATAAAAGTTGTTTCCGTGCTCGATTCAAAACATTGCTAGTTTATGAAGACCCTCTTCTTGGTGCAGACTCAATTTCTTCAATCCCACCTACACTTAATCATTTCTTCTCCATGGTGGTTCACGTGTGAGAGAGAACGATTCTATAAAAAAGCATTTCGATGCCGGATTAAAATTTTCGCTGCCTTACCAAAACCCCTCCGCTGCTTTACCCAAACCCCATTGTCATTGCACATTGAAATTGTTCAATCCCACCTGCACGAAAGCAGTTCGTCCCGACAGTGGTTCACGAAATTGCAGTAGAACGTTCCCGACGGTGGTTGACGGACAACATGGAATTTGCAGATTAGGTTTTTCGATTGATTTGGGGTTTAGGGTTTCAATTGGAAACCATAGCTTTTTGGATTCGAATGCAATTTTGGGGTTTAGGGTTTTAATCGGAAACTGACGTGATCCTTGTGATATGTGTCATAGCGTCGTACCATTGCTGGAGCTAGGTCGCAAATTGAATGTGTGGTGTTTACGGAGCTTGTTGAGACCGGGCCTTGGGCCGGCGACGGTGTCGTCCCATAAATCACTGGATTTAAACCCACACCCTTGTTTTCAATATTAGCCATTCAAACATCCTTCCCTTTTTTAGCAACTTATTTTTGAAGTTTATAAGCATGCCACAAAGTCATAAGACAAAACAAAATCCAGTGATTTGTGGGACGACACTATCGTCGGCCCAAGGCCCGGTCTCAGCAAGCTCCGTAAACACCACACCTTCAATTTTCTACCTAGCTCAGGCAATGGTACGACGCTGTGACACATATCACAAGGACCACGTCAGTTTCCAATCAAAACCCTAAACCCCAAAAATGCATTCGAATCCAAAAAGCTATGGTTTCCAATCGAAACCCTAAATCTCAAATTGATTTCCAATCGAAAAACCTAACCTGCAAATTCCACGCTTTCCGTCAACCACCGTCCAGAATGTTCTAGTGCAATTTCGTGAACCACCGTCGGGACAAACTGCTTTCGTGCAGGTGGCATTGAACAATTTCGATGTGCAACGATAATGGGGTTTGGGTAAAGCAGCAGAGGGGTTTTGGTCAGGCAACAAAAATTTTAATCAGGTGCCGAAATGCTTTTCTATAGAATCGTTCTCTCTCACACGTGACCACCGTGGGGAAGAAAGGGTTAAGTGTAGGTGAGATTGAAGAAATTGAATCTGCACCGAGAAGGGAGTCTTCATAAACCAGCAATGTTTTAAATCCAGCATGGAAGCAACTTTTGTGAGAGAAAATCCCCGTTTCGTGAACCACCTTCCTTTCCTTCACATTCTAAAGTCTAATATTTTTTAACTTAAAAATTCACTTAATTAATGTCATGTCAGTTTGTCAAAAACTTTATCACATTTTCTCTGTCCAAACAATCGTTTTCTAAAAAAAACTATTATATCCGTGTTATCTATACAAGTACGTGATTAATATTTTCAACAACGATGGGAGTTGTTGCAGCAAAAGTGTTTTATTAAGACCGAACACTTCTAAAGGTCAAAATTACACATTCGGACAAACAAAATTAAAAGCACACCTTGGGTAAATCAAGGAAGGGATTAGCAGCATTATCTCTCCATATCAGACAAGATATGTACGCTTACATTGGATCCTAGTGTTAGTCAAGAGGATATTACTTAAATTTCACGTAATCAAAAATTGTGTGCCGGAATGAATTAGATATTTTAATTATCATGTTCTCGTTATTCACGTTATTTCCCAACTTAGTATATATGACGCATGCAATGCAACATGCGAGAATTTAACTCTGCAAAATAAATTTTTAATAACTAAATTTTTATAATATTTTTTCTTAAAATATCAGATAATATCTTTTAAATAACTTTATATCTTCTTTTTCTTTATTTTAAAATTATTTAAAAAATATTATTTCAAAAAAAATTGTCAAAATTTAATTATTTAAATATAATTATCCTTCCTAACATAAAACAATTGGCTTCAGATGAGAAACAGCATAGTATAAAATACAGCAAGAACACAAAAATTTCGAACAAACCTGCCAAAATGTGTAGTAGCCTCTCCGCTCGTGAGCATAGACGAAGAATTCCTTTCCGGGTCCAGTTGGCCAGAATTGATACGGAAACTTCAAGAAAATTTTCGTGTACACCATTATCTCACATTTCTGTATGGCCTCCAATTTCCATCCCTGAGTAATTCATGAATTTATCATGGACGTGACGAATCAGACAAATATTACTTAGTTAAACCAACTAATATTAAAATCATAGAAGGGAAAGTTTGACGACTAATCTCGTCTGGGACCAGAAACCAGACATAGTGTCTTAATTCATATGTTTTAGTTATTTAATGGAATCATCAGTGGTCGTTTCAAGTGCATTTTGATGAGCACACACTGTGGCTCGACTGCTAAGTGTTAGTACCGGATTTTGCTGAGGAGTCTTCGTGGTAAAGTATAAGAATTTTAGGAGTTAAAGTGCTGTGTGGAAATGCTACATGTTGTAAGTAGAAACACAAACGATACACCAAATTTAACTAGTTTTTTTTTTTTTTTTTTTTAAATTTAAAAAAATTAATAATTTTTTTTTTATTTTTTTTTTTTTTTTTTAAAATTAATTATATTTTTTTTTTTTTTTTTTAAATCTAAAGCAATTAGTACTATTTTTCTAACTTTTTTTTTTTTAGATCTAAAGTAATTAATATTATTTTTATCTTTTTTAGACTTAAAACAAAAATTTTAGTTACTTGTATAGATAACTTATTCTCTTACTGATTTAAACATTCAAATCTTCTAAACGTAAATATTCTTGTGTTTCCTAGAGATTTCTGACTAGGAAGTAGGAAATAATAATTTAAGTCCCGAGAACCTTATACTCTATCTTTAAGATTTCTTCTTAGGTAAGAACACTAAGTATTACACATTGTTAACTACACCTAATCGTAATATTGTATCAAAGGACATGAAGAACAGATCAAGAAACTAAGAGAATAAATAAAATAATAATAGTAATAGTAATAAAAAGAATACAAAATGTTTAACCAGTTATATTATATATAATTTTTTCACAAATAAGAATATAACTATCAAAAACATTTCATTAACATCCCTAATTTCTCAATATCTTTTTTATCTCAATTTTCCTATTTGTCCTGTTACTTACTTACACTTACGTGTCTATCTCACCCTAAATCTCAATTAATACCATAGTTTTCACGTATCAATTTCCAATAATTTTTTATATAAGTTATAGGGAACCATAAGTTTTATTTTTATATAACGCTAATGTGCATACCAAAGAATGAAAAGAAATATTATATTTTTAATTTAAGTCAGTGGTCATTGTTATATCAAAGTCTGACACCTTTCCTAGAATAAAAGATAAACCATTATTAAAAATTAAAAAAATTATATTTTGATTCTTATTTTTTATTTCTATAATTTATTTTTTGACGTGATTTGTTATTGATTTTTATTTTTATAATTTAGTTTTTGACGTAACTTGTAATTGATTTTTTTTTTAAAAAATATAGTAGTACATTAATCGATCACTTACACTTAATCATATAAAAAATAAAGATAAAAATAAAAAATAGAAATTATAATATTATTATCCAAAGATTTAAAAAGAAAAATGTACAAAAGGTTTAACCCATGCAACATAAAAAGAACATTTTCTGTTTTCAATGTCAAAATCCACGACAACGTATGCAACAAGAAGCTGGTTACAGAGTGACTCATTCAAGAGGCTGACTATTAATAAATAACCCGTTTTAATCTTGAAAGAAAATTATCTCCTAAGACTAGGATGACAACTAGATAGACTGATATTTTGGATTACAGTAAATTGGTACAATGAATTGAATAAAAAAAAATCATCAATTCATTGTGGTCCATAAGAAATCCAACTAAAATTTGATCAAGTCCTATTTATATAATAAAAATTTAGTTCAATTCATCTATCAGCAATTTTTTTAAAGATGTAAATCTGATCCATTCAAACAATATTTTATTAAAAGAAATAGTTTTCAATAATAATTTTTTAAAATAATTTAAAAATATATAAAAGTAAAGTTTTTAAAATAAATTAATTATGAAAAATTGGTTGAGTTAATTTCAATCTATTAAACATTAATAAAATTTCAACTGAATATCAGGAAATAGTAGATGAATCATTAATAACTATAACAAATAAATAGACGGATTTTATCTCTTTAATGTTTTTTATATTTTTGTAATAGATAGATTTAATGAATTTATTTAAAAATATTGGGTAAAGAATTTGTCTTATCACGTAATTCAACTGATATAAGACCTAGTCAACTATGGTTTTAATGCTAAACTCCAACTTATGTAATGGCATTGGAACATGAGGCTACAATCTAAACAGCTTTAAACACAAAACAAAACAGATTTGAAATTAAGTAGCATCTCCAACTTATTTTCTTGTATCATTTTTAAAATTTTCTTACAAATTTTACTTCAATAAATTTTTTTTATAAGACTCGCGTTTTAATCAAATTAACATTTTAAAAGTTGAAAATATTTTATTTTATTTTTATGATGCATAGTCTTATTTAAATTTTAAAGTATTTTGTATCATATCACCGCATTTCAATTAAAAAGTTTTATAAAAGTTAAATCTTAAATTTATGAACATCTTAAACTGTAGAAGACAGAAAGAAAATAAGATATAGAAAGAGTATCGAGGATATACGTAGACAAGAGTAGAAGACATACGGGCAAGAGTGGCGTAAAGGCAACGATGTCGCTTTGGAGAACACCAATGCTGACAGACACAATTACGTAGTCAGCTTCGTAAACGCAACCATCCTCTGTTATCACCCTAACGCCTCTTTCCCAATGCAGTATTTCACGAACCACCTGCACTGCACCACATCCGTGCAAAAACATCACGGATACACATCATTAAAGGTTTCCTTACGTATACAAAGCTGAGACAAAACAAATTATTTAACCTTTTAATATAGTTTGTGTTTGGTTTCGCTTCACTCCGAAATAGAATTAATTTTTCATCACAGAATCATTCTATGTTTGATTTCAAAATCAATTTGAATGTCAAAAATTCATGTTTAAAAAAAATCAACATCAATGAATTGATTCAACTCAAAATCAATTTTCTGAAGCATAACCACACACAGTGATAGACTTTTCATTACGGATGGTTCTTGTTAATATAACTTGTTATTGACGTGTGTTTAAAGTGTGTATTGTTTAAGAATGGTAGACCGTTTTTATAAGAAATTACATTAATAGGAATTTTTTATATAAAAATATTTACTTTTTAATTACTTTTACATGGCAGTTTTCTTTCTTATCAACTAAAATGAGGCCAAAGCAGTAAAATATCCTGAGATTATGGCAAGCAAGCCTAAAACTCACCTAAGAATTCGTTGTTTCTTATCTTTCAGTTTAGGTTATTATTTAGACGCTCCTCAATTTTTCTACGCCTATGAAACATCTATTAAAAGTCAATATTTTTATTTTATAAGTATCTTTCTCTAAATTATTGTATATTTTAAAATAAAAGTATCGTATTATTAGTGTTAAGTAGGTGTATTTTAAAAATTGAGGTGTCTATTTATCATTATTCATACATATTATTATATTGCTTCGTTGGGAACTTTTGGCGAATCAAGGATGCTGAGTAGGAGTGTACGATTTACTTACTAATTAATATAATAATCAAATATAAACTTCTCTATCTCAACTCTTTAACCGTACCTTGAACATTTGCCTAATTTTTTTACGAAAAATGGTACGGTGACTACCTAGTAACAACCTTACGTAGAAAACAATATTTAATTTTTTTTAATTGCATCAAATGGAGTAGCACGTGACCGAAGGAAAATCTGAAATTAAATTACCATTTTCCATCTTCCATCAACTAACATCTTTCTTGTGAAATTGAAAAAAGAACCAAAAAGTGAAATTTCAGAAAAAACTTTGCAGTCGCATATCACGGTGCCTCCAGACCAAAACTTTTCTTCTCCATCGTGCCTCTGAAGTCCACCATCTCTTCGAAGTCCACCGTGCAGGCACGAAGTTCACTGTCCGTTTCGAAAATCCACCACCACGATGAAGTCCATCGTCTTTGCGAAGACCACCGTGCCGTGCGTACAAAGACCCCGTTCCTGCGAAGTACCCCGTCCCTGCGAAGTGCCTGGCATTGTTATTATGCAGACTTTTTTATTCACCTAAGCAACATTCACTGATTAAATGGTATTGCATATGATATTTCTGTACACTCTGATTGAATAATCTGGTGACCCCTAATGTATTATCTGGTAACCTGCCCATAACATTTTGCACAAAAATATGAATTGGGGTCTGGTGTATGGGGAGTAAACATGTTCCCCACATACAGTGACAAGAATGACCCTCAAAGCATGTGTGCAAGGTATGTTGAAACTATTAAATATTGGTGTCACATAATTGCTCCAAAAATTCCACCACACATAAATGAAGTCTGCACGAAATATCTGGTGACCACACAATTCATAACTGGTGACCTTCCCTGAACTTTTTGCACAACTTATTCACCCCTACTATGTTGTAAGGATGTCCACAACTAAAACCTTCATGTTGTCAGTTTGAATACCTCAATGACAACTATAATAGGTATATCTAGTCCTAAAAAAATGGTGAGGAATAATTAGCCCACAAGTGCTTGAACACACACAACCTAACATTGACTGAATAATATGTTGACCCCTGATGTATTATCTGGTGACTGATAACATTGTGTGTGCTCAAGCACTTGTGGGCTAATTATTCCTCACCATTTTTTTAGGACTAGATATAACTATTATAGTTGTCATTGAGGTATTCAAACTGACAGCATGAAGGTTTTAGTTGTGGACATCCTTACAACATACAGGGGTGAATAAGTTGTGCAAAAAGTTCAGGGAAGGTCACCAGTTATGTATTGTGTGGTCACCAGATATTTCGTGCAGACTTCATTTATGTGTGGTGGAATTTTTGGAGCAATTATGTGACATCAATATTTATTAGGTTCAACATACCTTGCACACATGCTTTGAGGGTCATTCTTGTCACTGTAAGTGGGGAACATGTTTACTCCCCATACACCAGACCCCAATTCATATTTTTGTGCAAAATGTTATGGACAAGTTACCAGATAATACATTAGGGGTCACCAGATTATTCAATCAGAGTGTGCAGAAATATCATATGCAATACTATTTAATCAGTAAATGTTGCTTAGGTGAATAAAAAGGTCTGCATAATAACAACAATGCCAGACACTTCGCAGGGATGGGGTACTTCGCAAGGACGGGGGACTTTGCAAGGATGAGGACCTTCGCAAGCACGGTGGTCTTCGCAAGGACAGTAGACTTCCTCGTGGTGGTGGATTTTCGAAACGAACGGTGGACTTCGTGCTTGCGCGGTGGACTTCGAAGGGATGGTGGACTTCAGAGGCATGGGGGAGAAGAAAAGTTTTGGTCTAGAGGCACTGTGATATGTGACTGCAAAGTTTTTTCTGAAATTTCACTTTTTTGTTCTTTTTTCAATTTCACGAGAAGGATGTTAATTGACGAAAGATGGAGAATGGAAAGTTAATTTCAGATTTCCCTCCGATCACGTGCCACTCCATTTGATGCAACTAAAAATAATTAAATATTATTTTCCACCTAAGATAGTAATTGGGTAGTCAAAATGGATAGTCACTGTACCATTTTCCTTTTTTTACGTAACTTCTTTCCCACGTATCAACGATAACTTAGACACTCGTTAAAATCCTCACAGGTATAACAATTTTTTTGGAGGGAAAAGTATGACATATATTCAATATATTATAAAATATTTTCACCAAAATTTTCAATTTGGAGATTAATAGCTAGCAAAACCCATTATTTTATTAATTTGTATAAACAAATCTATTATCTGAGTTTTTTTTGGTTCTAAACTTAAAAGTTAAAAGTTAAGAGAAAGCTGATAAAAAAAAGTTACATAAATTAATTTTCAAATACTAAAAGATAAATTTATCCCTCACAGTCAACAAATATGCATTATACCATAAGCACGGAGAACGACTGGCAGAAAAACTATAGATAAACTCTGCCATCGTATTACCTACTGTGTTTCTTTCAGCACAGAGCAATGGTAGCTAACAGACAAACCCACCGCGACTACGAGAGGGCCCATGGACTCGGCGCGTAGGCATTCATGGATCAACGAAGGAAATGAATAGGAATAGAGAATTAGAGAAGGAACACTACCTGGTTAAGTTTGAGACGACTGTCCAATATTTTACCCTCGGATGTGAACAGAAAATCTTCAGCCATTTTGTACAGCAAATAATCAAAACCTCTTTCATCCGCAACCGAAAATTCACTTTCGCCTAAGTCTCTGAAGGTACATAACGGTACCGCCTCTGCATCCACAACTAACACATCCATAAACTAACCGAGCAAAACATACATGTAATTCAATTCACAAATTCAGGAACACACCTGCCATTTCAAAATCATGGAGGATGAAATCAATTGCCAGCTCTAACGGTGTCCTAAGACGAAGAAAGCAACAATAAACACAATCAACATTACTTATAGTCATAAACTCGCAATCACACCGCATTCATTTGTTCCTTCATCGAATCGTTTTGTTACTGAAAACTTACGAAGGTGAATCGGTTTTGGAGTTGGAGCCATTATCGCCTCCTCCGACATCTTCTTGGTTCCGGAATTTCCGAATCGCTGATTCCACAGCCTTTTTGTACGAGTCCGCAGCGATTTCTCTTGGAAATATCTTCCCACTGCAACCAAATCCTTGTGGCGGAAAATTCAGTCACATTTGTAAACCACAAAAAATCGATAACAGTAACCACAGAACATAACAGAAAGAAGCAAACAATGGAAAATAACGACGCTAACAGTAAGAAGAAGTAGTCGCGCTGCAATACGGAAAATAACTGTTCCCGAACCTGCGATCGGAGATGTTGTATCGCACATTAGTGTAATCGGCGAAGCAGGTTCGGAGGCCAAATTCGGTTGCGAGTTCCCAAATAGGATTGGACTCTTTGCCTCCGACTCCGACGATCCAACCGGCTCCGAGTTCCACTGATACGCCACCGAATTTTTCTTTCCGGATCCTCCCGCCTATGCGGTCCGAAGCGTCGAGGATCACGAGGTCCTTTACGCCGTTTTCGGCCAGAACCTTCGCCGCAGATATACCTTTCACACAAAAAAGAAAGAAAAGAAAACGTGATTATTAGTACGGAACGGCGGAGGTTGCATAGAAGAGAAATTGTAGCGGCGACGGAACTCACCGGAGATACCAGCTCCGACGACGATGACAGAAGAGTGAGAGGGAGAACCCATGAAATGAAGGAAGGGAAGATAGTGAAGAGAGAAAGACAGGAACGATTAAGAACACGAAATTGGTGAGTCTAGAGGGAAAAAAAAAATTAGCGGGAGTGAGATTAAATGATGTAGTTTAGTATCGAGTTTTTTCTTAAAATAATTATAAAAAATAAATTAAAACACGCCTGGTGGGACTCGAACCCACAATCGTCTGATTAGAAGTCAGACGCCTTATCCATTAGGCCACAGGCGCTTAATTGATAATTTATTATTTATAATTATAAATATAAATTATATAGTTTGCTAATTGTAAAAAATAAAAAATATTTATTATTTAATTAAATAAAATGATATTACTATAATTAAGAACATATATTTTCATGTTTTTTGTTATATGTCAATTATTTATTAAGATAAATTAATCTGATTATTTTCTTTAAATTGATCTTTCCTCAATTTATTTAGTTGTTGCAATTTAGGATAACATTAAGAAAGTCATAAAAAAAAAAAATAGATTTATATCTTTTTTTAATGTTTTTTAATTGTTAAATAAAAATTTATATAATTTTTTTAATGTTTTTTATTTCTTTTTGTCACGTGTCAGGTTTTTGTTGTGACACGTGACAAGATATGTGTTAGTATCACTATCAAATGTTATTGTTTTGATCTTAATTTAGTCTCGAAATATGTTTATTTATTTAAAATTAGTCTCTACATATCCCTTTTGATTAAATTTAGTCTCAATTATTTTTTTTTCAAAATAAAAAATATTATTTCTCTTAAGACAAAATTTATTATTTATATAATGTTATATTAAAACATAACTTAGAAAATTAAGTATTGGTATTTATATTAAAATTTAATGGTAAAAATTATAAATAACAAAATATGGATTAATAATTAAGAAAAATTGTAATATGTTATATCGTTATTTTTAATCTCCTAAATGCTTATAATCCCATTTATAACATATTTGGTTTGTTGAAATAGTGTAAAGAATTGTTCAAGATTTTTATGTCTGCCATCTAAAAACGGCATTGAGGTCTTAAATGTTGTGCAAGTATGCATGAATTTGGTTATCATGTAAAATGGAAAATTGGATTAACAATGAAACATTTCATGCTTGATTTTCAAATACGACAAATATATTGATCGAATCATACCAAACAAATATGATACTATGGATAATGGAATGTATGAAATTCTAGATGGATGCTCGAATTTTACTTCAAATTTTAGATAGTTCAATTTTCTTTTATTGTAGTTTTATGTACACCCTCTACTTTATTCCTTCACTTTAAACAAGTTGAACTATTCATCGTACGAAACCGTACATAGAAAATATATTGACATAGTGAAAAGAGTAGAGGAGGTCCTTGTGAAATGTGTGGTTTAACATGGGTGACTTTTGGTGTTATAAACACAACATTAAAGTAACCATGTTCTGTATCGACAAATTTTAAGATTCTTCAACAGTTATAGTGGAGAAACACTATTTGTCTTCCATGGACAGAACTATACTACAAATCAATGAAGCTTTTCTAGCCTCTTTTTTTTTCAATAAACTAAAATCATGGTTTTTGAGGTATAATAAATAATAAATGAGTTCCTAATATAGAAAACAAATAAAAGTTTTACAATTTTTATGTACTATCTTCTATTTGTTTTATATAGATGATGATACCTTGACATTCAACATATTTTTAAAACCTATCTTACATATACTATTTATCTTTTTATTCTCTTTTTTTCGGTTACAATACAAAAATAAAAAATAAAAAATGTTAAATGTTAAATTCACTGTTCATATATGCATACTCTGAGCAATTTTCTTAACATTCCACGAGTTTCATAATTTTTCACTTAATACATGTTTACGGGTTATTGTAACTTAATTAGTCCTAATCATTTCCTTTTTTTTTTTTAGAAAGTGAAAAGTAAAGCTTAAAAAGTCTATTATTTTCTTAGAGCAAGAAGAATACAAAGAAACAAACGAGAAAAATAAGAATATTTAATTTAAATTTTACTATGAGAAGGAAAATAAAATTTTCTATTTTCTCATTTTCCCTATACTTCATTTCCTCTTGACCCCATCACTCTTTTCTTTTCTCTTTTGACAGACAAAAAGCATCAAGTAGTTTCCTCTTAAATTGGTGAAAAAAGTTTGATCGTGCAAAGTCTTAATTGGGGGAGATAGTTCATGACCCCACATTCTTCCTTTTGGGTTATGTAATCAGAACAACTAGAAGAAAGATGAAAGGTACAAAACCTTTTCTCAGTTTGAATTTTCATAACAAATATATTTTGGTTTGGGTACCAAATCCTCTTTAAAATTACCATATTAAACCGGAATTTATTATAGTATGAAACTAAACCAAATATAATTGATAACTATAATTATATATATATATATATATATATGTATATATATATATATGAGACTACTAGCTCTAATTCAACAAAACTAAAAATGAGTGCAGCAGATCGAAAAAATTTTCTCTTTGAAGTTAGCAGTTACAGAAAAACTACAGATATGTTGAGGTACAAGTTAGAAAAGCTTGTGATATTTCTTTTTTTCTTATGGAAAATGCAGAATTTCTTTTCTGAACAAAAAGTATCTCTCAACACACTTCTATCTTTGTAAGGTGTTCCCATCAATTAATTTACTTTATCCTTTGCCAGAATCTAAAAGCTGCTTCTGGTATTGATTAGTCACTGACTCACTGCTATATTGAAAATTTTCTTGTTAGTTAGTGATCAGAATGCATTGAAAAATTATCAAGAGAGATTAAAGGCATATATATATATATATATATATATATATATATATATATATATATATATATATATATATATACACCAAGAGTGAGACTAAGATGGTTTACAACAAAACCAGCTTCTTTCATCTCATTCTTTATGACACTGATAGATTCTTCACCATTAGTACCACATTAGGCAGAAATAACTTAGGATCAATGAGTTTCATTGAGATTAGAGAAAAAAAAAGATAGAACAGTGATCACCATGATATATACATATGTATAATAGATATAATACATACATATATAATAGATTAGTTGATTTATGGATTAGAACTATAGAACAAGAAGAAGAGGAAAAAAAGTTAAAGGAGAATATATAAAAGAAAGCAATTAGTTGTAGTTTTATGTGAACTAGAACAACTTTCTTTCTCTTCTCTCTTAAGTAGAGAATGATATACAAAATTTATAGTAAAAGTACTATATTCAGAACAAAAGTTATAAACACTCACTAATCATGGGAGCATAGAAGCATAATGATACATCTTCTGAGTATATAAAACCTTCCTCTACCTTCTTTGAGAAGGGCACCCATGCCTTTGCCCATTAGTCTTCTTTTGGATACTCCAATGGTTTCAGCTTCCAACTTCATCTTCTCTGCATGAATGGTGAAGCTGTTGGGGCTTTGCTTGTTTCCTCTTTTCTCTTTTTGAAACATGTAGTGTACTTTATAGGGCATTTGTGTGTGTTCTCTCTTTATGCTTTGTGGATCACTTTTTGAGAGGCTTTGGATGTGCAATCCAGTTGCAACATGAGGTTATGATTAAATTGCATGAAAAAGGAGGGTGATGAGTGCACTTATATAGGGTAAAAAGAAAATTAAATAAAGGGTTTTGTGGTGGTCCTGTGCTCCTACCTTTCCCTGGTCGCCAATGAAGAAACCAAACGTGGGGTTTGTGGTGGATCATATGAGATGTCCCAACTATAGAAATTATTAGATAATCTTCTCACACTAATTTGTGTGTGTGTGATAATGATATTGTTACATGTTATTCATCATATATATTTATTAATTGAACATACATATATAAAATAGTTTATTTCAATAATTACTTTTTCTATTTTTTTAACTAGTTTTAGTTAACACTTTTAATTATGAGAATAAATTAACAACACTTAATTATGAGCCAGATAAAAATTGATAAGAGGTAACATATGATAATTTTTTGCAGCTATTGAGCAGAGAGTTATAGTTTGGGCCCCAACACTTCTGGCATGGTTCAATAATAAAGAAGAAGGAATGTTCAAAACCATACAACAAACTCTGTGTCTCTCTCCTACCTTTTGTTTTGTTATTCCACCTCATATAATAAAATTATGACTTTCCAAAAGGGATGCTTAGGGCTTTCAATCTTATCTCCACCAAGTACTTCTGTGCACCAGATTCCTATCATCATGTGGAATGGAGAAAGTCAGAAATCAAATTTTAATATTATTAAATTTGAAAACTACCAATGCACTTTAATATATCTCATTGATTATTAATTTTCAAAAACTAGTTAAAACTATATATACCAATAATATGCTAAAATCTAATAAAGTAAACTTTTTATACATAAAATTTGTATGGAAACCTGTGAAAGACATATATTATTAGAATGTAGGTTACCACTTTTGGCCATATGATCTTCTGAACAAGAATTGGTATCAGTAGGTTACTGTTAAGTGTTCATCACCTACACGCTATCACTTCACGTATGTGTGTTGGTCACTTTTGCAGATGTTATATAGAAGCATAGTTTTGTTTGATAAAGTAATTTTTAGTTCTTAGCCATCAAGAAAATTAACATGTGTAGTCTAAACAAAAGGCATAATCTACAAAAGAAATGGTAAAATTATACATGTTATTGTTTTTTCATATGTTATGGTAACATATTTTTCATTCAAAAATGTGGTAAATAAAAATGTTAAAGTGAGAGTGGTAAAATTATGCGTATAAAACTGAGGTTGTGAAGGAAGTTATCTTGATCCTGTAACAGCCTCTGAACAGTATATAATGATGACTGATTCAATCATTTTGAACAGAATCCTAATCCTATATGCTATGAATAGTTGGCTAAAAGAGAGAACAGTTTGAAGATCTTCAACTTTTGTCATGGACTGTTTATTTACCATTGTGATTCGCAACTTATTTGATAAAATCTTCACCAATGAAGAGGAAGGACAAGCTCGCCATGCTAAAGTCTTCTTTCTCATCCAAGTGGTAAAGATAACATTTTCAACAAAAAAAAAATGAAAAAAATATCACGTATGAATTTAAAGACAAATATTTATTTTTAATATAACAAGCAGTGACTGTCTCAAAAATAAAAAAAGTATATTACAAAAGTATAAACGTCTAAGTAATCATAATTTTGTTTGAAAAGCTGAAAATTTTAACATGTGACAAGCATCTTGGAACGAAGACAATAAAAATAAAGACATACATGCATAAGAAGTTATTGAATGAATTTAATTTTCAGATAAATTCTCTATACACATATTTTTACGTGGTTAACTATAATAGCATAAAGCTCGTAAATTCCAAGCTTGAGGCGAGGAGAAAGAATGTGTTAAGCTCTCAATAATTACTGTAAAACTTGACGTTTTATCTATAATGAATTATACACAGTTACATAAAAGATATATTTTACACAGTCTATTATTAGATAATCCTATCAATTCATTCTAACTAAATTCATATAGTATAAAACTCACTCTAAATATTTCAAATAAAACTATCTATATGGAATTTACAACACTAAAAGACCCTAATAAATCTCGGTGGATAATCAGTTAAAAAAACCTATCAATGTTAGTTAGTTTATCTGACAAATTTTGTTTCGTTGGTTTTTCATTCAGTTAAACTGCACACGATTCAACTATTTACTTCTTTGTTAATTTAGGTATTGAAGTTAAAAACCTCTGTTTAACGAAACTTGAACCAGTTTCCTAACACATCCTTTATAAAGTTTTAGATGAAGACTTGAAGATGGAGAAAACAAAAACAAAACACTTTCATTTGGCTGTAAATAAAGATCTAAAGTAACTTACAGATGTCTTGTAGCTGCGTTGATAGCAAAAAGAAAATTTGTGGGAAACCAAAATCAATCTTTGTGTTGCACGTGATATTCACGTGGTAAACAAGTTCACTGTCTCTGATGCCGAAGACAACATTCTTTTGGTGTTCCTCCTCAATTCAATTTTTTTTGTAAACCACACACTCCTTTCCTTGGCTGAGGGAGCTTCCTGTTGTTTTCCATCTCTTGGGTTCCAAGCGTTCCCCTTTGACTTGAAGGAGCCATTAATGGCTTGTGGCCTCACATTATTACAGCACGAATTACAGCATGTTAAAAAATATTTTATTTTTTATTTAATATTTATCATTATTTTAAATTGCTACTTTTGTTATATAGTTTTAAGTAGATCAATTATGACTCTGAAATGTTTCCTACGTGCAACAGCATCGTGCATTCTGAATTATTGTGCAGGTTTAAGTAATACAGATCCCCAAAACCCTCCACATCAAATTCACCTGGAAGTTAAAATAATTGCAGCGTTGTCGACAGTACCGTAAACGATGAGCATGATTCTCACTCATTTGATGTCGAAAGGGCTAAATCAAAATTGACAAGTCAAGAACCTTTGGATGGATAGGCATCGTTGTGCATATAACTAAGCCCTGCGTACCTATATTTTGAAGGAAAGTATTTTGCTTTTACTGTTTGTAGTTATAAGATCAGAAAGGACATTATAACTACAGCAATAAAATTGAAAATCTAAAACTCAACACTGTAAAACTTGCAATAAGTTACTGCCCAAGAAAATTCAGTCCGAAGTTAAAAATGAACAGAGACGCTAGTATATAAACCTGTTTCAAGTGGGAAAATACCTTGTAATTTGAAGAAAAGGTTGGCCGTTTCACGATTTGATGAATGATTTTATCATTCATTTATGAGTAACCTTACTCACAAATAATAACCTGAAAGCCCCAGTTTGTTTCTTACTGTCATACTTAAGCAGAATCGATGCTCTAAATATGGGTCCCAAACTGAAGCTGATGGTGACAAAACAGTCACATACTATTACGTAATATCAATAAACAAGCTTGTGGAGACTACGAGCAGGACCCCTACCCAAAAAGAGCAACTTAAAGGAGCATATTTGTCCTTCTGAGAGCTAGAAAATGATATGAGGAAGTCTCTTTTCAGGTACGAACGATGTCAAGCACTCCCTGCGGGAAAATAAAGTACATACAGAGAGTGTACGAAATGGAAATACTTCCTTGTCTTAATGTTGTCGTACCAATTCAAAATCTATAAGCTTGTGAAGTCTGTAGTTGACCAACACAGGCTAGTGGCCATAACCCACATGTGAGGCAGCATAATCCTCAGGAAGCAACTGTATCCAAACGTGAAAAGCTGCTTCACCGCTAAGAGTTTGTTGCCCTGTAAAGCTCATACTCCGCAAGGGAGATGATTCAACAAGAAAACAATCTTTCACGGAGCTGGTTGCAGTTCTTTACACCTGCCAACTTCAATGGAGCAATAACACGTGCTTCATTTTTTTTTTCTTCAACTCTTCATTATAGTTGTTGCTTGCCTGTATCTGGCGCTTGGGACTTTGTGACCATAACTTAGTTTCGATTCAAATGTGCGCAGTGGCCATTTACTTGCTAGAAGCTACTGTTCATATATTCCGTATCTAGGTTAAATTAAAGTAATATAAGAGAATATGAATGAGATATGATGATGCTAATTAGTAATGAACCAAACGGACTAGCATTCTGGCATTGTTTTGTTCTTATCACTTGCCAGAACAAGGAAAATAGGCTGACGTTTAGTTCTTTAAGTAACTTTCCAAGTTTATATCCATCTCTAAACTTCAGTAAAATATCAGTAATGACAAAAACCTGACTACTTGACTTGAAACTCCTGTTAATTTCTTAAAGAAAGGAACTTATTGACCGTCATCACTGGTCCCAATTGCTGAAAGCAGTGTAGTCTTCAAATCACTGATATCCTTAAGCAATTTCTCATTCTCCCAGGTACTCCTCTGTATCTGAACTTGTAATGCTGCATTACGGGGAGTGGGGAAGTGGATTGAAAAGGTTACAAAACGTCACTGTCAATAATCAACATCTAATACTTTATTAACTTTAATAATTAGTTTTATATACCAAAATTTGTGTATGTATATTAACTTCACTCTGTATGTCGTCTTATATTTGGCTTAGTGTGAGAAAATAAATTCTAAGTAAAGGACTAGCAAATTATCCCAAACAGCACAAGCAATTCTCACACAACACAGATACAACAAAAAACAACGTCTCTTGCCACTAGCGCTACACAGATCACAATTTAAAACCTGTTTTCCTATTCAATTCTTATATTGATAGTAATATAGAACTTTCATTGGACTAAGGTTAAAAAATCTACCTGAGTTCGAACTATGAAGATCTTCAAGAATCTCCTCCACAAAGGCCAATACTGAATTTTTCAAGACATTATTTTTCTTATCCATAAGTTCAATTTCATGTTCGAGGGAATCTTTCTCCAACAACAAAGATCTCACTTCACAATCTTCTCTCTTGTCAATTTCTTTCTGAAATTCTAGACATAGTGTTGTAAAAGCTCCCCTTCATAGAAAGTAATCACTCAGTCATCAAAATTGAGATGTAACGTTGCTAAAGATAATGTCACTTCCACGGAGGACTAACTTCATTATAGAATTAGATCCCATGAGAAAGCTTGAAGTGAGGATTCAAATGGTATTCGAAGTTGAAATACATAAACACACAGACAAATACATGAAGGCACTAATGCATATGTTCTATTATATTAGCAACATAGCAAGCAAAGAGAATTGAGAAACTAGCTTCAAAAACTATATTCACTCAGCTAAAGTATCATAGAACTGGTCCTCAAACTAGATCCTATATTATTTGTAGAAATAAGACGGATCCCATACTTCGTATGAATCTCCGCGGACAGTTTTTGTCATTTCAATTCCTCAAAGTGCCCCAAAATAAATGCGTAGACATATAGCAATCTTATAGCCTTACATCTACTTCAAAACTGATACTTCTTGCACTATATGATTGATTTTTGAGATATGTTGCCGCCTATGAAAAATAACTTCAACATTTGCTGGCGGAGTTACGGAAATCCCGGTACAAAATTAGACTTCAATAAATTCATCTGTCTATTAGTTAAGAGTTTATCAATACCGTTTTTCATCCATTTCATTAACGATCTCATCCCGCTTCATTCTAAGACAGCATAACTCCTTCTCCAAGGTACTTACTGAAGCCTTTAAATCAGCTATAAATGAATAGAAAAAACATTGTGACAACGTACGTAAGTTGAACAGCAAAAGTAAGATCTCCAATCTATGAATTGTTCAAGGAAAATTAGCTAAGAGAGATCCAGCTGCTAAAGATCCAAATTCCGATAAATGAATGCTTTCTAAAGTAACTACTAACTAGAACTTCAAATCTGCAACATTTATTTCATTCCAAATTCCGACAACGTACTTCAAACCCTGCACTGCTTTCATTCTTTCCCAAAGGGGAAGGGTTAGTGGTACTAAGACTCAATTCATCAGACTTGTCAATTAACAAGTAAAAAAAATCCTATAGTCTGTTATTACGATGTCTATGGACTTTGAAATGAATCTCATAGGTGTGTGGGGAAAAAATTATTCTGTCACTAAAAAGGAACTTGTAGCATCGGACATGGTCTGCGAAATTAAATATTAGGAAAGTAAGTCCAGAAAGAAAATTTCCACCAATGTCATGATGAATCACAAATTGTATTTGCTTTATAAAATACAACCTGCCTTTCCGGTAAATATTTACATATTTATTTAAATAATATTTTTGTTACCAGTCTATTATGAAATAAAAAACACATAACTAGGTCCTAAAATCCCAGACCAGCAGGAAGCAAAAGAAAAAAGTAATAAAAGTAATCGATTAATTATCGATCAGTTGATTTAAGATTTTTCACGCGTGGATCAAGTTATGGATAAATAAGGAATTTGAACCGTATATCATTATCGAGCAAATCTATAAATTGAAGTGCACACCTGTAACTAAACAATTTGATTGCCAAATGAGGTTTCACGTTGTTTGTTTCTAAAAATTCAGGAATTAATTGACGACAGCAAACATCAAATACTGCAATGCATGTAACTAACTGAAAATTAGAAGGATGAAGAGCGAATTGAAATTAGCAGAGTCTATGATATACCAGCGACGGTGACATATCCAACTGTGTCGAACTGCAAGATGGCAGAGGTTTTGATCAAATCGGCTTCCCTAGTTGCCAAATCAGCCTCGATCTCCTCGCATTTGACGATGCTGGATTCAATCTCTCGAGTAATCTCAATATTAGCCTCCATCTCTTCGTTTACCTGCTTTTCTCCAACATAAATCAACATCTAACGAAGAAAGAAATTGATAGGATGAACACAGATGCATACATACCTGATCCAGCATTTCCTTCAGAGATGAAATGTGAGCGAGAATCGCTCCAGAATCTTCCATGTTTTCTCTCCCTCTCTGTGTTCTGCAATGCAACCAACGAACCAGTGCTACCACCACTTTCCAACAGCTCACTACCTGATTTCCCGCGCTATTTAATGTATAACAGAAAAAATTAAAGAAATAGATTAAGGGATATATATATATATATATATATATATATATATATATATAATATTTGAAAAAAAAAATAAAAACATATTTTTTTTTTTA